>Ga0315332_10001307_pt1 | contig 13085 bp, 10 predicted proteins | sample M110034915metaG_FD_203455 | JGI IMG/M metagenome (GOLD analysis project Ga0315332, IMG submission 203455) | Ammonia-oxidizing marine archaeal communities from Monterey Bay, California, United States - M1 100m 34915 | ecosystem: Environmental > Aquatic > Marine > Intertidal zone | place: USA...
GTGTCGTCCCACTGTCGGACAGTCATTTTGGAGATGTGTCTAAGTCGCCCCTTCGACAAATTCAACGTTAAATTCTCAAGGACGAGCACTCAGCAGATGCTTCTTGATGAAGGCGGTTGCGTGTTTTGAATTCCGGGCACCGGCGACGCTGTGGTTGCCACCAGGAATGACGACCAACTCGGATTCAACGCCGATTGCTTCGAGTTTCTGGTGAAGGTTCTTCGCGTGCTCGATGGGGACGATCACGTCACTGTCGCCGTGAACCTGCATGACCGGCGGATCGTCTTTGCTGGCAAACGAGATTGGCGAAACATCTTTGATCATCTTTGCAGACAGATCGGCCGCGGGTGTGTCGGGTTCGTGGCCAATCAATTGACGATAGGCAGGATGTCTGTGGTCGATGCTGCTCAGCAGCGTCCAGTCTGTCGGGCCTGCAAAACTGACGGCGCACGCTACCCGTGAGGAATGTTGCTTGATCGGATCATCAGACTTCGAGTCAGCCGCATCGTCATAAAGAGCAACGTACGCTGACAGGTGCCCGCCCGCCGAGCCTCCAGTAACGCCGAGCCGTTTTGAATCAATGTTCCACTTCGCGGCGTTCTGACGAACAAATTGAATCGCTCGCAAGCAATCGTTTACCTGCGCTGGGTGTGTTGCGACATCGATAAAGCGATACTCGACCGAAACAACAGAAAGCTGACCGCCGGTGACAAACTTTCTCAGCCAGTCCGGGACGTTCATTTTGGATCCGGCGCGCCAACCACCGCCGTGAATATAGATCATTGCCGGCGTGGGCTCGTCGGATTCTGTCAGGTACACATCAAGGCGTTGCGAGGCATGATCTTCGTCGTAAGCAACGTCGCTATGAGTGGGCTTGTCATTCCTGGTCTGGCCGTAGCCGGGTGTGGCCAGCGTGAGAAGCACGATGCCGCTGACGGCGCCGGCGGTGATTATTTTCAGACTCGCATTCATGAGCGTTGTCCCCAGGATGTCTCGAAAGATTGAACACGGAAGCACTCTATCTCTCGCCTGGTGATTCAGGAAGTGGGGCGAGTTTGCTTTCTTTTTAAGCGACTCATCTAATTATGTCATGGCACAAGCGTCCGACATCAGGCAGCGCGAGTCTGGATCGACGAACTGGATATGGTTCGGCAGCTCGATGGACCGGATGCTGAGCTGGCTCTCGCGAAGTTGTGCGAGCAGTACTTACAGCCGCTTTACGCTTACGTGCGAACAAAGGTGCGGGACGTTCCCAAGGCTATGAATTTGAAGCAGGGATTCTTTGCACACGTTGTCGCGAAGGATTCGCTTCGGCGGGCGGCTCCGGAACGTGGCCGATCTCGATCGTTCTTGCTGACGTCGCTCAAGAACTTTATGGCGAACGACTACGCCGTGCAGAACGCTCAGCGGCAGGGCGGTAACTCTCGGCATGTGCCGCTGATCCAATGTTTCCTGAACGAGTGTAGACGCTGACTTTACTCGACCGCGTTTCAGAGCGGCTGCGGTCAGAATGCGAAGCTGGATCGGTTCGATTCGTTGAAACAGACTCTTGCACCGGCGGTACGAGGCTCGATTTACGGCGAAATTGCCGAGGTCTTGGAAGTGACACCGACAGTCGCTCGCCAGCCAGCCTCACGGCTTTGTAAGCGGTATCGAGAATTGCGGCGTCTCGAAGTCGGCCGCACACTCGAAGACAACGGCGACAGCGAAGACGAAATCCGCAAGATGTTCGCGTCGCTCGGGTAGTGATTCTGGATCGGTCGTTACTCCGCGGCGCAGGCTGCGGGAGTTGCTTCCGGGTATTGCAGCGTGCCCACGATGTCGCTGACGCTTGATGCGCCTTCGGAGTCGAGCAGGTCGCTCAGTTCGGCTGGCAGTCGCGATGCCAGGCCGGGCGAGTAGAAGCTGGCTGTTCCGATCTGGACTGCGGATGCTCCGGCAACAAGAAACTCCATCACGTCGTCGATATTTTGAATTCCGCCGACGCCGATGACTGGAACGTCGACCGCTTTGGCAACCTGGCAGACGATGCGGAGGGCGACTGGTTTGATGGCTGGGCCGCTGAGGCCACCGAAGACATTGCCGAGGATTGGCTTTCGCCGGCGCCAGTCGATGGCAACTCCCATCAGCGTGTTGATCAGTGTGACAGCGTCGGCTCCTCCTGCGGCGGCGGCGGCGGCAATCTCGACGATGTTCGTCACGTTGGGAGTCAGTTTGGCGATGATTGGCAGCTTGCACTTTTCCCGTACGGCCGAGATCACGGCATGTGTCATGTCAGGATTCGTGGCGAAGTCGACTCCACCGCTGACATTCGGGCAGGACATGTTCAGCTCGACGCCCGCCAGTTGAGGGAAGGCGTTCAGTTTTTCGGCCAGCACGACGAACTCTTCAGCATTGTGGCCGGCGACGTTGGCGATGATCGGACAGTCGAGGCTCGTCAGGTACTCAACGTGTTTTTCGATGAATGTATCGATCCCGTCGTTGTCGAGGCCAATCGAGTTGAGCAGCCCGCAGCTTGTTTCAACAGTCCGCGGAGGAGGGTTGCCCTCACGAGGCAGCAACGTGACGGTTTTCGGGATGATGCCGCCGAGCTGGCTGAAATCGACAAATGCCGTAGCCTCTTTCGCGTACCCGAACGTTCCCGATGCGACGAGGATGGGGTTCCGAAGTTTCAGACGGTTCAGTTCAACGGTCAGGTCAGCCAACGATCTCTCCAGTCTGAGTTTTTCGTCGCAAATGTTTGCGGGTAACGAGGCTTTCAACAGGCATGAGACAGGATTATGCCGAACTCTCGCCCGTTCGTGAACCAGGCGGGGCCGTGCAGCTTTAACCTGCGTGCTGACGTCGAAGATTGTGCGGTTTCGCTCGCTGTGTGCCCGTTCGCACGACATGCCCGTCGTTGACGCGTAGAAGGTGTTCTGGCACGCTGCTTGCCCTGCCTTTGCTGAAACGACGTCCCACCTTAATTGAATTGTTTCGTAGTTGTTCGATTGGTGACTGAAATTCGTCGAATGCTGCAAAGTATCATTGCATCTCCGCCGTACAGCAAAACGCCGACCCATTAATCATGAAAATCATGCCAACTCACCGGATTCATAAATGGGGCGCAGTATGGCTGCTTGTCTTACCCCTGATCACCAACAGCGAGGTCAACGCGCAGCTTGATTTCGAAGGCGCACCGATTAACTACGCGACGGCGCCGGTTCATGACGCGGTCGCTGTGTTGCAGCAGAAGCTCGACCAGGGCGAAGCGACGCTGAACTGGGACGATGATCACGGCTGGCTGCCGTCGGTACTGGAGCAGCTCAATGTCTCCCAATCATCGCAATTGCTCGTTTTTTCCAAGACGAGCCTGCAGTTACGACGGATCATGCCGAGCCGCCCCCGGGCACTCTACTTTAACGACGAGACGTACATCGGCTGGGTTCAACGCGGCGACGTTGTCGAGGTCTCAACGGTTGATCCTGAACAGGGGGCAATCTTCTACACGCTCAAGCAGCAGATCACGGCGTCGCCAAAATTCGTCCGTGATCGTGGACAGTGTTTGATCTGCCATGCTTCTAGCCGCACAAAAGGCGTGCCGGGGCATCTTGTCCGGTCAGTATATCCATCGCGCGACGGGCAGCCACATTTTGGTCTGGGAACAATCACGACTGATCACGCAACGCCGTTCGAAAAGCGTTTCGGCGGCTGGTACGTCACCGGGACGCATGGTGATATGAGGCATCTTGGAAACGCGATCGCCGATGACAATCGAAAAGATCCGATTGACCCGGAACCCGGAGCAAATCTTGCAAATCCGGGGCGACTGTTTCGAACCTCGCCGTATCTCCAGCAAACCAGCGATCTGGTGGCAATGCTGGTGTTGGAGCATCAGACGCAGATGCACAATCTGATTACACTTGCATCGTTTGAAACACGGCGAGCGAAGCATCACGACGCCGTCATGAACGCGGCGCTCAAGCGGCCGAAAGATTACTGTAGTGACAGCACTGGCCGACGAATTGCCTCAGCCGCTCAAAAACTTGTCGAATATCTTCTGTTCAAGGATGAATTTCGACTGACGTCTCCGGTGGCTGGAACGTCTGGCTTTGCCGATGAGTTTTCGACCAGAGGAACACGGGACATCAAAGGGCGATCGCTGCGGGATTTCGATCTGCAGACTCGGATGTTCAAGTACCCGTGCAGTTTCCTGATCTATTCTGAAGCGTTCGACGCTCTGCCGCCTGCAACGCTCGATGTGGTCTATGCGCGACTGCTTGAGATTCTGAACGACTCTTCAGAATCTGTAGACGACGCGTTTGCCCATCTGACCAATGCCGACCGCATCGCTATTCGAGAGATCCTTGCCGAAACGAAGCCGGGTTTTCGCGGACGAATGGCTGCAGTTTCCCAGACAGTTCCCTGATCAGCTATGCTGTTTCGGGAAATGTTGATCGGTTGCGAACCACGTTTGCTATTCGTACCAGATCAAATGTGATTCTGCCTTTCGTCACTGGAGTTGATGATGACTTTTCGCTTGTGGACGCTCACATCGTTTCTGGCAGTCGTCAGTTCGACAGTTGTCATTGCGGAGTCAAAGATCGATTTCAGTCGAGATATTCGGCCGATCCTTTCGGACAATTGCTACGCTTGCCACGGACCGGACGAGGCACATCGAGAAGGTGGGTTTCGACTCGATAGAAAAGACAGTGCGTTTGGAAAGGCGGCTTCAAACGAGACCGTCATCGTGCCTGGCAGGCCGGAGTTGAGCGAACTGATAGCGAGAATTGTCACCGACGACGACGAATTGCGGATGCCGCCCAGCGATTCGACCAAATCACTCACGGCGAAGCAGATCGATCTGTTAAAGCGTTGGATTGCTCAGGGAGCAAACTGGAAAGAGCACTGGTCGTTCATTCCGCCGGTCAAGCATGAATTGCCAGCGGTCTCCCGCAAAGACTGGTGTCGAGGCCCGGTCGACCACTTCATCATGAAGCAGCTTGATGACAATGGATTAAAACCAGGTCCGCGAGCGTCCAGGGAAGCATTGATTCGGCGAGTGACGCTCGACTTGACCGGACTACCTCCAACGCTGGCAGAAGTCGATGCGTTCTTGAATGACTCTTCTGAACAGGCATACGGAAAAGTTGTGAATCGACTGCTGCAGTCAGAACGCTACGGTGAACATATGGCGAAGTACTGGCTCGACGCCGCACGGTATGGAGACACTCATGGGCTACACCTGGACAATTACCGTGAAATGTGGCCGTACCGTGACTGGGTCGTGCGGGCATTCAATCAAAACATGCCGTTCGACCAGTTTACAGTCGAGCAACTGGCGGGCGATCTTTTCGAAAACCCCAGCGAAGATCAGCTTGTCGCAACTGGTTTCAACCGTTGTCATGTCACGACCGGCGAAGGTGGATCAATCGCTGAGGAAGTTCATATTCGGAACGTTGTCGATCGAGTTGTGACGACGGGGACTGTGTTTCTTGGGATGACTTTTGACTGCACCCGGTGTCACGATCACAAATACGACCCGTTTACGCAGCGTGATTTCTATTCGTTGTCCGCGTTCTTTAACTCGATTGATGGCACCCCACTCGACGGAAACAAGAAAGATCACGCGCCAGTCATAAAGGTCCTGACTGGTGAACAGAAGGGGAGAATTGCGGAACTCAAGCAACAGGCGTCGGATGCCAGAGACGAGATCCGAAAACAACTTGCCGATTATCGGTACGTCGAGCCGGAAACTCCGGCGGAAGCCAAACCGTCAGAACCGACCGAATTCGTCTGGATCGAAGACTCTGTTCCCGAAGGCGGGCGAGCTCAAGGTGGCTGGCAGTTTGTGTCAAAGCCAAAGCCGGTTTTCAGTGGAAAGCGATCATCGACTCGGACAGCCAAGGGTCTGAGCCAGCACTTTTTTGATCAGGCAAAGACGCCATTGAAGATTGCCGACGGTGATGTTTTCTTCTGCTACGTCTACCTCGACGCCAGGAATCCACCGACGGAAATTATGCTGCAGTTCAATGATGGCTCGTGGGATCATCGAGCGTATTGGGGAGCCGATTCGATCGATTGGGGAAAGAAAGATTCACCCAGCCGATTCAGCAAAGGGGCGTTGCCTGAACTGGCCAGATGGGTACGACTGGAAGTACCTGTGTCAGAGGTCGGGCTGAAGGCCGGATCAATGATCAACGGCTGGGCTTTTACCCAGTTCGACGGGACAGTGTACTGGGACAAGGCTGGCATTGTCAGCAAAGCTGATCAGTATCGGATTTACGATTCATTGCTCAGTTGGGAAAATGATCAGAAGGCGGCAAATGCCGCATCGTTGCCGGCGGAAATTAAGCCGGTGGTGATGCTGGAATCGGCAAAACGAAGTAATGCTCAGCAGAAACAAATGCTTGACTATTTTTTAGAGCATGTTTGTGTAACGTCGCGAAATATTTTTGATCCGTTGCACAAGGCGATTGCCGAATCAGAGAAGAAGGTCACTGACATCGAAAAAGCGACGGCAACGACGTTGGTCTTTCGTGAGAAGAAAGAACCGAAGCCGGCACACATCCTGAATCGAGGTGAGTACGATCAGCCCCTCGACGTTGTGCCGCGAGCTGTTCCGTCCATCCTGCCTCCGCTTCCGGACAACGAACCAGCCAATCGACTGGGATTCGCACGATGGCTGACCAGCCGCGAACATCCGCTGATGGCTCGCGTCACAGTCAACCGATTCTGGCAGCAGTTCTTTGGCACAGGTCTGGTAAAAACGTCCGAGGACTTTGGTTCTCAAGGCGATCCGGCGACTCATCCTGAACTGCTTGACTGGCTGGCCGTCCAACTTCAGGACGATGGCTGGGACGTTCAGAAGACGTTGCGGCGAATTGTCATGTCCGAAACTTATCGACAGGACGCTTCCGTTCATGGACCAGCCGACATTGATCCAGAAAACCGGCTGCTTTCTCGTGGACCGCGGTTCCGGCTGGATGCCGAAGTCCTGCGTGACCAGGCACTGTTCGTTAGTGGCCTGCTTGTAGAGAAACTCGGCGGGCCGAGCGTGAAGCCTCCGCAACCGGATGGATTGTGGTTTGCCGTTGGCTATAGCGGGTCAAATACGGTTCGCTTTAAGCCGGACACGGGGCCGGACAAAGTTCACAGACGGACGCTTTATACGTTTCTGAAGAGAACCGCCCTGGCACCGCAGATGAGCATCATCGACGCACCTTCTCGAGAATCCTGCACGGTCCGTCGAGAACGCACCAATACGCCACTCCAGGCGTTGTTACTGCTTAACGATCCGCAATATGTCGAGTGTGCTCGCGGGCTTGCTGACCGGGTGCTGCGTGAAGGTGGTAAGACGGTCGAGTCGCGTGTCGCGTACATGTTGCGTCTTTGCACGTCGCGAGTGCCCGTGGATTCCGAAGTCGCGGAACTGGTAGCGGTGATCACCGACCTACACGCCGTCTATTCAAAGGATCGCAAATCGGCCGCAAAGCTGGTCGGCGCCACATCGCCGGTGAATGACGCATCAGCTCACGTTGTCGAACGTGCGGCGTGGACAGTCGGAGCAAATCTTATTTTGAACCTTGACGAAGTGCTGACGAAGAATTGAATCGATTGCGTGAACAATCGCTCAACAATAATTGCAGATCTGTAAATTCAGCAGGCGACCAGATGAGTACTCGGAAGATCCTTATTCCGTATGAATTGCGAGACGGAAAATCCTTAGAACCGACTCCGAAACGGATACGTGAATGCCTGAGAGAGAACGTTGAAGCCTGTTCGGAAGCGGCGTCGATCTGGGCGAGACTTCATTACGACCACGCTTCGTATGTCGACGGAAGCCTGTCTGTGAAAATGGTCGAATTCCAATCGGAGAGTAACGGTAAGGCAGCGTTGAATTTCGATTGGACGTTACAGGACGGCTGCAGCGACATTTGCCGCGCAGGAGATGGTTATGTCGAGGTTGAATTTTCTGTTTCGAACGGTCAGTTGAATCTGGAGTGGGCCTGGCCCGAACAACCGTCAACGGTGGATGAGTTTTGAACATTGTCGCTTGTCAGGCAATGCCTGACCTAAAGAAGTGCGAGGCAATCATGCAGGATTTCCAGGATTATTACTCAGCCATCACACGCCGGCACTTTTTCGGGCAGGGGGCATTGGGGCTTGGTACGGCAGCATTGGCTTCGTTGATGGGTGAGCAGGCTCAAGGGGCAAAGGCTGATTCCGTTTTTGCAAATCCTGCTCGCGTTGGTGGGCTTTCGTCGTTGCCTCACTTTGCTCCCAAAGCGAAGCGAGCGATCTACCTCTTTATGGCCGGTGCCCCCAGCCAGATCGACTTCTTCGATCATAAACCAAAGTTGTCAGAAATGTTTGACAAGGATCTGCCCGAGTCTGTGAGAAACGGACAGAGGCTGACGACGATGACTTCCAGGCAGAAGCGTTTTCCGTTGGCGCCGTCGAAGTTCAAGTTCGCTCAGCATGGGCAGAGCGGTGCGTGGATCAGTGAATTGCTGCCACACACGGCAAAAATGGCTGACGACATCGCCATCGTGAAGTCGCTCCATACAGAGGCCATCAACCACGACCCGGCCATTACCTACATCTGCACTGGTAATCAGCTACCTGGTCGGCCGAGTCTTGGTTCATGGTTGAACTACGGGCTGGGTTCTCTCAACAGCGACCTTCCGGCGTTTATGGTGATGACTCCAACGTGGACTGGCCGCAAGCAGGCGCAGGCGATTTATAACCGACTGTGGGGAGCCGGTTTTCTGCCGACGAAGCATCAGGGCGTTGCCATGCGCCGCTCAGGAGATCCCGTGCTGTTTCTTTCAAACCCGGATGGAGTCAGTACGGGAATTCGGCGACGGATGCTGGATTCGCTGGCTCGACTGAATCAGAAGACCTTCGAGCAGGTCGGCGATCCTGCGACGCAAGCGCGGATCAATCAGTATGAGATGGCGTTCAAAATGCAGAGCTCCGTTCCCGAGTTGATGGAGCTTTCGGGCGAGACAAAGAACACTCTGGAAATGTACGGGCCCGATGCAGAGAAGCCTGGCACGTTTGCCTACTGCGCATTAATGGCCAGGCGAATGATCGAGAAGAACGTGCGATTCGTGCAGCTTTTCCACCGAGGCTGGGATCAACACGGAAACATCGCGAACGATTTGCCGAACCAGGCTCGCGATGTCGATCAGGCTTCGTGGGCGTTGATTCAGGATCTCAAACAGCGAGACATGCTCAAGGACACACTCGTCGTGTGGGGCGGTGAATTTGGCCGCACAGCGTACTGCCAGGGCAAACTCACTCGCGAAAACTACGGACGGGATCACCACCCGCGATGTTTCTCAATCTGGATGGCTGGCGGCGGGATTAAGCCGGGCGTCATTCATGGCGAAACCGACGACTTCAGCTACAACGTCACGGAGAATCCGGTCCACATCCATGATATGAACGCGACAATTCTGCACTGCCTGGGCATTGATCACCGGCGTTTGTCAGCCAGATTTCAGGGACTCGACGTTCGTTTGACCGGAGTTGAAGATCACAATCCGGTAAAAGAGATCCTGGCCTGACACAAGTATCCCAGTTCGGCGGTAGGCTGAAGTGCAAAATCCAGACAAACTGGGGTTGCCCCGATTTGAGAAATCGTCACGATGGCCGAGTCGTTCGTGCTGACGCGGCACGAGAGTAGTTCCGTTGTCCGGAGTGGGTTTTCCCGCAAGGCTCCGGTCAACTTGAATAGGCATTAGAAAGGAGGTGGTTTGTGATATCTGGCTTAACTATTAGAGGTGCGACCGGCTGAATCACCGGCGGGTGCTTTTCGCCCTCCACCTCCTCGTAATCGCTATTACGAGAAAACAACTGGCCCGAGTCTCGACTTGTCGAGGCTCGGGCTTTTTTTTGCTGGGGGGGGGTGCTGGGAGGTTTCAGTTGACGCGTCAGACGCTGAGTTACAGTTGGGGTGGTCCACTGTCACGGCCAAACAAACAGGACGCCAACTGGAAGGAAGCCTCCGAATTCTCGCCAATTTGTGCGTCATGAGAAAAGTCGGTGAGGTACTGATCAGTGGTCAGGTCCAGGTGGCAACTCACGCAGCGTTGCACAAGTTGCCGGGCATGAACTCGTTGTGCTGGTTCAAGGTCAGCAAGCGATGCCGTCCGAAGATGGCAAGCAACGCAGCCCGACACAACATTGTCAGAACTGGAATCCGTAGCAGTACTTCGCTGACAGTCAGCAGGCAGAGAAATGGTCACAGCGTCGTATCGTGATCCTCGCTCAACATTCACCATCGCGGCCATCAGCACGCCGATCAGCATCAAAAACGCTGCGACTCGAAAGCCATCACGCTGAGCCGTCGCCCGGCGCTTAGAAGTTTGCAGCCAGGGGCGACTTGCTGTCCGAGGTTTGGTTGATGACGAGTTTTCTGTGTCAGATACCTGGTCGATGCAGTTTGAGTATTCATCCACAAATTCTTCCGAAGGTGCCGGAGCTTCGAACTCGCCGGATACTTCCAGAACGTCATCGAACAGGTTCAACGCAGGGTCGAGCATGTCGGCCATATCCTGGCAGCGCGAACAACGATCGAGATGCTGAATCAGCTCGTCGCTGTTTCGCAAGCTGTTGTTCGTCAGTGCGTCGAATGCCTGATCGCAATTCATCGAAAATCTCCTTCAGAGCCGTGGCTCTGCGACAGGTCGTTTGCATCGATGCTCAAACAATCGGCTCTGCGCAATGCCGCCGAAAGCCGTTCGAGTCCGGAACGAACTCGCCGCTTCGCTCCGTTCGTACTGCAATTCATGGCCTGGGCAATCTCGTCAAACTTCAATTCACCAAAAAATCGAAGCCGCAGAGCATCGGCCTGAACTTCGGGCAGTGCGTTCAGAAATCTGAACAGCAATGCCGCTTGCTCAGCTCGAACAAGCCGGACGAGCGCATCTTCGGACGAGCACCGCTCGTTTGACACTTCAAAATCGTACTGTGCGCCAGCTCGGTCGATTCGGCCAAGCTCACGTTGAGAAAGACTTCGGCAGGTGTTGAGCAGGATCGTCCAAAGCCAGCCGCGGAATGAATATTCGCACCGGTAAGTGTGTCGATGTGCGAATGCCGACAGAAACGCTTCCTGCACAGCTTCCTCTGCGACAGCCTGATTTCGATTTCCCAGCTTACTGACGGCAGTTCGCAGCATGGACGATCGATGACGGTTGACAAGCTCGTCGAACAGCGAGACTTGCCCGGACCGCACTCGTTCCATGATTTCCTGGTCGTTCAGCATGCTGCCTGGCGATCCCAGTGTGGTCGTTTCAGAGACTTCGTGATTTCAACAAGACCCTGCCGTCGCTGGATGTTTGGCAGGACAAACGCAATGATGAGTACTCGTCCAGCTTTTATTGTAAGATTGTGAGACGGGATTCGTCGATTTTAAGCAGGATTTCCTGTGTGCGAACAGCGGAACTGATTTACGTCGGCCGGTGGACTCGCTATGTAATGGCGTTTTTTTTTTCGTTTTGCTGGAAAACATCCAACGCTCGAATTATTTTTTCCGTACGCGTGCGGTGAGTGAGATTTCGGTTTTCTGAGAATCCGCTTTTAGTTTCCCGTGTGGAAACTGACGCAACACAGAAATCACCGGTTGAGACATTCAGAATTGCGTTCCTCAACCACTCTTCAAAGTTGCTGAGCAACTTGGAATTGTGCGTTCCATTGAACAGAGATGCTGGTCAAAAGCCAATATCAAAGTTCCCCACCTTATTGCTGGCGAAACTCGGAGTTCGTCAACTTCTTTGTTTCGATTAGCGACTGAGACAAACTGGTTTATCCGGCAGAGTCTCTCCGACTGCTTGAGAGCGATCGATTTTGAGCTTACGCGCAGGCAGCTATTTCGACATCACGGAGCCGATGTCGGGTTTGGATCAGGATGTGATTATTTACGGATAGACCAGTCGTCCGGCGAATATCTCGCTGGCGATTGTCGTTAAAATTCAATTACGAATCTTTTTCGAGAACGACCTGACATGACAGACAGCGAAAAGAATTCGTCAGACGCCTCCGGTGAGGCAATGATTGAGGCCAAAGGTCTTAGCAAGTTCTATGGCCCGTTCGTTGCGACCAGAGATGTGTCGTTCGAAGTGCCTCGCGGGCAGGTTGCAGCCTTTCTTGGTCCGAATGGTGCCGGAAAGTCGACGACAATGAAGATGCTCACCGGCTATCTGGCTCCGACCGAAGGTTCCGCCACAATCGGCGGGCACAACGTCCAGTCCGACCGGATCGCCGCCAGCGAAATGCTCGGATATCTTCCGGAAAACGGACCACTGTACGAAGAGATGACTCCGAAAGGTCTGCTTTTATACCTCGGTGCCGCTCGCGGGATGTTTGCAGACGACCTGCAAAGCCGCATGGAGTTTGTGGCCGTGCGGTGTGCTTTGAAATCTGTCTGGAGCAAGCCGATCAGCAAACTGTCGAAAGGTTTTCGACAACGCGTCGGCATGGCTCAGGCATTGCTTCACGATCCGGAAGTGCTGATTCTCGACGAACCTACCAGCGGATTGGATCCGAATCAGGTTCACGGCGTCCGCGACCTGATCACCAGTCTTGCCGAAACGAAGACGATTCTTCTGTCGACGCACATCCTTCGCGAAGTGCAGGCCGTCTGCAGTCGAGTCATCCTGATCAATCAGGGGCGAGTCGTTTTCGACGGACCAGTCAGCGAGATGGCCGGAACTGAACAGGAAATGGAAGACCGTTTCCGCGAACTAACGGTCGCGACATAGAGCTGTCTGTAGAATTGCAGGATGCGTCTCGATGCATCAGTTGAAGTAATAAGTGTTTGCGGATTTTGAATTCGAATTTTTGACTCAAGATATAACGGGATTGAGAAATGCGGACTCACACGATTTTCGCTGTACTGAAGCGAAACCTGATGAGCTATTTCTCCGGGGTGCTGGGTTACCTCTTCATCGTGGTGTTCGTGATCGCTGCTGCGTCGAGCGCGTTCAACGCTCAGTTCTTCACGAATAACCTGGCCAACCTCGATCAGCTCACGGCAGCGTTTCCTTATCTGCTGCTCTTCATCATTCCTGCAATCACAATGACATCGTGGGCGGAAG
>Ga0315332_10001312_pt1 | contig 13075 bp, 13 predicted proteins | sample M110034915metaG_FD_203455 | JGI IMG/M metagenome (GOLD analysis project Ga0315332, IMG submission 203455) | Ammonia-oxidizing marine archaeal communities from Monterey Bay, California, United States - M1 100m 34915 | ecosystem: Environmental > Aquatic > Marine > Intertidal zone | place: USA...
GCCTGGATGCGGCCCTTGACGATTTCGGCTTCTTCGAATGACAGTGGCGCCGGCTTCATCTTGCCGACTTTGAGCAGTGCTTTTCGTAGCTGCCCTTTCAGGTTGTAGTCATCTGTACGTCGGAACGAGAACTCGAGTTGATCCCACGCGGCCCGCGCATCGCTCTTGGCTAATTCAAGCGCGGCGGTGATCGTCGTTTCGACGTTCGTTGCATCTGGGACGAGTTCGATCTCTGGGAATTTGAAGTTCGCGATCTGTGCTAGACCGTTGCGTGGCTGAGTTCGCGACAGTGGTGGGCGAACCTCATTGTCTTCTGGGTTGAGAAACCCGACTAGCACATCGACGGAGTTGACGTTCTCTGGCGTTAGCGGGAAGAACAGCGATAGTTCGTAGCTTATCGGCTTGTTCGGTTCCCACTTCATCACTGCGATGGGCGGTGCGTGGTCGCGTTGTTGGACCGTGCGACCTCCAGAGCGCAATTCCAGCCGAATGGCATATGGTTGTCGTAGCGGTGCCTCCGTGGTGAATGTCAGTTTGACGGTTGCGCGTCCAGTGTGGCCAAGCGCACTCGCATCGACTGAACCCACGGCCTTGATAGGCAAGGACTGCTGAGCTGCCAGTGGCGCGCAGGCGAGGAGCGAAAACAGACAAGCCCTAAATCGGGGGGACGGGAGGCGTGACATCATTGGTGGCGGGAGTAGGTCACTAAAGCGTAGCGGCTTGTCAAGCTGAGTGCGCGGCTACCCGTTACTTGAGGTGAGGCGAGTGGTCGCGTGGATGTACTGCCTAAGACTTGCGCTCTAATGAATCTGGCAGTGTGGATGTTCACTTGGTGAACGCTTTGGGGTGAGCGACGCTCTGGGGGCGTTACTGCCAGTTCTCCCAGTCTGCATAGGCCTTAGCCAGGTCTGCTTTGAGCAGTAGTTCTTTGGCTTGCAGATCTTTCATCTTGCTAGCACTCGCGTAGTTGTCGGGCTCTAGCATCGATGCTTGCACGTCTTCGATGTCGCCTTCGAGCTTCATGATCATCGTTTCCAATCGCTCAAAGAGCAGCGGGTTGCGGATCTTGCCTGTTTCCCGTGCGGGCTTGGGAGGCTCTGTGCGCTTGGCGTTGCGTTCTTTGGCCGCTGACTCGGCGGCTCGCGTAGCCGAGCGTTCTGCGGCGAGACTACGTTGGCACTGTTCGAGTCCTTGGTCGAACGTGCGCACAGTGCCGTTCTCAACCCATAGCACGCGGTTGGCTACTTGTTCTACCAGTTGTCGGTCGTGCGTGATCAAGACGACCGTGCCCGGGAACTCTTTTAGCGCTTGTTCCAACCCTTCGGTGCCGGCGACGTCGAGGTGGTTGGTCGGTTCGTCGAGACACAGAAGGTCAAACTCGGCGCGTGTCATGCGGGCGAGAGACAGTCGTTGTTTCTCGCCACCGGATAGATCATTGACCGGCTTGTCGATCTCGTCACCGATGAACAAGAACAAGGCTAGGTGGTCGCGCAATGTGCGGTCGTCGACAGTACGGTCGAGTTCGCGCATCGCGTCGATCACGGTTCCTTGCTGTGGTAGATCGTTTTTCTCTTGGCTGAAGTACCCGATGCGCAAGTTGTGAGCGTGCTTGAGTTCACCTCCGGCAGCTACGCCGTTCTTTGCTAGCAATCGAAGCAGTGTTGTTTTGCCGGCACCGTTGCGACCGAGAAGCGCCGTGATCTCGCCGAACCAAATACGGAATGCGCCATCCTCAATAAGCAGTTTGCTGCCGGCTTTTACGCGCAGGGACTCGCCTTCGATTGCGACTTGACCAGCTTGCCCGCGGGTTGACTGGCCGAATGTCAGCTTCATTTCGGTGCGCTTACCCTTTGGCTTGCCGATCAACTGCAGGCGCTGTAGTCGCTTTAAGCGACCCTTGGCTTGAGCCGTCTTTTGACCGGCCATGTTGCGTTTGATGAAGTCCATCTCTTTGTCGATGAACTCACGCTGGTTTTTGAACTGTCGTTGTTGCGCTAGTAATGCGAGGTCGCGTTGCTTGCTAAAGGCACTGAAGTTGCCCTTGAAGCGGTTAGCGATGCCATTACTTACTTCGACGATCGCATTGGCGATGCCGTCGAGGAACCGGCGATCATGGCTGACGACCAGCACGGCCCCTGGATAGCGAACGATGAAGTCCTCGGTAAACTCGATGCCTTGCAGGTCAAGATGGTTGGTAGGTTCATCGAGTAGCAGCAGGTCGGCTGGTGTCGTCATCAAGATCGCCAATTGCACGCGCGACTTCTCACCGCCACTGAGTACTGAGATGTCTTTTTGCCAGTCATCAATCGGGAAGCCGATTCCGGTCAGTACTCGCTCAACCTGGTGCTTGCGATCGTAGCCACCGCCTGCTTCGAACGATGCTTGCAACTCACCGTAACTACGCAGCGCGGAGTCGCTGCCTTCGGCCATGTCGGCTTCGAGTTTGCGCATGCGCGCTTCGAGTTCGGCATGCTCGCCGGTGCCGTGCATGACGAACTGTTCAATCGTAGTGCCTTCTGGCATGCGCGGCATCTGAGCGCCATAGGCAATGCGAAGGTTGCGTTTGGGATTGCGCTGTCCGGAGTCTGGTGGGTCCATGCCGGCCAGAATTCGCACCATGGTTGTCTTGCCCGCGCCGTTGTCACCAACCACGCCAATGCGATCGCCTTCGTCGACGCGCAGCGACAACCCATCAAGGATGGGGAAGTCGCCGAAACGGCGTACGATTTTGTCGAGAGAGACCAGAGTCATTGGGGCGAGCAGAATAACAACTGTCTGTCACAGTAACGAACGATACAGGCGCGGTTCTCTTGGGCAGGTCGGTGCGGCAAGTCTCGCGGGATCGTTGCGATCGAAGCCGGCGGTTTGCATTGGCGAGAGAGTCGGCGTACTGCGTTTGATTCAGCTCTGCATGTCGACACCGACGACACGGCTTTGGCTGTCAAATGACACCACTAACATGTGGTCATTGACCGGTGATCGGAAGCCGAAGTCGAGGATGATGCAGTGGCTCGGATACTCTGGGTAGAGCGCGATCCGTTGCAGCTCGCACTGTTGCAGCATGGTGCTGATGTCTTCTTTGGGCGCTTGGATTCCTGTTTGTGATTCGAGAGTTTCGGCGTGCCGTTCGCAGAACATCTTGACGGCGGAGCGCTTCTTTTCTGCGTCTGCTAGCAGCGCTGTGCGAGCGATGGCCTCAAGCTTTACCGTGTCGCACAGCTTCGCTGAGAACTTGTTGACTTGCTCGATGTCGATGTCGCCGTCGAGGTTGAGGTCGGTTCTGATTTCGAGATCACCGTGCTTGGTGGTCGTGCTCCAGCAGCCATGCACGTCATCGTTGAGGGCGCCAAAGACGGGGTCGGTGTTGTTGCTCATGATTGCGGGTACGGCTAGGCGTTGGCGAAGATACCTTAGCTCGTAGTTCGGTTGTTGGCTCGAACTCTGCCTAGTTGTGAATTGGTGCCCGATCTTGGCTGGCATACTCTGGGAGGTGTCCGTTTTCCCAGGGCGCTGCTAAGGAGCGAGTGTCCATGATCGCGGGGAGGTTACTCATGCGTCGTAACACGCTAGACTCGGTGTCACCTGTTCGTAGCTGGTCCGCCCCATAACCCATCATGATTCGAGTTGCCCTTATGTCGACACTCCTGCTCACAGGAGTTGCGTCTGTTCAGGCCCAGAAGAAGGGTGACAGCCCCCTACAGAAGGTCGGTCTTGAGGACCCATATACGGCCCAGAATCCGAAGGCGATGGCCAAGCTTGGTGTCATTGGCTACGGCCCGTTGACTTGGGCAGACCATAAGCGCACGACCGACATCGAGAAGGTTCTCGGTGAAGGGCGCGTGTTGTGGATGGAGACGGAGCACTTCAAGATTGGATGTAACTTTGGGTTTGTCGGCGGGCCGAAAGATTCAGTTGCGCGGCGCCTGATGAAGGCCGACTTGAAGCGGTTGAACAAGAAGTGCTCAAAGATCCCTGCGAGCAAGAGCAAGCTAGGGCCTTGGCTGCGGATGCATCTCTATGCGCAGCGGGCAGAAGATATGTATGCGGAATTTGCTGAGATGACGGGTCGAGACGAGGCGGGCAAGTATCTCGGCAACAAAGAGAAGTTCTTGCTGCTGCTGTTCCAGAAGAAGTCCGACCTAGCTCGTTACATGTCGACATTCGGCAATCGAAAAAGCCAGCAATCGCAGCGGTTGCAGCACTACGGCACTGGTCATTTCTCGACTGTAATGACAGCCGAAGGTGATGATGGGCCACGCGACAATGAGACTGTGAATGCGCAGTTCCGGTTCTTTATGACGCAGATGTTCTTGGATGCAGTCGGCGGTGCGCCGATGTGGTTGAGTCGTGGACTCGCCCATAACTATGAGCGCCAGATTCCGTGCAACATGATCAACTGCGGTATTAAGGCCAACGAGAGTGTCGACTCGAGCACTCAGTATAAGTGGGCTAAGAAAGTCCTTAAGCGCTCCCGATTCGAAGGCCTTTGCCTGCCGTTCGTGAAACTCGCGAACGAGACGGACCTTGGTTACTACGGTTCGTTGCAGGCTTGGTCAGTTGCTGACTACATGTTGCAAGACAAAGCGAAGTTCGCTCAGTTTTTGCAGATGGTGCTCGGCAAGTATTCACGCAGTCGTCAGATCCAGGCGTTGGAAGCGGTCTTCGGAATGGACCCGGAGACGTTCGACCTGGAATGGCGTAAATGGGTGAAGAAGAACTACAAGTAGCCAGTCTGGGTGTTGTGCGCGAAGCAAGATTCGCCGGCGCGCGCCGTGCACTACATGATCCGATATTCGATCGCTCGCGACTGACCCTTCAGCACGTATTCGACCATCACCCGGCGAGGCCTCTTTGCCTCCGACTGCTTAATGATGGTGGCTAGTAGCCCTTGCGCGGAGTTGATTGGTGCTCCGTTGATTGAAGTGATGACAGATCCTTCTGGGATCGCTAGTTGTGCAAGAGCGTCTGGGACGCGCCCAACGCGGAAGCCGCTGTACCAGGAGCCATCTTTCTTTTGGCCGCGGTAAGGATCGCCGATTGCGGAGCTCTCAAGAGCTTTGATGCCTGCTTTCGCAATCGCGGCCCGTTCGTCCGAGGGGTAGAGCTGCACGATCGCATCGTTGATGTTGCGGATCGGTGGGAATAGGTGCTTGCCAGCTTCTTTCGCCCACATGACCAGTGCTTCGATTTCCTTTGGCGGTGCCGCGGTATTCTTTGCGGCGATCCGTTGGAAGATTGCGATTGCTTGGTCACGCACGTCGTTGTTGTTGCTGCGCAGCAGTTGGAGCAATCGCGGTAGTGCGGGTTCTAGCCACAGGTTTGCGAAGTCGGGGCGTGTGACGATGGCTTCTTTGATGAACCATAGTGCTTGGGCGCGATCGGTTTCGTTGTCGATGTCCAGTAGTTGGAAGAACGGTGTCAGGCGCAAGCTGTGGAGGTGGTCGTTCTTCGAAGGCAAGCGCGTTAGGCCTTGGGCCTTCGCCGCTGGTGAACCGATCTGTGGCAACGCCCCAATCACGATTGCCTTTTCGTCGTCGGTCAGTTCGCCAAAGCGAGTGCCGAGGTTTGCACGCATGAATTGGATTGCGCGCGGCAAGGCGGCTTCGCGTGTGCTGCGAAGGGGTTCGCCGGGGATGTGAGAAATCAGCTCCATTACGTAGCTGATGTTCGAGCAATAGAATGCTCCGTAGAATGCTGTGGCGCGCTGCGCCTCATTTCTATGTAGTCGCATCATGCCTGCGAGTTGCCCGGCATCGATGCCGATTTCGCTGACTTTCGCGCGGGCTTGCTGCCATGCTGGATCATCGATCACCTCGCGACCGGAATCGTCGAATGACTTCGCGGAGCTTCGGCTGGCGATGTTCCGCATGATGCTGAGTTGACGGAACAACTCGTCTGGGGGCGCATAGAGATCCGTCGGCGTGCGGAATGGCGAAAGTATGTCGCGTTCCGGATAAGCAACTAGCGAGTCGACCGGCTCTTGCTGGGCAGTCTTTTGCGGCTTCTTGGCGCTTAGACTTTCGACTGTGGCTGGCTTGGGGGGCGGCGTTTGCGCTGGTGCTGCCTGAAGCAGGCACGCCATGGCGAGGATGATCAGCGGGGTAGTGGCGGCGGGCATAAGTAGAACCGTTAGCTGCTAGTCGATAGTCAGTGGAGGCGTAACGCGTTTCGGCGCGATTTCACTCAGCTTTGCTCAGCCACGTAGCCAGAGGAAGCCAACCTGTAATAGACCAATCATGATGCCGAGAACTCCGCCGAGCACGACGATCGCTCGTAGTTCGCGGTTGGCGACCTCGAGGATTAGGCGCTCAAGCTTGAGGATCTCAAAGGAAGCGACCTTGTCTTCTACCAGCTTAGGAACGTCGAGCCCCTTGCTCAGGCCCTTTTCGACTTCATCGAGCACTGTCTCTCGGTGGTCTAGAATGCTCTGCGTGATCGAGTCTTTTATGTCGGCAATACGATCTTCCGTCAGGAAGCCGCCGATTAGTGGCAGGCTGCGCAATTCCTGGATCTTCGGGCCGAGGCCGGTATCGAGGACGCGGCCGAGGATGCCCGCAAAGTCGAGTTTGTTGAGACTCTTGATGACGTCTTTGTGTTCGACGAGGTGGTTGCCGACCACGTTGCCGATGGCCTTGGCCAACTCCTGTTGACGGCGTGCAATCAGGCCCTGCATCTTGATGAACAAGAAGCGGCGTGGTTTGACTGGGCGGAAGATCATCTTCACAGCCAGCCAGTTGGTCATTAGGCCGATCAGGCCGCCGATGGCCGGGATCGTGATCCAGGTCCAGATGTCAGGTGCGGGAGGCATTTTGGCAAGGAGTATGACGATGGGTGGGTTTCTACTCAACGCCGCAATGTCAGGTCCTGTACTTGTCCCGGGTCATGTGGCGAAAATTGCTGCTAATCTGGATCTTGGAATGCGCCAAATGGGCCTGGAGCTCTGGGTGGGTGTGATTCTGATGATGTTTTTGGGCACTTGGCGGTTCCCCGAATGTAATTGGGGGCACTTTTTGTCCCGAGCACCCTGCGCACTTCCAGATCCCACAGGCATGATGCGTGCATGATGCAGTTTTCGCAGGTGATCCAGGCGGTTGATTCGCACACTGCTGCCGAGCCGACGCGCGTCATAACAGGTGGTCTTCCGATGATTCGCGGAGCCACGATGGCCGACAAGCGTGATGAGTTGCGTCAGTCGCACGATTCGATCCGCCGTTCGTTGGTGTTGGAACCGCGCGGGCATGATGCGATCGTCCTGGCGTTCTTGCTGCCTCCGACGCGTGACGACGCCGATCTTGGCGTTGTGTTTGCTAACGACGCGGGTTACCTCGGCATGTGTGGTCATGGGGCGATTGGCTTGGCGACAACTGCTGTCGCGATGGGGTTGGTGCCAGCCGTTGAGCCGGTCACCGAGCTTGCGATGGATACGCCCGTCGGTCTGGTGAAGTGTCGTGTGACTGTTGTTGACGGTCGACCGACCAGCGTCACCATCACCAACATCCCATCGTTTCTGTATCGCCAGCGAGTCGTTGTTGATGTGCATGGTTTCGGCAAGGTCGCGGTCGATATCGCGTATGGCGGTAATTGGTTTGCGTTTGTCGAGGCTGAGCAACTTGGGTTGATGGTTGAGAAGGCTCACTTGCCGGTGTTGCTGCAGGCGGCGACAGCTATTCGAGAAGCGATGGTTCGCGACGGCATCCGCGGCGTGCATCCCGACAGCGGTGAGGAAGAGATCATCGATCATGTGAAGCTGTTCGTGCCCATTGATGGTGAACACCAGGGTGCGCGTGCCCTGACGCTTTGCCCAGGCACTGCCTACGATCGTTCGCCGTGTGGCACAGGCACTTCAGCAAAGCTGGCGGTCTTGCATGCCAAAGGTGAGCTTAAGAAGGGCGATCGCTTTGACAGCGAGAGTGTGCTCGGCACCCGCTTCGAAGCCCGTGTTGTTGCCGAGACCACTGTCGGGGAATACCCGGCGATTGTGCCCGAGATCACCGGTTCGGCTTGGATCACGAGCTTCGCCAATTTCGTTATCGATCCAAATGACCCCTGCCGTCACGGCATCTGAGCGACGCTGTGGCGTCGCTTGATTGCTACTGACGATCAGTCGTGCCACCCGCTAGGTGCTCTAAGCGTCGCTACGGCGTGATCCTTAGAGCCTTGCGGGCGGACTTCTACTTTAGGGTTAGCGCTGGCCGCTCGATTCCTTCGGCGTGATGTTCTCGTAGACCCACGTGAACGAGACACGCTTTGCTTGTGGGGCGAGTTCTTCGATGCGTGGCAGGATCTTCTGGCGGTGCTTCGTCAGCTTCGCGCGTTCCGGACGTTGTGCGTCATAGAGCTTCATGTGCTTTTCGGTGCGCGGGTCGCCTTCTAGCCCTTCGAGGGCTTTCGTAATGATCGCCGAGAGTGTGGCCGTTCGCTCTTGGATTGCGGTTAGCTCGCTGCGCAATGTCTTGAGTTCGGCTTGCTCTTGGTCACTGAGTTGGTTTTGCGATGGCGTCCACTGTGAATAGCCGCCCACTAAGAGGTCTAGATCGCCATCGCCGTCCACGTCGATTGCTTCGGGATGTAGGCCTACGTCGGGGCGCTTCGGCTCCGTGGTCTTTTGCTTTTGACTCGGCAGGATCAGGGTGATGGCTTGGTCGAACGACAAGCTTCTTCGCACTTCGTCATTGAGGTAGAGTGTGACGCCGCCGCCGGTCTTGTCGCCGTAGGGATCGCCCATGCCGCCGACCAGCAGGTCCAGCTTGCCGTCGCCATTCCAGTCGACGCTCCGAATGGTCGCGACCGTGCCGGCATCGTGCATCGGCCTGCCATCGGCTAACACGGTTTCGTTCTTGGCGGCGAACTGTGGCTTCTGATTGCTGCCTTCGTTCCGGCGAAGGTAGACGTAACCACTCGTGTGGTCGCCGAGCACGAGGTCGTAGTCGCCGTCTTCATCGACGTCCATCGCGATCGCTGAGGTCAGGTGGCCTTCGGCGGGCTTGCCATCCTTCGTCGGCATGTTGATCTCAGGGTTGCAGCGATCTGTGGCATCCCACTTCTTCTCGTCGAAGTTCCAGAACGCATTGAGCACGATGATCTCGCCATTCTTGTCGAGGATCGTTTCAGGTTGTTGCCAGTGCTTGCCATCGCCGAAGGCAACGTGTGGTGAGCCATCGAAAATGCCTGCCACGATGTCGATGTGACCGTCATCATTAAAGTCCACGAACTGTGGACTCATGCCGATGCATCACCAATTGCCGAAGTCGAGGACCTTGCCGTCCGCATCTTTCAGCTTCTGTTCGTTCGCAAACGTGCCATCAGCATTCTGTAGCGCGAAGGTCAGGTGACCACGTAGGTCGCCGACGACGATGTCGAAACGGCCGTCGCCATTCATGTCGTGTGCGGCTGGCGATGGATACAAGCGCCCCTTACCGAGCATGTTGTCGCCAGCAAGAAGGCGTACGGGCTCTTTGAATTGTATCCCTTGCGAACAAGCGTGGGATGTCAGGGCGCTAGTGAGCGCGAGGATGGTCAGCGGCCGCAGGGTCTGCATCAGTAGCTTCATAGTGGTCCTAGAGGATAGCGAGTCGAGGCTAGCTATGGTGGCGTTAGTAGGTCTTTGGTCGGGTGTTGGAGAGGCAGGTGCCCGAGCGACATCTGCGCCCCGAAGGAAGTCATAAGTAATTATCAAAAGTAATGTTGTGACGGCTTGCTGGTCGGTTGGCCGGGTGTCGGACAGGTCGGCACATGGTTGGCTTGGCGAAGGCCTAGGGGGACTTGTTATTCGGGTTCCGCTACCAGTCGCTGATCTATGGCAGGATGCGTGCGGCGATAGTCGCGCCCTGCTGATCCCCTGGGCATCGTCATGATGGCCCTGCCGGTGAAGTTCGTTATCGTTGCTAGGCATGCGATGGACGTTTGTAGTGCCACTGTTGCTAGCAGGATGTGTGGGGTTTCATCCGTTGCATCCCGAGTGGGACAAGGTCAATCCACCTAAGGCTGATGGCCCGATTGTTGATGCTTCAGCCTATCGGTCGCGGTCGGATAGTCCGTGGCGGGTCATTGGTCGCAGTCATCAAGGGCGTCCATTACGTATCCGTCGCATCGGCAATGGCCCTAGACGCGTGATTTGGATCGGCGGTATTCACGGTAATGAGCGCGAGGGCTCGGTCTCGACCGACGAGTTGCCAATGGCGCTGTCACGTGTGGCTGGTGCGCTTGACCAGGTGACACTGACGATCCTCGAAGACGTCAATCCTGATGGCACGGCGTCGAATCAGCGTACCAATGCGAACGGTATTGATCTCAATCGCAACTATCCGGCGAACAACTTCCTGGCTGGTAAGTCCTTCGGTAAGAGGCCGCTTGATCAACCAGAGGCGAAGGCGCTGCATGATTTGATTCGTGCGGAGCGGCCACATCTTGTCATTGTTGCGCATAGTTGGCGTAACGACCACTTCATCAACTTTGATGGTCCGGCCGTGAAGCACGCGGAGTTGTTTGGCGAGCTATCTGGCTATCGTGTGAAGCCCTCTGATCGCATTGCGCCGACACCTGGTTCGCTTGGCTCGTGGGTTGGCCGCAAGCTCGGTATTCCGATCCTGACGCTTGAGCACCAGCGCGGTAGTGATCCACTGAAGTGTTGGCGGGATACGCGGAGAGCGATTCTTTCGGTCATCCTGTCCGCATAGATTTATGGGGCGTTGGTTTCTGATCCGCCTCCTGTGGTTACTCGTGACGCTGTTGGGCGTCACGTTTGTGACGTTCCTCGTGCTCGATTTAGCGCCAGTCGATCGTGCCGAGATCGAAGTGATGAAGGCGCGGCAGTCAGACTCATATGTCGATGTTGCGCATCGCAACGAATCGATTCGGAAGTTGCGAGTGCAGTATGGCATGGCCGATGCCGTGACTGGTGAACCCTTGCCGTTGTTGCCGCGCTATACGTCGTGGTTGGCAAATGCGTTGACGTTGCGTTTGGCTGGCCCTGGCGAAGACAATGCAGCCTTGTGGCGGCGATTAACCGAAGCTCTGCCCGTGACGATGTTGTTAGGGGGCATAAGTCTGTTGATCGCAGTGTCGCTTGGCTTGTCCAGTGGTGTTTGGCTTGGGCGGCGCGTTGGCAGTAGCCGCGAGCGCTTAGTGTCTACGGTGATGCTCGCCGCCATTGGCGTGCCCGAGTTCTTGATGGCGATGCTGCTGTTGCTAGCCCTCAGTGTGGTGTGGTTGCAGTGGTTTCCTGCGGGGGGACTGCGATCGACGGGGGCCGATGAGTGGTCATTCTTCTGGCAGTTGCTCGACTTCCTCTGGCACCTTGCCCTGCCTGTTCTGGTCATGTCTATCGCACCGCTGGTCATGGTCGCGAGGTTTGTCCGCGATGCTGTGGCTCGAGCGTCGACTGCGCCATTCGTGACGAACTTGCGTGCACTAGGAGTCGATTCCAAGACAGTCGGTCGTCGCCTGCTGCGTCATGGCGCTGTGCCGGTTGCGACTTTGACAGGCGGGTTGTTGCCCTTGCTCGTTGGAGGTTCGATCGTCGTTGAAAATCTGTTTTCTCTCGATGGGCTTGGTCATCTTGCGTTCCGTGCTGTGCTTGATCAGGATCAGGCGGTCGTGATGGCGCTGGTATTGCTGACGTCTACGGTCACTTTGTTAGCACTTCTGATCTCAGACTTGATGCATAGGCTCGTCGATAGCCGCGTGAGGTTGACGGATTGAGTGAGGCTGACGTAGATGGAGCCGATCCCGGTGGGGCCGGTGTCGCGTTCGAGAAGAAGCCTGGCCAAGGTAAGGGCGCCTTGTGTCGTTGGTTGCCGTGGATGTTTGTCGGCTTGATGCTGACGGTTGGCCTGTTTGCTCCATTAATCGCTAACGATGTGCCGCTAGTCGCAAGGGTCGATGGCGTCTACAGCTTCCCTGCGTTTGCTGATCTTGTTGGCGATGTGCCGCCAGGTCCGCACGATCTCAGCTGGAAGCAATGGAAGTCGCGCTTGAGTAGTCAAGGCGAAGACTGGGCATGGATGCCGATTCGCCCATATGGGCCACTTGAGACCGATGGTGCGCTGTTTTACGGCAAACCATCGTGGGCTCATCCGTTTGGCAATGATGACACTGGTCGCGATGTGCTGGCGCGCGTTGTGCACGGAGCGGCTACTGCCGTGAGCCTTGGATTGCCGTCGGTGTTGATTGCCGCCTTGATCGGTACGTTGCTTGGCGCATGGGCTGGTCTTGCGCGTGGCATTGTCGATGTTGTTGTGCAGCGGTTTATTGAGCTGTTCCTGTGCTTCCCGACATTGTTGTTCTTGTTGTTTGCGTCGGCGTTCTTCGGGGGATCGTGGCTCGCCTTGACCGTTGTCATGGTGTTGCGATTCTGGATTAGCTTTGCGCGTATTGTACGCGGTGAGATGTTGTCACTGCGTGAGCGTGACTTTGTGTTAGTTGCGCGCGGTCTAGGAGTCTCAACGTGGCGCATCATAGTGCGCCACTTGTTGCCGCAGACTATGAGTGCCATTGGTGTGACCGCCGCGTTTTGCATGGCAGCCGCGATTGTCGCGGAGTCGACTCTGTCTTTCTTGGGCGTTGGTCCGAACGCGCAGAGTTCGTGGGGCACAATGCTACGCCAGGGCAGCGAGCAGGCGACCATTGGTGCGTGGCACCTGTGGTTCTTCCCTGCGGCGGCGATTATCGCCGTGGTCCTTAGTTGTCACATGCTTGCTGACCGCTTGCGCGTAGATCAAGCAGTCGAGTGACCTAATTGCTCTGCCCGAGACCTGTCGGGACTTTGCGGCGGCGATGAGGTCCGCGCGCCGCAAAGTAGGATCGTGCTAGCGCGAGTGGTTCTTCGATTTTTCGCCGACGTTGGCACCAGCTTGGCGGTCACCAAGTAAGTGTTCAGCGAAGTATTCCCACGTGCGGTGCTTCATGTATTCATTGGCAGCGCCGAAGCTGTGGCGAGCACCGGGAATGATCAGCATGTCGAACCGCTTGTTGGCTTTGATCAGCGCATTGACCAATCGCATCGTGCCCGCGGGGTGCACGTTGTTATCGATCTCGCCATGCACGAGTAGCAGTTTGCCCTCGAGGTTTCCGGCGA
>Ga0315332_10001317_pt1 | contig 13047 bp, 11 predicted proteins | sample M110034915metaG_FD_203455 | JGI IMG/M metagenome (GOLD analysis project Ga0315332, IMG submission 203455) | Ammonia-oxidizing marine archaeal communities from Monterey Bay, California, United States - M1 100m 34915 | ecosystem: Environmental > Aquatic > Marine > Intertidal zone | place: USA...
CGCCGGCACGAAGTCAGTATTACTGAAATGTCTCTCGCTGCCTTGGTCAATCAATATCTGGAATACATCGATATTCTGAAAGAGTTGGATCTGGGGGATGTTGGCGAGTTCATTGATTTGGCCAGCACCTTGGTTGAGCTCAAGAGTCAGGCTGTGCTGCCAAAGATTGTCGAAGATAACGCGGAAGAAGAAATTGCGGACCCTCAGACCGAGTTGGTCGAGCGTTTATTACAGTACAAGGAAATCCGCGATGCAGCGGCGATTCTTGACGAAATGGGTTCGAAGTGGCAGCAACGGTACGAACGTATGTCCGACGATCTGCCCACTCGGCGAGTTGATCCTGGTGACCAACCGCTGGTTGATTTGGAAATTTGGGACTTGGTCAGTGCGTTTGGAAGAATCATGCGTGAGGCCGGAGGGCCACCGCAGGCGGAGGTAATCTACGATGACACACCGATTCATGTGTACATGCAGAAGATTCATCATCGACTACATGATTCTGATCGTTTGCCTTTGATGGATTTCGTCGATGGAGGAATTCACAAGTCGTCTTTGATTGGCTGGTTTTTAGCAACGCTTGAATTGACGCGGCATCATGGGGCTGCGGTCGAGCAGGATGTGCATGGGGACATTTTTGTCGTTCGCACAGACGACTACTCCAGTAATCTGAATGTCAATGAAGTCGATAACTACGGCGCGGAAGAATTCGAAGCTTCCAATATGCCGGGCAGGCCTCGCTGACTGAATTCATCAGCTTTTCTCTCTCCGTGGGTATTTTTTTCTCCGGGTTCTCGATTTTGCAGCGATCTGGGATCGTCTGCTAATGAGAATAAATGGGGTTCGCGATCCTCCGCACGTTTCCTTGGCGGGGTTCTTTCAGTAACATTCCGGACAGTGAATCCATCTTCTTGTGCATGTAGTTGATCCATGGTCGAAAACGTTCCTTGTCTGAAGCACTCACACGATGGTCTTACCATCGAGGGCTATTCTCGCGCTGCCGTGCAGACTTGTTGGCGGGTCAATGAATTGAAATTGCTGTTCGATGTGGGTGTGCAGCCTTGGGATTTTATGGGCACTCCGACGTTGTTTATTTCGCATGCCCATCTTGATCACATTGCCGCACTGCCTGCGTACGTTTCGCGACGGCGGATGATGAAGATGGATCCACCCGTGATCTACTTGCCTGATTCCGCTGTCGATACAGCATGGGACATGCTCCAGAATTTCAGGAAACTTGATCGAGGTTCAATGCCATGCGAATTGGTTGGCTTGTTGCCTGGTGACGAAACTGATATCAGCCGAGAATATGTTGTGACAGCTCTGCCAACCCGACATACCATTGATTCTGTCGGTTTTGTGGTCCACCATCGACGTCACAAACTTAAACCCGAGTTTCTCGATTTGAGCGGTCCAGAAATTCGCGATCTGAAAAACTCCGGCACCGAAGTGACCACGGAGATGCGTGTTCCTGTTGTCGCTTACACAGGTGATACCAATCCAAGAGGCCTCGATGAGAATCCCGTGTTTTACGATGCCAAAATTCTTATCAGTGAAATGACTTTTGTCGCGCCCGAACATCGCAAGGAAAAAATCCACAAGCATGGTCACATGCACATCGATGATTACCGTCAACGTGCGGAACGGTTCAATAATGAACTTATCATCGCTGCCCATCTCAGCACTCGCTACAACGTTGCTCAGGTAAAACGATTCGTGCAAAAAGCTTTGCCGGATGGTTTGGGTGGACGCTTGAAGCTCTGGTTGTGATGCACGTGGGCATGGAATCTTGGCCCGTGCCTCGAGCAGCTTACATTCATGTGCCGTTTTGCCGTCACCGGTGCGGCTATTGCAATTTCAGCGTTGTGGCTGATCGAGATGACTTGATCGAACGCTATCTCAAGGCAATCGACCTCGAATTGTGTCAGTTGGATTGTCCAGTGATTGACACTCTGTTCGTAGGCGGTGGAACGCCCACGCATTTTGATGCTGGACAGTTGCAAAGGTTTCTGCAAATCGTTCGGGAACGTTTTCAATTGTCTGGAAGTTGCGAATGGTCGATGGAAGCCAACCCGGAAGACATCACTTGCGATAAAGTAGCGATGCTTCACGATCATGGAGTGAATCGAATCAGTCTCGGGGTCCAGTCTTTCAATGTCGACAAGCTGATGATGCTCGAAAGAGGGCATTCCCCTGGGAGTGCGGTCAATGCAGTGCATGCTGTTGCGGATCTGATCGACAATGTATCTATCGACCTCATCTTTGCCGCACCCGGTGAAACTCTCGCGGATTGGCAGCGAGATTTGCAAGTTGCCTGTGGTCTGCCGTTAAAACACATTTCGACCTATGCGTTGACTTTTGAAAAAGGGACTTCGTTCTGGTCCAGGAGAGCTCGCGGTGACTTGTCCTCTGCAAGTGAAAGCTGCGAAGTTGATATGTATCAGGCTGCGCGGCAAGAATTATGTGGGGCAGGATTTCAGCATTACGAAATTTCCAGTTTCGCGCGAGAAGGTTTGCAATGCCAGCACAATTTGGCCTATTGGGAAGGCCGTGGTTGGTTTGCCGTTGGCCCTGGGGCAGCCCGGTTCGTTGACGGTCGGAGGGAAGTGAATCACAGAAGCACGACGACTTATCTGCGACGCATGGAGTCAGCAGAAAGTCCGACCGCAGAGCAGGAGGCAATCACACCCGAACAGTATGCGAGAGAGCGAGCGGCGTTTGGTGTCAGGATGATTGATGGAATTGATCTTGAGGTGCTGGAATCTGAGACGGGAGTGCCGCTGAGCGTGATCTGTCGTGATGCAATCAATCGATCGTTGGGTGAGGGCCTTTTATTAAAGCCAGCGCCATCTTGGATCAAGCTCTCCGAGCGAGGGATCTTATTTGCGGATACCGTTGCGTCTTGGTTGTTGGGCTAATAGTCGGCAAGGGTTTGAAAGTCATCCGCGAATAGTTCAGAGCAGTAGGCTAATGACAGCCCCGTGTTATTGGTTCGCATTCCTTGTGCAATTAGTTGCCGTGAACGTCGCGTGTGTCTGAGCCTGTGGGCATGTCGTGTCCGCGCTGTGGGGTTGGTCTGGTTGCCTGATGGTGCGTGCTAACCAGAGTCGGCGCTAGCTCCGAAGAATGTGTCAGATTTTTGCACTGGCGTACTTGCAAACGATTTGCATCTGCATTATCGTGCTGTTTGTCTGGAATAACCACTACAGTCGTTGTTACTGATTGATTCCGCACAGTCTGCACAATTTCTACTTTGATTATCTCGTGAATTGTACCGTTCGCTCCGCCGTAACCGTCTTGTTGCTTGGCTTGACCATTTTTGGTCATGCTCCGGGGTGGTATCACGTTGGTTGTTGCCCTGCCGGTAGCAACCAAGCATTCAGTGAACTGAACGATGCAGGGCAGTCCTGCTGCGACTCCGCCCATGATTGCGAGTTGGCTGTTGATGTTGAGGACCAAGCGAGTGACTTCCCCGATCTTCCGTGCGAGCATCCAGAGTCCTGTTTGCTGTGCCAGTCCCTTGCATCAACTTGCGGAGTCTCATGTGAGTTCTCGGATTTAGTTCAGGTAGATGTCTCTGCTGAATGGATTCCGGGCTTTGCGAATTCTGTTATTGCGCCGGGTTTCATCTCGAACTCACGGTCACGCGGCCCGCCTGCTCTTGGCTAACTCTCTTGCTTTCCAGTCAGGAAATGTTTTCTGCGTACGTTTCTGCTGATGCAGATCTCGGAGTTGTAAGTCGTGCTGCTCGGTCATCAACGGCCATTGGGTGCGCGGGCTTTGCAGCACTCGTAACTGTTTCCAATGGGTGGGAAGTCTAGTCGTATAGGGTCCAGCTCTGGGGTCTTGTTGCGTGCTGTGCCAGCATTCACTGGTGCGACATGCCAGTTCGCTAACGCTAAAGCGTTTGGGCTCCATTAAGAAAATCAAAGCTCTTGTGCGAATGTCCTTCGAGACAGTCATGCATGAGCCCACAAACCAAAGGTGTGCGGTGCTTTGGTCGCCGCCGCACACTGCCTGCACTGGTCATGCGGAATCTTTGCAAAGGCGGCACGAAATTTTTTTTACTTCTCGTTTTTCAAAAAGGAAAACAATCATGCGTAAGTTTTTTAGTAACAAGAAAGGCCAAGGCCTTGTTGAGTACGGTTTGATCATCGCTGGCGTCGCATTGGTTTGCGCCGCAGCAATTTCAATGTTCGGTCACAAGACTTCCGATTTGGTCGCTGCAACGGCTGCCGTACTTCCTGGTGCCCATTCAGACGACAACGGCCCAATTGTCTCCGGCAAGTTGATCGAAACAACACAGGACGCAACCACGAAGGACATTACGCTTGGCACAGGCGCAATCCTTGCAAACAACGGCACGGAAAGACTCGGCAACAACTTGGGTGTTGCTGCAGTTGCTGATACTGGCTTCGGTGGCTTGGTGCTCGAGGCTGAGTAGGCTCCGGCCGAACCTATTAGAAAATCGCTCCCTCATGGCGTGTACGCACGCCATGAGTTTTTTTCAACTTCCATCCTTGAAATGACTTGGCACTCCTGTGTTGCATTTCACCTTTTTAATCGCCTTGTTGCTGTTGCTATTCGCGACCGTTTGTGATTTTAGAACACGCGAAATTCCCGATTTGATAGCGGTTGCGACGGCGGCCTTTTGATTGGATACCCGCACTTTGATCCTAAGGGCTTAGTTTTTTTAGTTGATGCAAAACGTCGGTATTGGTATTCGCTAGGTTGTGGGCTTCAAGCGGATCATTACGCAAATCAAACAGCATGTCCTTCTGGCCTGGTTGCTGAACCCACTTCCAGTCGCCCTGTCGGACTGCTTTCCACGACTTCCGTTGAAGACTTTCGTGATTCCCTGTTTTCCAGATGAAGGTTCGGGTTGCATCTGTGCTTTTTCCAAGAAGCGTGGGCAAAATCGAAATTCCATCGGTGCGTTCCTTCTTGAAGTTCGTGAGTTCTGAAAATGTTGCGTGAATATCGATCGCTCCCCAAGGTTGGTCAGAGACAGAATCAGCCTTGATTTTACCGGGCCATCTCGCAATACAGGGCACTCGGATGCCACCTTCAAAAAGAGTCGCTTTTCCTCCTCGGAAAGGCAGGTTGGAACCTCCGTATTTCGGGTCCCCACCGTGATCTGTCATGAAAATCACGAGTGTATTATCCGTCATGCCTAGTTGGTCCACTGCGTTTAAAAGCTTACCAATGCTTTGGTCCATGCCAATTACTTTTGCTGCAAACGACCTTCGTAATGGGTCTTTAATGTTCGCAGCCTTTTTAAGGTCATCAGGTTTGGGTTGCATGATGTTTTCGGTGGCTTGTTTGTCTTCGTTCCAGCCTTTTCCGAAATGCGGGGCGTTGTAGGCGATGTGAAGATACAGCGGCTTATTGCCTGCTCGCGGTTGATTGAGGATTTGTATTGCTTCGTTCGTGATCACATCGGTCGCGTATCCGTTAGTCTCAACAATTGTTTGATTTCGATACCAGTCGGGACGGTTTCCATACCTCAATGTGAAGAAATCGACGCATCCTCCGGTGTGTCCGAAAAAAGAATCGAATCCGTGTTGTGTAGGCCAGAATTCCTTCGCTCCGTGCCCGAGGTGCCACTTACCTACCAAGGCTGTTTGGTATCCCACTTTTTTTAGCTGCCCTACATACGTTGATTCGTGTCCCCGAATGCCGCGTTCTTGATCACGTTCCTCTAGGAACATCAAGGCTCCCAACAGGTTGTCATGAGAACGATGTGGGTAACGTCCGGTTAAGAGTCCGTACCTTGAAGGAGTGCAAATGCTGCTCGCGGCATAGAACTGCGTGAATCGCATTCCCTCTTTCGCCATTCGGTCAATTGCAGGAGTTGGGATTTCGCTCCCATAGCAGCCGATGTCATGCATGCCCTGGTCATCGCTGAAAATCACAATGATGTTTGGTAGTGCTTCTTGTGATTGCGTCTGGCAGGCAGAAGAACCGTGTGGCGACAGTAATGGGAATGTGATGCAGAGAAGGAACATTGCTGTCCGCCACGTCCAGTTGCCCAGAGGCTCGTAGGGAAGAGAGAGAAAGTCGCGTAGGAGATGGGGCATTCGTATGTGTGTGGTGGGAGTTTCACGGTGCTGTAAGGTGAGTATTCAAGTTTTAACGATTGAATAGAAAAGTTCAACTTTTCGGTTTGCGTCGTCGATAACGGTTGTGTTCACGCACGATCAATCACGGGGGATTAATGATCATGTCTTTGGCACATCGAATTGGGTTCGCAACGCTTTTTGCGGCCCTAATCAGTTTTACTGGCTGTTGTACGCGGCCCATGATTTGTCCCAATGGAGCCGGTGGGCCTCTAGCATTTGGCAGCACTTGCGGGGGATGTGATCAGTGCGATGGTTGCGGAGAGCTCTATGTAGACCCTTGGATCAATCATCCCGCAGAGCGATGCGATCCCTGCGATGGTTGCGGGAACTACGACGGCCAATCCTGTGGTAAGTGTCGATCTGTATTCGGTGGATTTCCAAGTTTGTGGGGGTATCGATCCACTCCTGTTGGGTGCGACGGATGCGGTGTTGCAGGGTGTGCTGGTGGTTGTCATGAAGGACACGCTGGATGTGATTCCTGCGACGGCGGTTGCACGGGATGCCAAGGAGAAACACTCAACGTTCAGCCGATGGAAGTCCCGCAATCGGATGGTCAGGTGATGCGAATTGTGGAGCCAACTCCGGCAGGTCGAGTGATTATGGCACAGCCATCGGACTCGCGTTATCAGCCTCATCAGTCCCGCGAAATATTCCGTGACCGCCAGGATGTTGCCAGTGGCGATGAGGACTCGTTTGAGTATTGAGCCTCGCCTCAATTTCATGATTCGGCCAATGGAGTTTAGCAAGTCTGGCCTTGATTCTTTGAATCAAGGACGAGGTCTTTCTTGTCACACATGCCGGTGTCATTGCAAGTCAATGTTCACCTGAATTTTTGGCTTCTGACTGCAGTCGCTTTAGGAATTTAGGCACCTCCATCGAAGCTCGGCCACGGATCGTTTCCGTGAACAATTGTGATTGTGGCGTGGCGTCCAGATTGATTTCGACACGTCGACAATGCATTGGCGTTTGTTGAACAATACCTGCCGCGGGGTAGACAACGGCTGAGGTTCCTACAGCTAGAAATAGGTCGGCATTCTGGGCTGCCAGATGTATCTTCTCCATTCCATGCGGCATCTCGCCAAACCAGACCACATTCGGTCTCAAACTGCCGCGGCGTGACGGTGTCTCCGGATGTGGTGTATTTGGCGTGAGATCTTCACGCCATGGGATTACCTTGTCTGTTTCGGTGCATCTGGCTTCCATGAGCTGGCCATGCATGGCCAGGATGTTCTGGCTGCCTGCAAGGAAGTGTAAGTTATCGACGTTTTGAGTGATCAGCAGAAAGTCATCATCGTGGCTTGCTTCGAATTCTGCTAACGCGATATGCGCGGCATTGGGACGGACGTGTTCTTGGAGTAAATGCCGACGGCGTGCATTGTAAAATTTGTGAACCAATTCGGGATTCTGCTGGAATGCCGTGGGGGTCGCTACCTCCTCCACACGGTGCCCCTCCCACAGTCCATCGGCGCCGCGAAAAGTTGGAATGCCAGATTCTGCGGAGATACCTGCGCCGGTTAACACTACTATTTTCACGGCAAGAATGCTCCTCGAAGAAATCGCAAGGCAGAAAAGAAGACGCTTTTATTTTCTAAAGCTTTGTAGTGTAAAGTTTTCCGTGCCGAACCGCTGCCACGCTGAAGTCGGATTTTGATTGCATTTATTTCCTTGCAAAAATGTTTAAGAAAGTTTTGACCCGCTGAATTTCCTCTATTAGGATCTGCCCGCAGCGTCTGTTGTGTGTTGCGAAGCGTAAACAAATTTCATGGAAGGAACGGTGCTATGCCAAAGCCCGTTGGAAGTGTGCCGGAGGCCGATCCGCTGTTTGTTGATCTGAATGCTGCCCGTGGGGAAATCTATGGGTATGCACTCTGGAAGTTCGGCGAAGAGGGATGGCAGTTGGCGAAAGACTGTTCTCGCGTGGGAGCTGTGCCTGGTGTGCCGCCGTCTGCTCCGGGTTTTTTCTCGGGCCAGATAAGAGCTACCGCGAGCGTCCCGGAATGTAGGTGATCCCCGGTCGATTTGAATGGAACCGCAAAGTGGCACTTGTTTGCCTCTTGGATGGTCTCTGCGGACGCATGGATGATGAGGCAATGTCGACTAACTGGATTATTCGTATTCGCAGGGAATACAGTTTAGCAGTCCACCCAGTCATTTAAATCGGGAAGTCGAGGGGACTGCTATTTCCACTCTGGCATTTCCGATCACTTATTCAACGTAGGGCTTCAAGTCCGAGTTATCGGAACAATACCAGACGCATCTTGTTGATCGGGAACGCTGGTTTAGAGAGGCCCACTTCGACGGGACGGGCATGCTTTGTTGAGGGATCAGCGCAGGCCGATTTTAAAGTGCTTCCAGATAACGCAGCGTTTTTCTGCTGAATTCAAATGTGTCCATGCCAACGATCCGTTCAAAGTCGGCAATGCGGTCACGGCGTTGGTAGGTTTGGAATGGCCGGCGGCCAGCCGTTTCGTTGAGTAGTTTTGCAAATGCCTTAGGTTGGCGTTCTGCAAGATAAAACATGAGGGCCCATGCAACGGCGTAGGCTTCGTTGATCTGTTTTTCATCCTTGAACATCATGTCGTTGCTGACCAGATTCATCGCGGTCTGTACAAAGCGGCCGGAATCAGTTGCCAAGACCTTTTGACGCAGGTACTGGAGACTTTCCTGGTTGACGCGGTCAGCGAGTTGTGTGGCTCCTCTAGGATCTGTCATTGCAGCAGGCTCAAACATTTGGCCGATGCCCTCTGTGATCCAGCGTGGGGTGTCGTTGATTCGGCTATGGGCTCCAGAGTTGAATGCCGATTGGTGTGCTGCCTCGTGCCTGACAGTTGCCATGACTGAACTGGCTCGCGTTCCGTCATGTGTCATCACACGGTTGCTGTTGACTGAATACAGACCTGCGACACGCCCCACATCGATGTCCAGTCGGTCAAACTCATTTCGCATGCCCGACTCGTCAGGGAAGACGACAGCGACCATAGGGAAACTGCCACTGCGGATTTTGACACCACGCTTGGTCATATAGCTGATAAAAGAGCGGTGGGATTGCTCAAATAGTTTCGGCCACCTCTCGCCCCGCCCTCTGGGTTGGACGACCAAGAAATTCTTGGTCGAAAGAACTTCGTAATCAGGCCCAAATTCACTTCGTAGTTGATTGCGGATTTCGGCGGCCGGAGCGGCTGCGAATGCTTCCTTCTCAATCCGTTGCCAGGTTGATTCTGGGGACCTTGGGTCGAGTGAGTGGATCCAGCCATCACGGCCCAAGATGATTAGCTCATGGGCGAGGTCGACGAGTAGAATCCCTCTCTGTATTTTCCCATGGGCTGAAAATTCAACCAACCCCGTCGTTTGCGCATCACAAAACCGGTTGGAAAAAGTGATCAGGAGCAAAACCGTTGCTATCGGGCGAATTGCGGAGCGGTTTGACTGCATGGAAATGTATCTTGGAAAATTGACTTTGGTTCTTCGGATACCTTTAGGCTAGGTTAAAATTCAGGGACTCCGGGCCAGATCCCGGGTTACACTTCGATCCCTCGCTTCCCGAGTATTATTCCATGCGAGTTGTTTGGTTCATGAGGACAGTAGCGGCCATCCAAACGCGAATTCAGTGTCGTTTTTTGAGAACGGACTTCAAGCTAGTCCAGCTAGCTGTGGTTCTGTTCATCCCACTAACTGCTCCTCTGGCATTGGTTACCCAGAGTTTCGCGCAGGACACAACGCAGGACACAACGCAGGACGTGAAGCAGACCGATGCGGATCTTGGTGAGTCCGACGCAAAGAAGTCTGATGCCGACACCGAAGCTGCCCGTCGGGAGTTCAGGGCGGATGTGCTTGAGTGGGTCGATGAGCTCGATTCGCCAATCTTGCGAGTTCGCAAAGAGGCAGAACGATCTTTGCTCGCTGCAGGTCCTGATGCATTGGAGTATTTGCCGCGAGAAGATGCTGTGGTTTCAATTGAAAAGTCGGAACGGCTTGGGCGAGTTCGTAAGGCTTTGGATGCGGATCGCGCGAAGGCTGATGTGGATACAAAGTCGACTCGGATCAAACTTGATAAGGTGACAAACCTGGGTGACGCGCTGGCTGCGATCAGTCTTGCTAGTGGCATTCAGTTCGAGCACGATGCCGATCAATCAATACCCGTGAATCCTGTTTCGGCACCGCTCGCTTTTTGGCATGCAGTTGACATCGTTTTGGATCAGGCGAATCTTGATGTCAACTTTTATGGGGGGGACAGTGAGACTTTAAGATTGGATCCGCGGTCTGAAAAAAGACCTTCGCGCGTCGATTCCGCGGCGTATGTCGGCGTCTATCGGCTCGAGCCAACTTCAGTGGCGTCTCGTCGCAACCTACGGCAGTCTGAACTCAATCGCCTGAATGTGGTTGTTGAAGTCAGTTGGGAGCCGCGTTTGACTCCCATTGGTCTAACCATTCCTGTCGCACAGATATCCGGGAAGCTGGACGATGGCGCGATTCTGAAACCACAGGAATCAAGTCGGACCATTCCCGTCACAACCAATGCCGCAATTGCTTTCAGTGAAGTTTATTTTCCGCTGCAATTGCCAGCTGGGCAGCCTTCCAGAATCTCATCGTTAACAGGGATCATCAACGCTCTTTTGCCGGGGCCGAAAAAGTCGTTCGAAATTTCACTGGCTGAACCCAATGGCAAGCAGAACATTGACGCGATGACAGTACAGTTGGAATCGGTTCGTGTGGATGGTCCACTTCATGAAATACGGGTTGCCGTTGAGCTTGATAAGGCAGGTCGCGCTTTGGAAAGTCATCGTTCCTGGATCTTTGAGAACGAGGCTTATGTCCGGCTGAAAGATGGCACAAAGGCAGAACACCTTGGTTTTGAAGTTTACCGACAAACCGAATCCGGTGTGGGTGTCGCATACCGTTTTGATCTCGGAGATGACGCTGATGAGTCGACGTTCGTGTATCGGTCTGCTACGTCTATCGTTCCCAATGAAGTGCCATTCGTGATACAGGACATTCCACTACCGTGAATAAAAATTTTGTGTGCGGACTGCTCTTTTGCATTTTCTGGTTTTCAGTTGTTCCTGGTTTCGCTGCTGGTGATGATCTGGAGCCGGGGGATCCCATTGCGGCGATTGATGGCGAGCCAGTGTTTTTTGGTGAATTGAATCTGGTGCTGACGGAGCGTCTTCAAGCCAAAGATTTGCAGCGTGTTGGAACGGAGGTTCGGCGGGCGACGGCGGCTCTGATTGTTCGGCGACATCTAGCGATGAAGTCACTTGAGGCGAAAGGTGGGGCTACGCTTGAAGCCATGCTTAAACGCCAAGTTGAGGCGCTGGCATCAGACCTGAAACGCCGGGGCAGCAGCCTTCAGAAGCAAGCGTCTGATCGGATGGCTGATGAAAATTCACTCGTAACCGACCTGCGTTGGAAACTGGCGTGGGGACAATATCTGAAAAGCCGTTTGAATGACGCAAATCTTAAGAAGTTCTTTAATCTTCATCGTGATCAGTATGCAGGTGGACGCTGGGAAGTTTCCCAGATATTTGTCAAAGCTGATAAGAGTGACGCGGCTTCGTTGCGTGCAACTTTAGCAAACGTCAACGAATTGGCAGACCAGATTCGCGTCAGCGAAGCACCGCAGCAGGCGTTTTACGATGCCGCTGTCGAGCATAGTGAGTCTGCATCTGCATCTGATGGCGGGAAAGTGGGTTGGATTCAAAAGGATGGTGACTTACCAAGCAGTTTGATGACGGTCATCAGGAAAATGAAGACGGGCGAAGTCAGCAAGGCAATACAGAGTCCGTTGGGGATCCACTTGGTTTTCCTGCATCAGGTAGAAGCGGGCGATCTGCAATTTGAAGACTTGTCCGATCAATCCCAGTTGCGGCGTGACGCGGCCAATGCCCTGTTCGATTCTCTATTGCGTGAAAGATCTGAGGCAGAAGTCAGCTGGTTGGTGCGTGACCTGAAGCCTCCCGCCGACGTTAAGATGATTCCGAAGTGATCGGGAATGCCGCGGAAGCGAAGCGGGATCGTTGAGGTGATGGAATATGACTCGGAGCGTAATGCGTAGGTGTGTACGGAATGGTCGAAGGTTTTCGCCGCAAACGCTGGATGCCACGCCTCAATAAGGGAGAAGGGGTCAGCGTCCTTCTTGCCACGGCTTGGCTGTTTTTTCTTCTACTGGGATACTTTGTCATACGTCCAGTTCGTGAGACGCTTGGCAGCTTGGTTGATTCTGATGATCTTAAGCTGCGGTTCTATGCCTCGTTCTTGACCATGTTGGCGGCTGTGCCTGCTTATGGGTTTCTGGTGAATTCGCTGTCTCGTCGGTGGCTGGTGCGTGTGGTTTACCAAGCGTTCGCTCTGTGCCTCGTGGGTTTCTGGGTTTTTCTTCGGAGCGAGTCAGAGGTTGTTCAAGCATGGGCAGCGTGGGTCCTGTTTGTCTGGATCAGCTTTTTTGGCGTTTTTGCAACCACGGTGTTTTGGAGCGTTCTTGCTGACCTGTTTTCAAGTCGTCAGGCAAAACGCCTGTTCGGATTCATTGCGGCTGGCGGAACAGTGGGAGCATTGGTTGGATCCTTGCTGACGAGCCAGTTGGCGCAACTGCTGACGAAGGAGCAGTTCATGCTGCTGCCCATTGTTGTGATTGAATTGGGAATGCTCTGCGCTTGGATGCTCGAGAAGCAAGCCGCAGTGCTGACGCAAGCGGATAGTCAGTCGGGTGTAGTTGAAGTGGAAACAACTGTTCCACCTGCTCGTGGCGGTTGGTTGAGTGCCGTGACCCATATTTTTCGGTCACGTTATCTGCAATTCATCTGCATCTTCATTTTCTTCGTGCAGTTTTGTGGCACGCAGATGTACTTTGAACAGGCGGCGATTGTAAAAGCGGCCCTACCTGAGGAATCTGACCGGACACAGCTATTTGCAAATATTGATCTTGCGACTC
>Ga0315332_10001320_pt1 | contig 13036 bp, 6 predicted proteins | sample M110034915metaG_FD_203455 | JGI IMG/M metagenome (GOLD analysis project Ga0315332, IMG submission 203455) | Ammonia-oxidizing marine archaeal communities from Monterey Bay, California, United States - M1 100m 34915 | ecosystem: Environmental > Aquatic > Marine > Intertidal zone | place: USA...
TTGTAAATTACTAAACACTATTCTTTTTGATTCAAAACAATATCAGTTCCGTAACACTTGAAACCAAAGAGCCTATCCTGAAGTACGTAGAGGTTCAGAAATGTCAGAGACCTCTGATCAATTATTCACTCCAATTTCTACTCATGGATTAAATCCAAAAGGCCAATTGCATTTGAATAATGGATGGGAATATTTATATCAAAAATCTATTGAATTAGACGAAGCAACTCTCACTTCTGATGGAGTACTACTGGCAACAACTGGAGATAGAACTGGCCGATCACCAAATGATCGTTTTATTGTAAAAGAATCAGGACTAGCAGATGATGTTTGGTGGGGAGATGTTAATCGTTCCACAACTCCATATACATTTGAAATTCTATTAGATAAAATCCAAGAGCACCTGAATAGTGTTGAAAATTTGTTTGTCAAGGATGCATTTTGTGGTGCGGATTTAAATTATAGAATGCCAGTTAGATTAGTTACTGAAAAAGCATGGCATGCTGCTTTCATGCATAACATGTTCATTCGTCCAACAACTGAAGAAATATCTCAACACGTTCCAAAATATACCATACTCCATGCTCCGGAGCTTAAGGCTGTCCCAAAACAAGATGGCATAAATTCAGAAGTCTTTGTAATCCTAGCTCTAGATAGAGGGTTAGTAATTATCGGAGGCACACAATATGCTGGCGAAATCAAAAAGGCAATATTTACAATTATGAATCACATCTTACCTATAGATGGATTACTTCCAATGCACTGCTCTGCAAATACAGGAAAAGACTCAGCACTCTTCTTTGGCTTATCAGGTACAGGAAAAACTACACTTTCTGCAGATCCTAATAGAGCATTAGTTGGGGATGATGAACATGGTTGGTCTAATGATGGGATTTTTAATTTCGAAGGCGGTTGCTATGCTAAATTAATCGACCTAAAAGAAGAAGACGAACCTGCAATATATGCAACCACAAAAATGCCTGGTTCAATTTTAGAAAATGTAGTTCTAAATGCGGACAAAACTCCTGATTTTAAAAACAAAACATTGACTCAAAATACCAGAGGATCATATCCCATTGAATATATCCAAAATCGTACACAAAACTCAATGGCAGGACATCCAAAAAATGTAGTTTTTTTGACTTGCGACGCTTTTGGAATTCTACCTCCTTTATCCAAATTAACTCCTGAACAAGCTGCTTACCATTTTATTTCAGGTTATACTGCTAAAGTAGCGGGGACTGAGATGGGAATAAAAGAACCACAAGCAACATTTTCTACTTGTTTTGGTGAGCCATTTATGCCAAGACACCCAAGTGTTTATGCGGATCTTCTTTCGAAGAAAATTAAAACTCATAATGCAAAATGTTGGCTCATAAATACTGGTTGGGTTGCTGGCGGATATGGTGAAAGTAGTAGAATAAAAATTAAATGGACAAGAACTTTGTTGAATGCAGCATTAAATGATGAAATAGATGAAGCGGATTTTATAATAGATCAAAGATTTGGTTTTTCAGTTCCAATTCATTGTGCAGGGGTGCCAAGCTCAATTTTACAGCCCAGAGAAACATGGGACGATAAGAAAAAATTTGATAATGTAGCAAATTTACTCTCAAAGATGTTCATAGAAAACTTCGAGAAATATACCGATAAATGCAATGAAGATGTGATTGCTGCTGCTCCAATAGTTCTAAATTAGATTTTTAATTTTTCTATTTTATGATAAAATAATCCCAGTACTGCAGGCGTAATTATCATGCTAGCAATAAGTGATAATCCTATCATTATTGAACAGAATAGTCCGAATGTGGAGAAAAAACCCATTTCTGATTGATTTATGACTGCAAATCCTGCAATATCTGAGGCTGCAGAACCAAACAACGCAAGACCTGACGCACTTCCTACTACTTCCAATGCCCTTTGGGCCTCTAGTCCCTTTTCCCTTTCTTCCTTGTATCTTTCAATTATATGAATTACATAATCTATACCAACACCAAGTGATATGGCAGCAATAGATACTGTTACCATATTCAATCCATATCCTGCAACTTCAATCATTGCATAAAGCCAAATAATTACTAAAAATATTGGAGCAGTTGTCATAATCGCTATTCCGAAAGCGACAAAACCCCAAGAAATAGATAAAATTATAGTTAATAATCCTATCAAAATTGCCTCCTTTATTCCAACTAGGATATAGATTACAAAACCAACTAAAAATGCTGAAGAACAAGATTTTAACATAAAATTAGTTAAATCATTTTTAATTATTTCAATACTATTTTTTAATGAAAAATTATTCCTAAAACCCCACCACAGAGTGAACATACAAAATACGAGACCTAGTAACAATGTTTCTTGCATTTCATCTTGCATTGAGTCAGCAGCAACAAATCTAATCACGGGATCTCCAGTTTGAATGGCCCATGTTATTGGATATTCTTCATCATTGAAACCCCTTTCAATAGATGTTCTCTCACTGATTGGACTTGCTGATAAATTTTGAAAAGGCATCATATCATTTTGCAATTGTTTTAATGCAGGTTCTATTAATGCAAACTGTTCAGGATTTGATAGCCCAAAACGCATACTCATTTTAGTATATTTTGGCATTTCTCCAGAAGTGGTAAGCCAGGGTTTTTCAATATCTAACTCACTATCGGTATGGATATATTCAGAGATTATTGTTACCGGTAAGGCAGGATAACCACCAGCGGCCGGAACTCCCTTTGTTAAAATAAAACCATAAATAAAATTCAAACAATTCCGATCTTCAGTTACTGGAATATTGATAAAACCTCTTATTGGATGAGAGATATTTGTAGTTTGGCAACCAACGCCCCCATCTTCTAGATCTTTGTCCCAACCAGACTCTTCAAAGGGCACTAAATTAGCAAACATAGCGGCTTGAATGAAACTAACAATCTGGTCTAATGCAATCAACTCAACTTCACCAGTTGGAGTTCTTGAAATCTGATTTGGATCATTTTCACCATGACTATTCATATTATCTCTCATTTGTCCTATTGCCGATAATACCAAAGGATTAGCTATATCTCCTTCAACCAGAATATATCCAGGCTCCCCATCTCTGAATCTTTCATTTACTAAATTAACGCCAATAGCAAAATCAGATTCATCATCGAGAAAATCATCAATCTGAAAATCACCTTCTAAGTTTAGAGCCATTGGTGTAGCCAATGCTGTAATGATAATTATTACTAAAGCAACAAAAGGTGCATACTCGGATGATTTTACTGTAGTATTACTTAACCACTCTTTTGGTATCATGTGCAGGGTATCGCTTTTTTCATCTTTCAGTTTATTTTTACTCTGAAGGAATAAATCAACATCCAATCTGACTAAAGGAACCCATAATCCAGTTAAAATGAAAGCTGCACCTACTCCAAATCCTGCTTCAATACCAAAAGATCTCAATGCAGCTATTCCAGAAGTTAGATTAGCCATAAATGCTACTATAGTAGTCATTGAAGTTAATAGGATCGCCTTCCCAACCCTTTTAATTGATATCTCAGCTGATTTTTCCAAATCTCTACCATTCCGTCTTTCTTCCTTGTATCGATGAAGTGCATGTAAACTATCATCTATCCCAAGAGCCAATATTAATATTGGAAGAAGATTTGAAAATTGAGATCTAAATATTATTTCAAATCCTGTTTTTTCGCCTAATATCATACTCCAACCGATTAATCCTTGCATCCATAGAAGAGCAAGAATAAGTCCAATCCCAACTATAATTACATCACTTATTCTTCTGAGATTAAACCATAGTAAGAAAACAACTATTAAAACCATCATTATTATTAAATAAGCACTGGATAATAATTCTCTATTAACTTCAACATTTGGACCTTCACCAAGTAAAATACTAACTACCATTTTGTCTGTTTCACGTAAATCCTCTTCTAATGAGAGATATAACCATTCTATCGAACATAAGTCAGATCCATTTTCAGATTTACTCTTACACTCAGCGTTTGTATATTTGATGGGGTCTGTAGTTAATTCCACACCCTCTATTTTGTAACCAAATTCTGAACTAGCATTTAACCAAGAAAACGTCCAACCTTCTTGTTGCATTTGGTCTCTATTCATATTTAGTATCATCCATGCAGATGAAGCACTCCATCTTCCCTTGCCCCAAGAGGCAGCAATTATCGTCCCATCTTCCTGTAATTCACCATTTATCGGGCCTATTAGTCTACTACTATTGTCTGGTAAGAAAGCACGGTCAATGGATAAGAATCTAAGAAAAGCTCCTTTACTGTTATTTGCCATTCTATGAGCAGCCAAATCTATATGTTCTTGAGTAACATTTTCATCATCAAAAGAAAGACATTCTAGTTCTCCACAGTCATTCCAATTTGTAGGTGCCGGAAGGAGCACAAATTCATCAGGATCAAATCTTGGTTTAGTTAGCAGAGATTCATCTGCCATGAACACTCTAAACTCACTTGCTAAATCAAAAACACCTTCAATCGGCTTACCAGATATTTCTGAGGCCAATGGAAGATAAAACTTTGATACCTCATGTTCCATTAGTAAGCTTCTCTTTTGGTCTATTTCTCTTAATATTGTTAAATTTAAGATTCCTCCTAACGGGTAATTTAATCCTTTGCCTTCTCCATTAAAAGATGAAACTTGGTTAACTTCGCTGTCAGTATCGTTCCAATACTGAGAGTCTCTAACAAATATCCCAAAACCCCAGATATTTCCTGCTCCCGAAAATTCTTCTCTCATAACTTCTGAAGCCTCTAATTCTGGAGAATCTAAATTATATGATTCAATATCAATTGGGGTCAATGTAGCAAAAAAGCCAGGCAACATGAAACCAGAGATTAATATTACCAAAATATGTATTGCTTTTCTCTTTGGGAAAATAAAATCAATAACTTTTGTAAAATTCTCCATAATTATAGCCACAGATTTTTTACTTATTAGTAGTTGTTTTGAGTTTAAAGTCCAGTTTTCCTCAATGCTTCTAACGCCTTTTGTTGTTCAGGGGTTATATTTTCAATTTCAGATAGAATAAATTCAATATCTAACAATCCACCAGCATGTCCATGCCCATTTAATCTACGCCTATCTCCTATTTTTGTGCCCGGAGAAATCTCTATCTGCACTCTTTTACCCAAAGGAGTACGAATTTTCACATTTCCTCCCAATAAAAGTGTAGTTATTGTAACGGGAACTTCTTGAATTAAACGACCTCCTTCCCATCTCCTTCCTTCTTCTGCATCCAATCTTAAGGAAATCAATAAGTCACCAGGAGTGCCCTGTGGGTGTTCATGCCCCATTTTTTTAAGCCTCAATAATTGACCATGTTTAGCATTAGACGGAACTTTGATTGTAATCGTACTTCTTTTTGTTTTTACACCTTTTCCTCCACATGTTGAACAACCCTTAGAGGTTCCAAAACTACTCCCATTACATTTTTCACATATCTTAAATCTACGATGACTAAATCTAACATTGGCGCCATCAATAGCCTGTTTTAAGGTAATATCCAGTCCAGATTCTATATCTGATCCTTTGATATTTTCTTCTTGACTGTATAGGTCCTGGCCTTGATTTGGCATATTATCTCGCCTCTGGTTTCTAAACTGAGAAAATATATCTCCAAAGTCAAATCCACCAGTAAATGTACTACCACTTCCTCCTTGAAACATTTCTTTCATTCTTATTCTTTGGTCATATTCCGCTCTTGCTTCTGTAGTTCCTATTTGTTCATAAGCTGTCTGGATTGATTTAAATCGTTCTTCAGCAGCTTGATCATTAGGATTCCTATCTGGATGATATTGACGAGCCAAACGTCTATAATTTCTTTTTATTTGAGCATCAGTAGCATCGGAAGAGACTCCTAGAATACCATACGCCCCCTCACTCATTAGATAGTTCAGGTATTGATGATTCTTCAATCCCTCGGATTATATTATTCATCGATGGTATAATGATGCACTGTTTGTTGGCTAAGTCATGGGCGTAGGTTGGGCGGTTTTCAGGAACTACACTGAACATGCTAAAGAAATAAAAGGAGAGGTAACATCATATCCCCGTTTTTTCTTAATGCCAGAAACATCTCATTTAGAATCTGACAATGAAGGTAATAATATAATTTATTTACCTTATCCAGAAGAACATGTAGACCATGAAGTTGAATTGGTAATAAGATTAGGAGATGATTTACAACCTTCACAGATGTGTATAGGTAATGATCTAACAAATAGGACAAGACAATCATTAGCGAAAGAAAAAGGATGGCCATGGTTAGAAGGTAAAGGTTTTCGAAATTCTGCAATACTTGGAACTTGGACTTCTTGGGATGATAGACCGGTTGAAATAAATTTGAGTGTTAATGGTGAATTAAAACAATCTGCATCAACCAAATTAATGATACATTCAGTCAATGATATACTAGCAGTTCTCAAAGAATGGTACGGACTTTCTCCTGGTGATTTAATATGGACAGGAACTCCAAAAGGTGTTAGTGCATTAAAAAAAGGAGATATAGTCGAAGCGTGGATGAATAATTCAGAGGGCAAGATAATTAGTAAATTTAATGCAGTATGCGAATAAAAATAGATAAAAGAAACGTGATTATAATGGACATTGGATTAAGACGTATAATTAATACAACTCTTTTGGATCACGACGGAATAATCAAAAAAGGTAATTTTTTGATTAATAAACAAGGCGATTATAGAATCAGTAATGGAGATGAAGATGTCATAGAAACAATAGACGGCTCCAACCGATTATTTACTAGAAGTTTACAAAACTGGCATACACATATGGCGATGATACTGAATAGATCTATGGGAGAAGGTTTGCCACTTGAGGAATGGCTACAAAAATCTATTTGGCCTGTAGAAAAAAAACTTACAAAACAATTTGTAGAAATTGGCTCAAAAGCTGCTGCAGCTGAATTGATAAGTACGGGAACAACCTTTGCATGTGATATGTATTTTCATCCTGAGGTAGTTGGAAAAGTAATTTCAGATACAGGACTTAGGGGCATTATTTGTGGGCCAATAACTGATTTCCCCTTTACTTCAAATGAACAAGATTCTGATAGTGCGTTGAACCAAGTAAAGAATTTAATCTCACAAGGATCTTCTGCCCCTGAAAGAGTAGAATATGGTATTGGAAATCATTCAGTTTATGCTTGTTCGGAAGAAACTTTGCGTAAAGCATCTGAAATCTCAAAAAAAACTGGTTGCAAACTTAGTATTCATACCTCTGAAACACGCCAAGAAGTTGCAGATTGCCACGCATCTACTGGAATGTATCCAATAGAATATCTCGATTCTATTGATTACTTTACGGAGGGTACTGTTTGCGCCCATTGTGGTTGGGTTACAAAAAAAGAAATGAGACTATTAGCAAGTCATGGTGCACATGCCGTACATTGCCCAACAAGTAATCAGAAATTGGCATGCGGAGGAACAATGTCATATCCAGCAATGAAAGAAGCAGGAGTAGATATTAGATTGGGCACCGATGGTGCAGCTAGTAACAATAGTTTAGATATGCGGGCAGAGGCAAAGAATGCTAGCTTAATCCAAAGACATGATCATTGGGATGCTAGGATACTAAACCCAACTGAAACATGGAATCTTGCTACTAAAGGATCTACTGACTGGGTTACATGGGATTTGGATGATATTCGGATGCGTCCTTATGGAAAAGACGGGCGTCGTTTGCTTTCAAATTTAATATATTCAGGGGCAAAATGCCTTGATGTTTTTGTTAATGGAGAAGTGTTGCGACGTAATGGTGTTACCGAATCATTAAATGAACAAAAAGTCGCAATAGAATTAGAAAACGCCATTACTGATTATTATTCCGATATTTAAATTTCATAACTTTTCTTGTTCATATCTGATAGCATCGACTGCACATATTGCAGCCATATGTACTACATCACGTACACTATCTCCTCTTTGTAAAACATGAGAAGGTTTCGCCAAACCTTCTAGAATCGGACCAGTCATCTCAGCACCTGCAATTCTTTGTAATAATTTATATGCAATATTTGCCGAAGTTAAATTAGGACAAATCAAAATATTAGCAGGACCACTGAATGCCATAAATGGATATTCTTCTTGGATAGAACTAACTAACGCAGTATCGGCCTGCATCGGACCATCAATAATAAGTTCCGGATCCCTTTCTCTTACGATTTCTATAGCTTCTTCTATTCTATCAGTCCTTAATTCCTCTGAAGTTCCAAAATTTGAAAATGATAACATAGCTACTTTTGGTTTGACTCCAAACCTCCGTGCAACCTTTGCCGTTTGCATCGCAATTTCAGCCAAAGTTCTTGCATCTGGATAAATATTTATCGTTGCATCACCTATGAACATCAATTCACCATTTACAATCATCATATACATTCCAACAATTCTATGTGCATTAGGATTAGATCCTATAATGTGTAGACATGGTTTTACAATATCGGGGTAATTATGAGAAACGCCACCTAAGTATCCATCGGCATCACCCTTATGAACCATCATTGGTGCAAAATGTGTTGGCATTTTCAGAAGTCTAACAGCATCTTCTTTTGTCATACCTTTACGTCCTCGTAATCTATGATATTCTTCTGCATAAACCCCTCTTCTACGTTCATCATATCTTACATCTATACATTCACACTCAAAACTTAATCCCAATTCTTCTTTTACTGCTTGTATTCTTTTTATGTTGCCTAGAAGGATTGGTTGACATATTTTTTCATTAATACATTGAGAAGCAGCTTTTATTATGGTTGGATCCTCACCTTCAGAAAAAACTATCTTTTTGTTAGTATTTTTTGCTTTATTTATCACCCTTCTCATGATGGATCTAGTTAATCCCAAACGAGCCTCCAACTCTTCTTTGTATGTTTCAATATCAAATTCTTCTTTCGAAACTCTTGCCACACCTTCTATGACGGCTGCTTCTGCAACGGCACTTGCTTCCCAAATCAGAACTCTAGCATCAAAAGGCTTGGGTATTATATATTCTGGACCGAATTGAATATTTTCATCACTATATGCAGATAGTACATCATCAGGAACTGGCTCTTTTGCTAATTTTGCAATAGCTTTAGTCGCAGCCATCTTCATTCCTTCTGTAATTTCTTTAGTTCGAACATCTAATGCACCTCTAAAAATATACGGGAAACCTAGCACATTATTGATTTGATTCGGAAAATCAGATCTCCCAGTTGCTATTATTGCATCGTCACGAACTTTACTTATTTCAGTAGGGAGTATTTCAGGATCAGGATTAGCAAGAGCAAATATCAAAGGGTTTTTTGCCATTGTAGATACCATTTTTTTACTTACCAAGCCACCTTTGGATAATCCTAAAAAGACATCCGCATCAATCATTGCTTTTGCTAAATCACCATCTGGAATATCTCTAGCAAACTCCTCTTTATACCTATTTAATTCTCCTTTTTCCATTCTTTTTTTTGTCAGAATACCATTAGAGTCAATGAGTATTATTTTATCTTTAGAAACTCCTAATTTTACGTAATGTTTAGCACAAGAAATAGCAGATGCACCTGCTCCGGAGACTACGACATTGACACTCCCGATGTCTTTTCCTACTATTTCTAAGCCATTTAATAATGCAGCACCTGAAATTATTGCTGTACCATGTTGATCATCATGCATTACAGGAATATCTAATTCTTCCTTCAGTCTACGCTCTATTTCAAAACATTCTGGGGCTTTGATATCTTCAAGATTTATCCCACCAAAAGTAGGAGCGATAGCTTTGACTGTTTCAACAAAACCATCAATATCTGTTTTATCTACTTCTATGTCAAATACATCTATGTCGGCAAATGCCTTGAACAACAATCCTTTACCTTCCATTACTGGTTTACTTGCTAAACTACCAATATTTCCTAGGCCCAATACAGCACTGCCATTACTAATTACTGCAACTAAATTTCCCTTTGCAGTATACTTGTAAACATCATCGGGATTATCTTTTATTTCATTACAAGGATAAGCCACGCCAGGAGAATATGCTAGCGACAACTCTCTTTGTGTTCCATGCGGTTTTGTTGGTACTACCGTTATCTTACCTGCAGGATTAGAAGCGTGGTATTCTAAAGCCTCTTTTTCGAGCCTCTTATCGTCCATCACTGATTCCTCCGACAATACCTGAGAAACAATCTCATATCAGACTATCCTGAAAAAATAAGCCTTTTGAAGTCCTTTCCACAAATTAAATATTATATTACAATGTAAATTAATTACTATTTTATGACTGAGCAAAGTATAAACTTCCTACCAATTCATTGATAAGTTGTACATTGAGGAGATTGGTTTATGTTCTTACTTAGAAGAGTCAGAACCTTTATTTTTCCTTCATTTTTTATATCCAATAAATTTGATGTAATTTTTGCAAGTTTTTTCATTAAATTTGAGCATTGTATCATTGATTTGATATGGTTTTGCAAGAAATCATCAGAAGGAGTGACAGCATGAGTTCTAAACCGGTTACGATTATTGTTACTTTGTTAATGGTTTTACTCCCATGGTCCTCACTAGTATCAGATGAATTAGATGATTCCTTCAATAAGAATAATTTAGTTACCTCCAAATCTTGGGGAGTAGGTGGAAGTAATGATACCGGTTGGTTGGAATTGGTTGCTGAAGGGGCAAACCCACTAAATAATACATTAGCGTATGGAGATTTATTCTTAGACTTCGCACCTGGGGCAATCATAGATAACTTAACATTTGAAGTATCTGTTAATGGTAGTGATGATTATTGGGTTAATCAGCCTCAGTTAACGCTTGTAAACACTCAAACTGAAATTCTTGATTGGTCAGGAAAAGGAGATTTAGGTCGCCAAAATAGTTTTTCTAATGCCCCTTCAAATGTAAATCAAGGCATTCTTGATGCACCATTAAATCCCAACTCATTAACAGATGCATATTGGGATTTACCTACTGGGATAACAATTGATGATCTAATAATAGAAGCACTCAGACCAGTTGATCCGAAAGTTTCCTTTTCGCCAATTGAAATTACAATTCATGATACTGCCGTCAATCCTTTAGATGGTAGTCTTTTCATGTTAGTTAATGAAGATTTAATCAGACTTGATAATAATTCTATAAAGACTATAATAGATATCGAATTAGAAATTGAAGGCCGATCTTTAGTAGTTGATAATAAAAGTAAACAACTGATAATTGGCACCTCTAATGGTAATGTGTATGCAAGAGATTTACTTACATATTCTCCCATAAATTCATTCCCCGACGACACAAATATTTCAAATTCTAATCCGCTAATTACTTCATTCGTTGATACATACGATATCATATGGACTAGTTCGGAATGTAATATTAATTATCTTGAACCAGGCAAGGGTTCGTTTTGGGTATCCCAACCTCTTTGTAAAGACAATGAAACTTCTATAGTTCCTACTGATATGATAATTGAAAACGATACTATCCTTGTTAGTACAATCAATGATGGAATAATAGTGATTAATTATACATTTGGAAGTGCAGGATTAATTTTTACCGAATCTAACGAATTTCCTTCAATAAATTCAAACAATTTCCTTTCTAGTGATTCAATTACAGATATGGAATTAATTAATGATATTTTATACATTGCTAATAATAATGCCGGAATAGATAGGTATAATGTTGCATCTGGTACTTGGATCCCTCCATGGACTTCCAATAACTGGCTTTCTTCTAATCAAATACATGGAATGGCTTCTACACCAGGGTATTTACATATATTTTCAGGCAATGATATTCAAGTATATGATACAAATTCTATGTTATATCTTTCTACCATTACTCTTTCAGATATGGGTTTACAAGATTATGGGCATTCAATTAATGTATGGCCTAGTGATAATTTACAGCGCGGACCGTCTTCAAATACTGTTTTAGTTGGTGATTCATCCGGTAAATTAGTCTCAATTATTGCTGAAGAAATTGCTGGCGAGATAATAATAGCTACGAGTCCGGAATCAGTAGAAGATGCTACAGTAACCGTTTTCATTGATGATGGTGATCAAGGTGAAATATGGATAGCTGGAACAAATTTAATAGATCGTTTCGACAAAAAGGAAAAACTTTGGAAAGAAACCATCGATATACAAGAATTATTTGACAATAATGGTGGTTCTGATCAAGTGGGCACAATGAATATAAATGAAATAATAACAATATTACAAGACTCAGATGGTAGAATATGGATAGGAACTAATTCAGGATTATTCGAACTAGACTTAGATGGTAACTTACTTGCAATTGGCACCACTTCCTCTTCATCAGATTTCGTAATAAATGGAGATTATATTTCGAGCATAGCCCATGATTCAAATACAGATACGTTAGTAATAGGGCATTCTCAAGACGGTGTCAGTTTAATCAATACAACCTCAAATTCTGTCATTGCTCTGTTTGATTCATCAGATGGTTTGGATTCAGACAGTATTAGAGAAGTTGTAACAAGGTATGGTATTGCATACTTTGCAACACCCGATGCGGGTGTAATGCGTATAGATTTATATGGCCCAACAATTATTGGTTCTTGGCAATCTTTAGGTGCAGATAATTTAGACGCCACTCCTCTTGCTGTAGATGGCGATATAATATACCTTGGTTTACCGGGTTTTGGACTATTAATAATTGATAGAATTACTGGAGAAATTTCAGATTTATGGACTGAAGAAGACCCTAATAGTATACCCGATAATGATGTTATATCTCTATCATTAGACTTTTATGGAGGTCTTTTGGTAGGTTCTGATACAAATACAAATAATAATTGTTGGAATAGGGGAGATTGTGGTGAGTTAGCACGTTGGGATGGTAGCCAGTGGGAATTACTACCTACATCAATACCAGGAGGGAATAATGATCCTTATGCTTTCTATGATATAACAAGCGATGCAGATGGAATTTATGCTGGTACAAATAGAGGTGCATGCATGTGGTTCTGGCCTACTCCAAGTGAACCCGATATAACTCTAAAT
>Ga0315332_10001321_pt1 | contig 13034 bp, 14 predicted proteins | sample M110034915metaG_FD_203455 | JGI IMG/M metagenome (GOLD analysis project Ga0315332, IMG submission 203455) | Ammonia-oxidizing marine archaeal communities from Monterey Bay, California, United States - M1 100m 34915 | ecosystem: Environmental > Aquatic > Marine > Intertidal zone | place: USA...
AATCGATCCCATCACAGAGCTTTATCAGCTTATTGTATTGAGTGATTGCGGCGTTCTCGGCGTCGATCACTCCCTTTATAACGGAAACGACGTCCGTGGATTCTTTTCGTGGCTGAAGAGACTTTTGAGCTGCCGCAAAGTCGAGGCTTCCGGGAACGCGGCCGCCAAGAGTTTTGATGCGACGAGCGAGTATCTGTGCGTGAGTCAGTTCTTCCTGAACATCAGCCTGCAGAGCCTTCTTGATCTCTTCCGCACGGACGCCGTCCAGATTGATCGAATTGGCGATGTAATTGGTGACCGTTTCGATCTCCATCCAATACGCGGTCTTAAGTTCCTCAATGATCTGATTGCGATTGTCGTGAGACATAATCTTCTCTTCTGTTTGTTGGTTAGCGGCTGGTAAAGGCCAGGTGTTTTCACAAAGTTCTGTCTGCTTGCGTCGATTTCCCGCGAAAATGTCTCTCCTGACATCACATCAGCTGCAGGATCAGTTGAAGGCTGTTGATAATTTTCAGACGACCAGGATGGCAGATGCCTGGAGTCGTCAGGGCGCATGGACGCCGGTTATCCAACCATCATCGGGGCGGTGGCCGTAGATATTGTTCACCATGCCAGTGCAGGAACTGCCTGGAATCTGCAGGCTGAAGCTGGCTTCGGCGATGTTTGTGAGCTTAATTCGGTGAAGGCTATCCCGCTTCTGCAGGGGGCGTGTCGCCCGCATTCAGAGTGGACTGTCGTCGACAGAGAGCATCTCAATCATGAAATTGTCTGGAATCGATGCTGCTTTTCAGTGTTCAAGGTCTATTCGGAATTAGATTCAGGAAAGGCCCTCGAGAAACGGCACCGACACACTGGAGTCAATCTGGTCTGCGATGGCGTCCCAGAGATGGAGTCGGGCGTTGAGTGACTGAACGGCAGCGATATGCGCAGCTTCCCAACGGCTGGCATCGTGACCGCATAATTCCTGCACGAGTTGTTGTGCCATGTCCCGGTGCTGGTCTCCGTCCAGCTCAATGTGTCTTTTGAGGTAATACTCGAAACGATCGAGACATACGGCGGATCCGGCATTGACGGCGGAGACAACTTCCTCAAACACATCAGGCAGAGGGTCCTCGCGACCAAAAGTAAAGGCTGCTGCGACAGCACAGACGTCACAATCTTCAACGATATTGAAGGTGGTTTCGACGAACTCCTGAACTGACGCAGGTACTGACGCTGCGGAGAATGCTATTTCTCGAGATGATCCGGCTTGCAGGCTGGCCATGACCGACTCGATTGTCGATGTGTCTGCCTCGCACTGATCCATTGCTGAGAGATACATTTCAAAGTGGCTGGCAAATCCGCCTTGCCCGTCGTCGTCCGATTCTTCGCCGAGAGTAATCTCATTAATCAGCCGACAGGCATTACGGTTTGGGGATGGATACCATGGTAAGTCTAAGCTGGTCAGCTTCCGCTGCAGCGACTTCAATAGCGACATGAAGTCCCAGACAGCAAAGACGTGGTGCTGCATGAAGACCTGCATTGCTTCCACTGAGCGAAGCCGTTCGTACAAGCGATGATTCAGAAGTTGCTCTCGAATTGGAGCAAGTAAGTGTCGAAGTTGTTCAAGTTCAGTCATGTTGATTCCTGCAGTCGTAAAACTCCAAGCGGATTGTAGAGTCTCCAGACATGAGGACCAATATAGAGCGAAGTGTCAATCAGTCGGAAGCAGAACCCAGAGTTCGGGCCGTCCGATGTTGCAGTGGACGGCTCGAGAAAGAAATCCACCACAGGTCCATGAGAGGAAGAGTAACAATCGAGCGACATTCCAGTAGCCACGAATTGAACGAATCCTAAGTGACAACTCGGCCATTCGTCGTCTGACGCAGGGGATCGGGTGGAATACACTTTCCAGCTGTCTCGACCGCTTCGGGTCGTCATCGTGTAGTGCTTCAATGGTCTCCGCAGCAGTTTCGATGACCTTGAACGGAATTCCATTTTCGTAAGCGAATCGATCTGCTTCGAAGACTCCCTCCCGGCTCCACTTGGGAAGTAGCAGGAGCCAGAAAAACGAGAATATTGTGTAGTAGAGGGACGTAGAAACAATTTCACCGACCGTCGAGACCCCGGCTGCTGGCAGAAGCGTGCAAGTCGTAAATGTGAGCGTGTTCATCGCGATCGCCAGCAAAACACCCCGAGTCCGGCTTCCGGATCGGATGGCACCCAGCCTACGAACGAGCTCGGCGCGGAGTTGCTCAGGCGCAAGCTGACTGCGCCAGGACCTTGGCAGGACGACTTCCTCAAATCCCGGCAACCCGACAATGCTCCCTGTGAAGCCCGAGTCGGTATGGGCAGATTCAGCGTAGCCGGATACCACGCCTGAGTCTCGATCCAGCCTGGCCGGTTTCATTGGCAGATGTGCTACGCTCGCCGCAACATGCTTCTGGAACGCCAGCAGTCCAATCTGAGTCACAATGATGAAAGAAATTGCTGCGACATGTCCAAGAATTTGACCGATCTGAAGGAGACACCACATCAGGGAAGTGATCAGCGTCATCTGGACAATCGTACCGCGAGCCCAGCTAAGGATGAAATTGGGTAAACCGGGGGCCGCTCGGCAGAAATGTCGTGGAAGGAAGTATCCGCCAAAGAAATCAAAGGGCAGTAACAGTACCGCCCAGAATGAGACGACAGTGAGCAGCAGTAAAAATTCCCACAAGCCCTGAGTATTCGTTTCAGGCAATATTCGGATGTGAGCCTGAGAGACCAATAGGATGACTGCGGTTAAAGTGATAAGACCGACAGCAGTCATACCGAGTAAGAGACGTGATCGCCCATACGACATAGCATTAGCTTTCAACATTTGAAGCTTGGCGTGTCATGTTTAAGATTGCAGGTTTGACCTTCGTCTGCTGCATCAGTCTCGAATGGACTGATTCGACCAGCGACACCATCGCCAGACGACAAATTAAGATGATTTTCGCCATATCCGACTTGCTGTCGAGTTTCAGGAAGCAGCCTGCCCTTAACCCGAGTGAGCGTGGTCCTGAGTGCTGATTCGCAGAGTGCCGTTCATTTTCCAGTGTGCATGTTCGGCATCGGCAGAAGTACTACTTGGTACGTCAACACTGAAATTCTGGAACTCGTAAGAGATCTCTGCCTGCCGCCCGGTCAGCCGATCGTAGAGTCCAATTGCCAGCTCTGGCCAGTTTGTTGTGCCTGTCTGTTCCGACATGTCTTTTTCCCTTAAAGCATTAAAAGGTAGGTAGAGGTTCATCTGCGTGAATTGGTCGAGAGCCAGTTTCTGTTTCAACTACAGGATGGCTTTCGGCAGGTGCTGGCAGGTTGTAGATCGTTTGAGAGAACTGGCAAGAACCTGTATCTCAGTCTTGAATCGAATTTCCGCCAAGGACTGCGGCTGCAGCGAGTTTAAGGAGTCGAAGTTTGACGCGAGGGCGATCCTGACCATCCAGAGAAATGATTTCCCCGACGGTTCTTTTCCCAATTTGCATGGTTACTTTAATGCCAGCAGCGTGTGCGATGGGCAGCATTGGTGCGAAAGCTGAAGCGGTCAGAGGCGATCGAACCTGCCTGCCAACTCTGCACATTTGCCGAAAATTCTGGAAAATGATTTTGAACGAAGAACCCGTTCCGACACAACGAATTGGTCCATTACAAGTCTCGATATCAAGCTCGCCGTTTACCTTGAAATATGGCATGGAAATTAAACTTTTCTTTCGGACCGGGATTCAATGAACAGCAGCGACATGAACACCGGTTGTAGAGAAAATGTGAGGGGCGGCAAATTTCGGAGTCTCGATTTCCGAACCAATCAAATATCCCGTGTCAGGAGCCAACGAAGGTACGCGGGGCTCGTATTTATTTCCCGTTTTAAGCGAGACCGGTCTACAAAATGCTGACAGCAAGAGAGCTGATTCGAAATTTAAACAGGGAACATATTTGTGTCTCATTCTCCTGAAATACTGATCACGGGCGGTAGCGGTTATGTTGGTGGCCGCCTCATATCGATGCTGGAAGAATCCGGCGTGCCGCTGCGGTGTATGGCGAGGAGGCCGGAATCGCTAAGGACCAAAGTTGCGAAATCCACGGAAGTCGTGTTTGGCGATGTGCTTCAACCGGACTCCCTGGATGAGGCGCTCGATGGGGTCGAAACTGCTTATTATATGGTTCATTCGATGGGGACTGGTCGTGACTTCGAGTCGGACGATCGTCAAGGAGCCCGGAACTTTGCAACGGCTGCCAGTGCTGCCGGAGTGAAGAGAATTGTCTACCTTGGTGGGCTTGGGGACTCTGACCAGAAACTCTCGGCACACCTTCGAAGCCGGCAGGAAGTCGGTCAGGTGCTTACTGAATCCGGTGCGCAGGTGATTGAGTTTCGCGCGTCAATCGTTATCGGATCCGGCAGCCTGTCCTTCGAACTGATTCGGGCTCTCGTGCAACGGCTTCCGTTCATGATTTGTCCGAAGTGGGTCCAGACTCCGGCGCAACCCATCGCCATCGAAGACGTCCTCGCGTTTCTGGCTGCTGCTCTGACCTATAAGCCTGCCGGGCATCATGTGTTTGAGATCGGTGGCCCGCATCAAGTTACGTATCGCGAGCTGATGAGGGAGTATGCGAAGCAGTGCGGGTTGAAGCGGTTGATGATTTCCGTTCCGTTTCTGACTCCGAGATTATCCAGTCTCTGGCTGGGACTGGTTACGCCTGTTTATGCCAGGGTCGGAAGAAAGCTGGTAGACAGCTTGAAGAATCCCACAATTGTGCGAGACAACTCCGCCAACTCGATTTTCGACATTCAACCAAGGGACGTTGCTGCTGCCGTCCAGAGAGCGCTTGAAAATGAAGACCACGAGTTTGCGGTGACTCGCTGGTCGGACGCACTGTCGTCGGGCGGTCACCAGAAACGATGGGGTGGCGAGAAGTTCGGAAATCGTCTGGTTGATTCCCGAACGATAACAATCGATGTCCCGGCACCAGCAGCATTCAAACCAGTTCGGCGTATTGGCGGGAAAACCGGTTGGTATTATGGTAACTGGCTCTGGCAGATTCGCGGCTTCATGGACCTGCTTGCCGGGGGAGTAGGGGTACGTCGTGGTCGCCGTGATCCGGAAGAAATCCACGCGGGAGAGCCACTTGACTGCTGGCGAGTCGAGACGGTTGAAGCAGATCGTCTTCTCAGGCTCGCAGCGGAGATGAAGCTGCCAGGTAGAGCCTGGCTGGAGTTCGAAATCACTCCTGATGGTCCTTCGAAATCAACCATCCGACAGACTGCGATCTTCGATCCGCTCGGCTTGTTCGGATTAAGTTACTGGTACGCGATTTATCCTCTGCACGAAGCTGTTTTCGGGGGCATGCTCCGTGGAATCGCCAGATCCGCTGAAGGTGCTGCAAGCGAAGAATGCATTGTCGGGGACAAGACCGACACGCATGCCGGAGTGAATTGATTCTGGTAATCGGTGTCTGGAAGACGGCAGTTTTGTCTCAACCAATTGCTGCGAAAAACCATTGTTCTGCACAAATATCATCGAACTGACAGTTGGGCCAGTCACACAAGACGTCTACAACCGACAGAGATGAATGTGTAATGTGTTACATGAAGTCACTGAAGAAAGTTCCGCTGGCAGGACGAGTATGCAGACAGTTCAGAAAATCTCACAGATGTCCTGCATGGAGGTCTGGGGAGGCAATGTCGCAACAGACACTTCAATCGACCGGCCTGGGCTGTCGTGCCGCGTTTACAGCCAGTCATATGGTGATGGCGACGCCGGCGGCGATGTCTACTACCTGTCTTCTTGCGCTTCAGGACGATTGACGCGGTTTCTTCTGGCTGATGTCTGTGGACATGGCCAGTCTGCTGCCGCTGGCGCAACTGCTCTGCGTGATCTGATGCGGCAAAACGTTAATCGAATTCGTCAGACACAACTTGTGCAAGCCGTCAACCGTGAACTTACGGTCGCAGATATATCGGGCCGATTTGCGACCGCTCTGATCGGTACATGGTTTACGCCGACGTCTGAAATGGTTCTCAGTAACGCCGGACACCCGATTCCGATGCTGTATCGCGCGTCAACAGACAAATGGGATGTGTGCGAGGCGAGACCTCGGAAACGGGTCGCGATGCAGAATATGCCGTTGGGAATTGATGAGCAGACCGACTACAGCGAGTATCGGATCAAGCTTAACCCGGGTGACCTTCTCCTGAGTTATACGGATGCGCTGTCTGAGTCATTCGACGCCGATGGTAACCACATTTTAACGGCCGGATTGAGGGACGTTCTCGAGTCAATTCGCGGCATTAAGCCCGACGGCCTGATTGAGGAATTGCTGAAACGTTTGGAGTCAGCTTGTTCTGGAAATCTCGACCGGGACGATGTGACGGTCATGCTTTTTGAGGCAACAACCAGAACCGTTCCTCTCGCAGATTCGCTTTTGGCACCGTGGCGATTTCTCCGGAACCTCTTCTCTGACCGTGTAACAATTCGCGTTCCACAACCGTCAGAAATGCAGGAGTCCACGCCGTCAGAGACACACTCGCCATGATCGAATCAGCCACGGGTCGTGTGAAAGGACGCAGGAGGAAGTTCCTTCAAGTGTTTCCTGCATTAGTGCTCACGGGCAGCATGGTCGCTGTCGCCGGAGTGGCACTTATGAGTCTTGCTGGTACTCGGCGAACTGATCCCGGAATCCGTGATGGTACTCTTGCCGCGTGTCCGGATTCACCAAACTGTGTGTCATCTTTTGCCACTGAATCAATGCATTTTATGCCACCCATTACATTCGACGGTCAACCGAAAGTCGCGATGCAGACAGTGGTTGAAATCGTTTCAGGGATGGACGGCGTTCGAATTGTTGCGAAAGATCATGATTACGTTCACTGCGAGTTCTCAACGCCTTTGTTCGGCTTTGTCGATGATCTGGAATTACTGCTGGATTGTGACGAGTCAGTGATTCATTTTCGATCAGCATCGCGAGTCGGCCATTCCGATTTCGGCGTCAATCGCAAACGGATGGACGAGATTTTGCGGAAGTTTGCAGGAACTGATTCGGGGTCAACCCCCACGACCAGGCGGTCGACAGACGACACTCGGCTTGTCACTCGTTAATTTCATATTCAGGCGATTCAGACCGGTTTTTGACAGGCTTTTAATGCGACACAAACAGTCAAGGATGACTATTGATGCGACTGCTCGCCCAAGGGCCGATGTTGACACTTTCTGTACTGGTTCTGATTACTGGCTTTGCTGACTTGCGATGTGGCTTCTGCCAGTTCCGCTCGATTAAGGTTGATCCTGGCGGCGTATCTGAAAAACAATCGAGTCAGTCAAACCGTAGGCCAACGACTCAAGTTGAGCTTTCACATTCTCATGGCGACGGCCTTTCCTTTGCTACAGGTCGTGCTTCCATTGCGGCTATGCTGCCGGTCAATCCACCAAAGAGCATGTTACTCGTAAAGTCGTCCTTTGCTGCTTACACGCTCGATTCCCCTATGGATACACCAGCCCATCTGTATTCAGCAGGCATCAGTACGATGTGGATTGAACGACTCAACAGGGACATGGTTTTGACGATCGCTGTGAACCCATCAGTCAGCGGCGACAATAAAGAGTTCGGTCGACGTATACGCGTCTTCGCAATGGGCGCGGTCGGGTGGGACTGTATTCCCGATGAACTCAGATTGACGGCAGGGGCAGCCTGGCTCGGCCGGCGAGATATTGGAGTCGTACCTGCCGCGGGCGTGGAATGGAGACCAAGCGACGACTGGAATGTTTCTCTGATACTCCCGCGTCCGAAAGTCTCGCGACGTCTGACTCAAAGTGAACAACTGGAGTCATGGCTCTATGTTGCGGGGGCACTGAATGGAGGGACTTTCGATGTCCGAAGATCTGACGGAACCTCTGAGGAACTTTCTCTTCGACAATTTCAGACGACGATTGGTGTCGATCTGAAGAATCGTCTGTTTGGACGAGGTTTTTGTGAGGTCGGAGTAGGATTTGGCCGTGAACTGCAATTGGAACGCAGTCAGGAAATTGTCGAATTTTCGCCAGGAGTTGTACTGCGTTTCGGGTTCAGTCGATAAGACGATGAGACGATTTGCAGGACCGCGTTGCAATCGTGAAACGACACTCTGCGAAGAAACCGATGGTCGACGCTTTGCTTCCGTCTACCATCATGCACAAGGAATTCTAACAGTGTCTGCCGCGCAGGTGAGATCGCGCCGATCAGGAGCAATTGTAATGTTGAAGGTGTTGATGATCTTTGCCGTCGTCGCAGTCAGTGCCGGGTTAGTGTGGCGGGCAAGGTTGCCTGGAGGGGGAGAGCCAGCAAAGCACCCTGGTCTCGATAGCACGTCCGTAAAAGATGCTGTGCAGAGCCTCAGGGCCATAAGTCAGGACTCAAGCATGGCCATCGTAACCACCAAAATTGCACTGGCAGTCGCAATTCTTGGAGAGAAACACTTCGCGACGCAGATGCTTCTTACTGCTCAGGAAAGTTCAGGAATTGACATTGAACAACTACGCAACTCTGTCAATCGAGTCGTTGAATCGTTGACCTTTCGTCCATGGTTGGAAGCCGAATTGCCCCAAGGTTTTCCACGATTCACGCCGGTGCATCACATCGAGGTTAAAACTCTGCCGGAATATCGCATGGCGAGAGTTTCGATGCAGGATACGCAGCGCAAACGCGATAATGGAGCCTTCTGGAAACTATTCAGTCACATTAATCGCCATGACATTGCGATGACAACGCCGGTGCAGTTGGACTACTCAGGTAATGCTGCTGTTGAAGTTGCCTCGATGGCCTTTCTTTATGGTTCACGTCAGGTTGGATTGACAGGTCAGGACCCGTCAGACAAAAGCGTTGAAGTCGTGGATCTTCCAAAACAGGATGTCGTCTCGATTGGCATTAGAGGGCGTATGAGTTCGGAGTCGGTTCTGCTAGGACATCGTGCTCTCCTTGCCTGGCTCAGATTGCACGGAGACGAATATCGTAAGTGCGGGGTGCTTCGCAGGATGGGCTACAACAGCCCGTTCATTTCTGCAGATCGCGCGTTCTACGAGCTTCAGATCCCAATTGAGAGAATTGAGCGCCCGGTGATCGTGAAGAATGGCAGTGAAGTCGCCAGTTAATGGACTCGAGTCGCCGATTTGTAGATCAAGCCGCGATCATGCTGCAGCGGCCCTGGAGTGTTTTAGCCGATGAACAACCAATACGACTGTCGCTATCCAACAGTTAAAGACCTTCGCGAGCGTGCCCGAAGCCGTATTCCACGATTCGCGTTTGAGTATCTGGATGGTGGCTGTAATGAAGACGTGAATCTCCGACGTAACACGACTGACCTGAGAGAGGTCGATCTTACACCAAAGTATTTGACTGAGCATCACGGATCGGATATGCGGACGGAACTGTTCGGACGCACCTACGATGCTCCGTTCGGCGTCGCACCAATTGGCCTGCAGGGGTTGATCTGGCCTGGTGCGCCGGAAATTCTTGCCAGAGCCGCAAAGCATCAAAACGTACCTTTTGTTTTGAGTACCGTTTCAACAAGCAGCATCGAGACGATCGCTGAGATTACGGAAGGAGACTTCTGGTTTCAGCTCTATCATCCCACGGATAATTCGATTCGTGATGACATCATAGAACGTGCCGAAGTCGCAGGCTGTCCTGTGCTGGTGATTCTTTGCGATGTGCCTGTCTTCGGTTTTCGGCCCCGCGACATCCGTAATGGCCTGGCAATGCCGCCAAAGATGTCGTTCCGGAACATTCTGCAGATTCTTGGTCGCCCGAGCTGGGCAGTTAGAACCCTGCTGGCTGGGCAGCCGAATTTTGAAACGTTGCGGCGTTACATGCCTGCCGGACTCAATCTGAAACAGCTTGGACAGTTCATGGATCAGACATTTACGGGTCGGCTGAACGAAGAAAAGATTAAGCCGATTCGTGACATGTGGCCGGGCAAGCTGGTTCTGAAAGGCGTCGCGAGTGTCGAAGATGCGCAGCGCGCAATCAAACTGGGACTCGACGGTATCATCGTATCGAACCATGGCGGCCGGCAATTGGACGCTGGACCATCGGCAATCCATTCACTCAGGGAAATTGTGAATGAATGTCGCGAGCAGATTGCAATCATGATGGACAGTGGAGTGAGATCCGGTCCCGATATCGCACGCGCTTTGGCTAGTGGGGCTGAATTTACCTTCCTCGGGCGTGCCTTCATGTACGGCACAGCTGCATTGGGAAGACGTGGTGGTGAACACACCGTTTCGATTCTCAAAACTCAGTTGAATCAAGTCATGGAGCAAATTTGCTGCAAAAGTGTCCGAGACCTTCCGACTCACCTCCGTCAACAGCATCAGACGGCGTCCCAGTATAGCGATTCAGTCTGATTCCCCATGTTTATAAATATTTTGGCTGGCCACGGATCTTCCAATCTCGAATGTTGGCCAGTTCCAGAGGATTTCAATCTCCGAGGATTTCGACGGTTATTCATCCAACTATGCAGTGAGCTGAAACTCTAATTAACAGACCTGCAATGCTTGAATTTGTGTGATTGTCATTGTCGAAGGGTTGGACTCGATCGTCTTTCTTAGTGACAAACAGAGATACTGGAGTTGTAAGATGTCCGCCTTCCTGGTTCTTGGTGCAACTGGTTCTGTTGGAGAGAATCTCGCCAGACGTCTTGTCAATGATGACTGCAATGTTTTGCTGGCGGGCCGTGATGCGGACCGCCTGGGAAAAATTGCAAGAGAGCTATGTTGCCCCTCAGCGTTGGTTAACGCCTCCGAGCCGGCGAGTTTCGAGCGATGTTTCAAGGCAACACAGGAATCGTTTGGTGAGGTTACGGGCGTGGCCAATTGCGTTGGCTCATTGCTGTTGAAGCCTGCTCACTCGACGACCGACGATGAATTTAATGAAACGCTGACTGCCAATCTGTTTTCCGCCTTTGCAACGGTGAGAGCTGCTGGTCGGTTGATGAAAAGGAATGGCGGGTCGGTTGTTCTCGTGTCGAGTGCGGCAGCTCGAATTGGAATGCCGAATCACGAGGCAATCGCTGCAGCCAAAGCAGGAGTTGAGGGGTTGACGGTCTCGGCTGCGGCTTCGTATGCCGCTCGTGGATTACGCTTCAACGCTGTCGCCCCCGGACTCACTCGATCACGGATGACCCAGCATCTGTGGGAGAACAAAACTTCTGCTGAAGCGTCGACTCGAATGCACGCGTTGGGGCGACTCGGAGAGCCAGAAGATGTAGCTGCGATGATCTACTGGCTTCTTTCGGCGGAAACAAGTTGGGTAACAGGACAGATCTTTGGTGTAGACGGTGGATTGTCCTCAGTTCTTGGCCGTCCAAAGGTGGCACGATGACTTCAATACGTCTGCTGCTCGGGCTGAATTTGTTTTCGACACTGGCAATGGTTGGTCTGATTTGGTTTGTGCAAATCGTCCACTACCCGATGTTCCAGAACGTTGGCGAAGATTCGTTTTTAACGTACATCCGGCGGCATCAGCGAAGGACTACATGGGTCGTTGCTCCCTTCATGCTGCTTGAAGCCTTCACGGCAGTCGGGCTTATTTACCAGTCGCCGCAAGGTATCCCTGCAAGCTGGCTGTGGGCTGGCATCGTACTTGTATTTGTCAATTGGCTGTCGACTGCCGTTTTGCAGGTCCCCCGACACGCTGTTCTGGCTGAAAGTGGTTTTTCGACAAGGTGTCACTCGGCGCTTGTCGCAACAAACTGGCTCCGGACAATCGCGTGGACCGGTCGCGGGCTACTCATGACGACGATCGTCTGCTGCCGAATTCCCTGTTAGGCTGCGAAGGCGGATGCCAATGGAAGTCTTCGTTGTTTCTGTGGCAGTTTTCCGGGATCAAACAGTCACGCCTGCTCGGTGGCTATCCAGGAAGCACGCCAGTCGGAGTTTATTCAGGCTGAGCGTCTTGAAGGCGACGCACCCTGCAACTTTATTCTCCGCAGGTTACCAGGATTTTGAATTGGCACCACGACAAAACCTGTCTGGCTTTGAATTCCTCGCGACTGCATTGTCGGTACTGAAGATGCGCGCCGGGCGGATGCCTTTGACTTCGTATTGATGACCTGCGCGTAAGATCTTGCCGGGAAATTACTGGCGATCAGCCAATTTGTGAGCGGCATTGGCTGTTGATTACAGCCGCCAATGTCATTCCAGCGTGTTAGACCGAAGATAATGGAAAGTGTTGTCATGCGAAATCTTGTACTTGTCTTAGGTGATCAGCTTGATGCCGAATCTGCAGCATTTGATGGGTTTGACAAGACATTAGATCGAGTCTGGATGGCCGAGGTCGCCGAGGAAAATACACACGTCTGGTGTCACAAGATGCGCATCGCATTCTTTCTGTCCGCGATGCGGCATTTTCGAAACCATCTTGAATCGCGAAACATCGAAGTCTGTTACCACGAGCTAACGGTACAGCCACAGAATGATTGTCGCAGCACTTTTGCAGAAGTGCTGGAATTGGATGTTCAAAAGTATGCTCCGCAAAAACTCATTGTAGTCGAGCCTGGAGACTGGCGTGTTCAGGAAGCATTGAAGACTGCAGCCGATGCACTGGGAATTAAACTGGAAATAAGACCCGACCGGCACTTCTATTGTTCTGTAGAAGACTTTAAGGAATGGGTGAGTGGCAGAAAGACTCTTGTCATGGAGTTCTTCTACCGTTGGATGCGGAAGAAGCATGACATCCTTATGGAGCCTGGTGGAAAACCGGTAGGTGGAGAATGGAATTTTGACCGCGACAACCGCAAAAGTTTTGGCAAAAGCGGACCGGTCGACAGTTACTCGCCAAAGACTTTTAAGCCGGATGACATCACGCGTGTTGTGATTGCAATGGTCGAGCAGCGGTTCGCTGATCATCCCGGATCCCTCGAAAACTTCCTGCTGCCTGTGACACGTCGACAGGCGTCCGCCATGCTCCGACATTTCATTCAAGACACGCTGCCGAAGTTTGGGCTGTTTGAAGACGCCATGTGGACGGGGGAAGCTTTTCTCTATCACTCGCGACTCTCT
>Ga0315332_10001322_pt1 | contig 13032 bp, 9 predicted proteins | sample M110034915metaG_FD_203455 | JGI IMG/M metagenome (GOLD analysis project Ga0315332, IMG submission 203455) | Ammonia-oxidizing marine archaeal communities from Monterey Bay, California, United States - M1 100m 34915 | ecosystem: Environmental > Aquatic > Marine > Intertidal zone | place: USA...
GTTGAATGAACTGACGTCGCGGAGGCAAAATAATTGACGATTTCATTTTACGTTTTCTGGTTAGTTTACTTGTGCTGGTTCAAGCGTACAGGATTAACTTAAGTGTTACCAGTTTTTCGGCTTAATTGACCTCGTAAAAGTGATCTGGCTGAGGCTGATTGGAAAAAACCGTAATATTGACGAACGATGGACGGGTCTTATATTTTGTTCAATGAAATAATCTCAGAGAACTTCGACGCTCAAATTTTCCAAAGCAGCATTGTGTAAACCTGCCGTTTCATAAATTTCTAATTCCCTGTTTTTTCGGACTTGTTTTTGTTTTCTTTTTTTAAAAACCGTAGAAGGCAGCGATTGCTCAGTCGATCCTTTCCGAGTCTTTGGGAAGAGATCATCACCAACAACGTTTGGCAATATTCTTCTTTATCTCCAACGCAACAACAGAGAGTCCTCCAATCTTCGACAGTTATTGTTGCCGAAAAATCATGGGAAGCTGTTAAAGGTTTCGAAGTAACTGACGAAGTCAAACTCACCATCGCCGCTACCGCTTCGCTTTTAACTCTTGGTCTAAAAGAACCATTTTACTTTGATCGTGTCTCGACCATTTTGGTACACCCTGATCTCATTGAAAATCGAGCGGTTCAGCAAGGGCGACTCGTAAGTCACGAGACCGCCTATTATTCAGGCTTAGCATGGCAAGGCGGACCGCTTGTCTTTTCATGGCGAGATGCTTTGAGGGGAGCAAGCCAACCGGGAGATGGACGAAATGTAATCATCCACGAGTTTATTCACCATATCGACGGACTCGACGGGGAAATGGGAGGTATGCCGATCATCTCATCTGAATCCCTTCGGCATCGCTGGGACGATGTTTTTCAGCAACGGTTTTCGGAACTCAATGAAGATCTTGACCGCGGACGCGAACCACGAATTGATGCCTACGCGGCTACGAACTTAGCGGAATTCTTTGCAGTCAGTGGTGAAAACTTTTTCGATTCACCAAGTCGGCTCAAAAAAAACTTACCTGACGTCTACGATCTGCTTTGTGAATACTTTGATATCGACCCCGTGCAATTTGAGCACTAATTCACATGCAGATTCGCATGCCAATTCGGTTTCTTCTCCATTAAGAAACTTCCAGAACCTTGTCTCCGAGGACTTGCATTCGAGGTTGGATACCAAGACCCGGAGCGTCGGACGCAGAGAGTCGACCGTTAGACCGTTGCGGCGCGCCCTCTGCAATGCTGACCGTTCCATAACTATTGAAGTCGGTCGACGTGAACAGTAAATCAGTAGGCGTGCTGTGAGCAATAGAAGCAATTGCTGCGGTGATAATATCTCCACCCCAACTATCTTCGAGCGTCATTGCGACGCCCAGCGAGATACATAAATCCCGAGCGAGTTTTGCTTTTGTTAATCCACCAAATTTACTAATTTTAATGTTCACCACATCCATTGCCTGATCGTGACTGGCTCGCAGCAATTCCGGCATTCCATGAATCGACTCGTCCATCACGAACGGGTGGTCTGTTCGTTTTCGAATCGACAGACATTCTTCGTAAGACAAGCAAGGCTGTTCAATATAGACATCTAAATCTCGAACTGCTCGAACCACACGTGCTGCTTCATGCATCAACCAACCTGTGTTGGCGTCGGCAACCAATTTTTCTCCCGATTGCATTTCCGCTGCTACCTGTCTGATTCGCTCAATATCGACATCTGGATCACCACCTACTTTCAATTGAAAACGACGATAGCCTTCGGCTCGATAGCCTGCAACATTGGCAGCCATTGCTTCTGGCGCCTGTTGGGAAATCGCTCGATACAGCACAAAATCCTCACTGTATTTTCCACCCATTAAGTCGCAAACGCTTTTGCCAGTCGATTTCCCAAGGAGATCCCAACATGCCATGTCGATACCTGATTTGACATACGCATGCTCTTTCAACGCCGCGTCCATCATTCGATTCAGTGGTCCAAGATCAGTCGCATTCATTCCGATCAAGTGCGGCGCCAACTCTTTAATTCCCGCTCTTACTCCCGGACCATAGGCTGGTAAATAAAATGGACCAAGCGGACAGACTTCTCCGTAACCAATTAGCCCAGTATCTGTTTCAACTTCTACGACAGTACTGTCAAAAACATCGACCGACTTGCCGCCAGACCACTTATAACTGCCCTCCTTTAAAGGGAGATCGACTTGATATGCAGAAATGCGAGCGATTTTCATTGTATTTCCGGTGTTTAGCGTGTATGAATCGGCGCGTAATCATAACGCATATTTGCTTTATAAGTAATCATGCACACCATTGTGATTTGTAATTATTCGAATCAGCATTGATAACGCACTGTCGCAATGTTTCTTTGTGATGAAACGTGTTAATCTTGGAGGAAGCAAGTTCGGTGGAATCGCCAAGCTACAAAAGCTGTTTTTGAGACAACCAAGTTACTGGAATTTTTATGAAGACCGCATCGATTATCAAATCTACTTTCTTTTTAGCATTGACGCTTGGGATGATTGTTTCGACATCGTCTGCACAAAAACAAGACATGAATGAGAAGTCGATCGACAAAGCAGGCTTGCTAAAAATGCGGGTTCAGCAAGCGGGAGACAATCAAAATGAATTGCAAAAAGCAATTAACACTGTTCCTCCAGAACATCGGCAAGCCTTAGAGTTTTTGCTGATCAACATGCCAGAATACGATTTAAAAAATCTTACCGCAGAATTTCTGCTAAGTAACATTCGACTTGCCTATCAAGCAAGAGAAGCTGCACCTTGGGATATTTCTGATCAGCTATTTCTCAACAATGTTTTGCCTTATGCCAATATCGATGAACCGCGTGATCCCTGGCGAGAAGATTTTTTCAAACTGTGCCAACCGATTGTCGCCAATTGCAAAACCCCTGGTGAAGCGGCACAAAAAATTAACGCTACCCTTTTTGGACAGTTATCCGTCAAATATTCAACCGCTAGAAAACGCGCCAACCAAAGCCCTAAAGAGAGCATTGAACAAGGACTGGCTTCCTGCACCGGTCTCTCTATTTTACTAGCAGATGCATGTCGAAGTGTCGGCGTACCAGCGCGGTTGGCAGGAATCCCCAGTTGGAAAAATAAAAAAGGCAACCATACCTGGGTCGAGGTCTGGGACGATGGCTGGCAATTCACAGGTGCAGCAGAACCTAACCCGCAAGGTCTTAATCGAACTTGGTTTCAGGGAGACGCCGCACTCGCCGATCCCAATTCAAAACTACATTCTATTTACGCGGCGAGCTTTCAAAAAACCGACACAGCCTTTCCTATGGTCTGGTCTCCTGAAAAACGTGTTTTTGCGGAAAATGTCACCATGCGCTACATTCCAAAAACAAACGCTCCCCTCAGCAACGCCGTCAATGTCATGGTGAGAGTCTGGAACCGTGATAAATCAAAACGGGAAATCGCCAAAGTCGAAGTATTCGATCCGAAAAGCACCGATGTGCTCGAATCTGGAACAACAAAAGCGGGTACGGCTGACATGAATGACATGCTTTCATTTCAATTAGCACCTGACAAAACTTATCGACTCAGAATCTCTCAAGCAAAAACAACATTTACTCACGAGCTAACCACAAATCAAAACGGCAATCAACTCATCGAACTGAAAATGCCCAAGTAGGATGGTTCTTCCGCTAGGCTCTCTCCGTCTGAAAATAAGTCGGCTGCCAAGCGGTAACTAGCGTGAGAGCAACTGCTGTACGTGACAGTGAACCTCGGACCATTTGACTTTGACAAATAGATATTTCTCGCTGGGTTTCCTGGTTCGCTTCTGACATCGTTTAACTTTAAAACTCTTTTTCCTTCTGGCTTAACCCTTGGGACAACCCATGTTTCAATACGGTCGTTATGTAATTTGGCTGTGCTGTTTGATCGCCCTACCCGCCTGCAATTCAAATCCATCTGTTTCTCAACCCGATTCCAAAGCGGAATCTCAGGACATTGAACCAGCAATTAAATCAACAGTTAAGACATCCGGTGACCCGATCGAAGTTTCGCCTCCAACGGAAATCGAACAACCCAAAACACAAACACCTTCACATGAAAACGCACTTTCCAAAGAGACCAGCCCTTACTTATTAATGCACGCTCACAATCCTGTGAACTGGTATGCCTGGAATGATGAAACTCTCGCTCTTGCAAAAAAATCTGGGAAGCCGATTTTTCTATCTATCGGCTATTCAAGTTGCCACTGGTGTCATGTGATGGAACGTGAATCTTTTCTCGATCAGGAAATCGCCGATTTTTTGAACGAGAATTTTATTTGCATCAAAGTAGATCGAGAAGAACGACCGGACGTCGACGAAATTTATATGAATGCGTTGCAAGTCATTCGATCCGGTGGAGGAGGATGGCCGCTGTCGATGTTCATGACACCGGAAGCTAAACCATTTTTTGGAGGCACCTATTGGCCAGCTAGGGATGGAGATCGAGGAGCTTCGATGGGATTTCTGACGATCATCCAGAAAGTGAAGGATGCTTATCAGAATAACCGAGAAGCAATTATTCAGGACTCCGAGTTGGTCTCCGAGAGGACACGTGAATTATTGGCTGGACTTGAACCGGACACTGGTTTACCAATTCAAGCTGTGTGGCCTGCCAACACAATTGAAAACCTGAGTGCGAGTTTTGATAGCCGATACGGAGGTTTTGGCTACAGCGCGCTCAACCCAAGTCGCCCAAAATTTCCCGAACCTTCTAATCTGTTTTTCTTATTAGATTACTTGCAGCAGAACCCTGACGCCTCGGAACAAACTCACGAGCAGGCTTCCAAGTTACTCGTCAAAACCTGCGAAGGTATGCTCAAAGGTGGCATTTATGATCATCTTGGAGGCGGTTTCCATCGTTACAGCGTCGATCGATTTTGGCACATCCCGCACTTCGAAAAAATGTTATACGACAATGGTCAGCTCGCGACTGTCTACGCAGAAGCATTCCAGCTTACCGGACAAGAGGAATTCAAAAATGTTGCAAATGGAATTCTAGAGTTCGTGAGTCGGGAACTGTCCGCCCCTGGTGGCGGATTTTATGCCTCTCTCGATGCAGAATCCGAGGGTATTGAAGGAAAGTTTTACCGTTGGGATCTCGAGGAAATCAAAGCGGCACTGACGGATCAAGAGTATGAGCTTTTTTCAAAACTGTACCGACTGGATGAGCCTCCGAATTTTGAAGAAGAATTTTATGCTCCGCAATTAAAATTGATGATGAGTGAACATGCAGCCGCTCGCAAATTGACCCTTGCTGAACTGGAGTCTCAGTTAACCCCGATTCGGAAAAAACTATTTGATATTCGGGCAAAACGTCAACGACCGTTGCTGGATACAAAAATATTAGCGGCCTGGAATGGGTTAATGATTCGAGGGTATGCGGATGCCGGTCGAATTTTTAACAATATGGATCATGTTAAAAAAGCAGAAGACGCTGCTGATTTTATTTTAGAAAAAATGGTCTCTGCCGACGGGCGACTCTATCGAACCTATACCGATGGACAGGCTCGACTTAATGCCTACCTGATTGACTACGCCTGTGTCATTGATGGTTTAATTTCACTTCATCGCGCTAATGGCAATCAAAAATGGCTTGACGCAGCAAATCGGCTCCAAAAAACTCAAGACGATTTATTTTGGGATGAAAAAGGAGGTTACTTTTACACTTCAAAAGACCACGAGCAACTTATCGCTCGTAGCAAACGAGCAAGCGATGGAGCCATGCCCGGGGGAAACAGTGTTTCCGCCGCTAATCTGCATTATCTCGGAACGACCCTTAAACAAGAGGCCTATCTCAAACAATCGAAGCAAACCGTTTTAGCGGCATCTGCTATCCTGACCCGCGCTCCTCATGCCGTTCCAAGAATGGTGATAACTGCCTCTAAATTTGCTGAATGATGCCACTTCGCATTTCGAATAAAAGACGACTTGTACAATGACTAAACACATTGCCGACGCATTTCAGTTTTGCCCTCGATGTGGCGCAGAGACGCAGGCGACTGGAAACTCTCCTTTCGCATGCAAAGAATGTGGTTTCGTATTTTACTTTAGTCCCGTCGCTGCGGTTGGCGGGATCGTTGTTAATTCAAATAACGAACTACTGTTTCTGGTGCGCGGGCGGGATCCTGGCAAAGGAAAATTTGGTCTACCGGGTGGCTTTGTAGACCCCGGCGAACCTCTTGAACAATCTCTCTCTAGAGAAGTGATGGAAGAAACATCACTTACAATAACCCGCGCCAGCTATCTTTGTTCGTTTCCCAATCAATATGCGTACCGCGGAATTACGATTGATGTACTAGACGTTTTTTTTGAATGCCGGGTTGATTCATTTGACCCGCTAACAGCTCAACCCGGCGAGGTGGAGTCATTCCACATTGCCCGACCTTCACTAGAAATTCTTGACCGATTTGCATTTGAATCTAATCGCCGCGCAGTTGAGTTTTTTCTCACCCAAGAGTGAACGCCATTAACGCGTGTTGCGGGTGATTATTTACACCCTCATTTTCATACACGAAATAGAGCGTGAGAAATGCGGAGCAACTGTCGAGCAACCGCTTGAGCGAGTTGACATTCACGGCATCCCAAGGTTAGATATTGTTTCGATTTAGAGTTCGCTAGATCAACAATCGTCTTCATACGTAAGCTCGACAGCCTCTGCAAAGTATCTGGCTGGCGGCATGGAAATTCTTAGAGGAGTTGTGTCATGGGCGTTATCATTCGCTCAATTACAGTGCTGATTGCCTTAGTCATTGGAACTCAGAACTGCCACGTTTTAGTTGCTCAAGAAACAGCGGCAAACACAGCCAATCCTGCTAGCCTCCTCGATGGTCTCGGTGAAGAGTCGATCAGCGCTGAAGCACCAGCCGAGTTCGTTTCTGCTGACATTGCGTGGATGCTGGTCTGTTCAGCGTTGGTTCTGATGATGACCGCACCGGGTTTAGCCTTATTTTATGGTGGACTTGTTCGTAAGAAAAATATCCTCAGCATCATGATGCAGTGTATTTTCTTGATGGGATTAATGTCGATCTTATGGGCTGTGGTTGGGTATAGCTTGGCATTCGGCGGTACCAATCCTTATTTTGGCAACTTCGACCATGTTTTTCTGGCCGGTGTCACACCCTCGTTTGTTGATGGTGAAATTGTTACGCCTGCGACAGGGACTTTGCCAACTTCTGTTTTCATGTGTTTCCAAGGAATGTTCTTCATCATTACTCCAGCGCTTATCTGCGGAGCCTTTGCCGAACGACTTAAATTTTCAACCATGTGTATTTTCATGGTTCTGTGGGGTTTACTAATTTACTGCCCGATCTGTCATTGGGTATGGAGTGACGCCGGGTGGTTATGCGAGTGGAACCCGAAAGCAAAATATCCTGCTCTCGACTTCGCAGGCGGGACTGTTGTGCATATTAGTTCCGGTGTGTCCGCACTTGTTTGCGCCATTTTTGTCGGTTCACGAATTGGGTTTAGAAAAGACCAGATGCCGCCACATAATTTGACCTATACATGCATCGGCACAGCACTTCTCTGGGTTGGCTGGTTTGGGTTCAATGCTGGTAGTTCGCTTTCAGCGGGCACCGGTGCGGTAAACGCTTTTGTCTCCACCCACTTCGCTGCAGCTGCCGGAGTGATCGCCTGGGCGGGTGCCGAATGGCTATTACGAGGTAAGGCAACCGTTTTAGGCGCCTGTTCTGGCGCAGTGGCCGGGTTGGTTTGCATTACACCAGCCTGCGGATCTGTCACCGCGATGGGAGGAATTGTCCTTGGCTTCGTCGCCGGTATTGTGTGTTTCTTTGCCTGCACATCGCTTAAGAAAAGATTTCAATATGATGACGCGCTCGACGCTTTCGGCGTTCATGGCGTAGGCGGGGGCGTTGGCGCAATCTTGACCGGCGTGTTTGCCAGTCGTTCCATCACTGGCGAATTAGAAGGAGGCCGCATGGGATTGATTGAAAGTGGCTTTACGAATTACACGCAGCTGACGAACCAGCTGGTCAGTATCTTGGCTGCCGCCAGTCTTGCCATCGTCGGATCTATCATCCTTTTAACCCTTCTGAATGTAACGATCGGACTGCGAGTGACCCCGGAAGAAGAGCAACGCGGCCTCGATGTCACTCAACACGGTGAAGAGGGCTATATTTTTCTCTAAAATCAACTCGTGGCTCTGCTGGTAATTAACCGGCGAACCTACCATGACCGGAAACGCCGTTTCCCGAGGCGATATCAAAAAACGTAGAGACTGAATTAACGAATTCGTATTGTTCGATCTGGATTGGTTCAACCTGCAATTCACATTAGAATAGCGGGTTACTCCATCCCCAATGACGCTTCAATACCACCGATAAATTTATGTCTGCGACCGATAAAACACTACTACAGTTGCGAACCGCTATCGACGAAGTTGATCAGCGACTGGTTCAGGCGATCAACGATCGATCAAAACTGGCAGTTGAACGAGCCCGAATCCATCGAGCTCAAACAGGTGCCCGTGGAATTGATCAGCATTCTGAAGTTCAAGCGGTCCGAAATGTAGTTTCCAAAAATCAGGGTCCGATCCCCAATTCGGCGCTCGAAGGGGCTTATCGAGAAATTCTTAACGGCGCCTTTGTCTTAGGACGGCCAACAAGAGTTGGTTACCTTGGACCTCAGGGTACGTTCAGCCATCTTGCGGCCTCCAAATTTTTTGGACCCACAGTCGATTATGAAAACCTAAGAGCACTCGAAGGTGTATTTGAAGAAGTGGCTCGAGGGCATGTCGATTATGGACTGGTTCCGATTGAAAACAGCACCGGCGGTGCAATCATCGAAACCCTCGATTCGTTTTCCGATTACCATGGCCGACTGACAATTTACGGAGAAATTCGATTAGCGATTCAATTTTCTCTCTTAGGTAAATGTGACCCTGAAAACGTCAAAGTAATTTACTCAAAAGGGGAAGCGCTGGCGCAATGCCGACAGTGGCTATCTCAAAAATATCCTAACGCCCAGCAAATCCCCGCCCAGAGTACCGCCAGTGCGGCTGAAATCGCCTACCTCGCCAATCCATCGGATGGAGTCGTGGCTGTCGGATCGAGCAAAGCCGGGGAACTCTATGAGTTAAACACGCTGTTTGACGGTATCGAAGATTGCAATAACAACATTACACGATTTCTAATTTTATCAAAACGCGAAACTGAAATTACCGGTAAAGACAAAGCATCATTGATGTTTACTTGCTCCGACCGGCCTGGTTCCTTGGTTGATATTCTCTCAGTTTTCAAACGATACAACATCAATCTAAGTCATATTGAAAAACGACCTGGTCGCGAAGTTGGAAGTGACTACACTTTTTTCGTTGATATTCTTGGACATGCCAACGATGAAAAAATTGCGGAAATTCTTGGTGAAGTCCGAGCTTACTGTAAAAGCCTCCATGTCCTCGGAAGCTTTCCAATTTATGACGAAAATTATCGCTATCAAAATGAAATAATTTCCAACCAGTATTCTTCACTGACTGAATTGGAACCCGCGATTGAGACGATGGATCAACGCGTCGTCGACCTGGTAAACGAACGGGCTAATTTGGTTGTGAAAGTCGGCGATTTCAAAAGAAAATCTGATGTTCCAATTTATGCACCTCACCGCGAACACGCTGTCCTCAACAAGATAAAATCTCTGAACAGCGGTCCGTTAACCGACAAAACATTTGAATCAATCTATCGCGAATTGATGAGCGGCAGTTTTGCAATTGAGAAACCTCTAAGCATCGGTTTCTTAGGACCCGAAGGAGAATTTTCACACCTAGCTGCTGTGCGGCATTTTGGATCAAGCGTGAATTTTATTCCCGCACGTGAGATTCGTACCGTCTTTCAACAAGTAGTAAACGGAGAGATCGATTACGGACTCGTTCCTGTCGAGAACAGTTCCGTGGGAGGCATCAATGAAACACTCGACTCATTCATCGACCTTCACGATCAATTAAATATTTATGGTGAAGTGAAATTTCAAATTCGGTTCTGTCTTCTTGCCAATTGCAAACCAGAACAAGTAAAGAAAATTTACTCGAAACCAGGTGTTTTTGAGCAATGTCGAAATTGGCTAAGCACTCAATATCCACAGGCCATGCGTGTACCAACCGAGAGTACTGCGTTGGCAACCATGAAAGCAAAAGCTGAAATAGATAATGATCCTGACTGCGGAGTCGCAGCGATTGGTTCTTCCTTGGCCGGCGAGATTTACGGCCTTCGGCCACTTTTTGAAGCCATCGAAGATCGACAAAGTAACATGACTCGATTTTTGATTTTATCGAAGAGCAAAACTCTGATCTCAGGTAACGATAAAACTTCCATCATGTTTACCACCACTGATCGATCGGGGGCTTTGATGGATGTGCTGGAAGTTTTCAAACGAAACTCAATCAATCTCACCCATCTGGAAAAACGACCCAGTCGAGAAGAAAACTGGGATTACACATTTTTTATTGACATTGAGGGGCACCGCACTAATTCAGCGATCGCTCAAATCATCGGTGAGGCTCGTGCTCACTGTAAAAACTTAACCGTCCTCGGCAGTTTTCCGGCAAGCCAGAGAGTTCTCTAAACTCAGACTGCAAACCGAAGAATCGTCAGTAACGCCTTGATCCCGTCCCACCAACCGATCTTCTTTCCCTCTTGATAGGTTCGACTGGAATAGCTGATCGGTACTTCAACTACCCGTACTTTTTGTTTGGCGATCCTCGCCGTGATTTCCGGCTCGATCGCAAAACTTCGGCTCACTAGCGATGGAGCGAGGTTCTGAGCCACTTCCCGAGTGAAGACTTTGTAACCAGTTTCGATGTCAGTCAGGTTCAGGCCGGTTAACAAATTTGAGAAACGGGTGATGACTTGATTGGCAATGTAATTGGAGCGATAGCCAGAGGACTGCTTGCGAGATTGATCCGAGCCCCTATTAATAAACCGACTCCCGTACACCACATCCGCTTGACCATCAATGATCGGTTGAATCAGTTGCAAAATCTCTTCGGGATGATATTCCAAATCCGCATCCTGCAAAACAACCACCTCACCACTAACACTCGACAGGCCTGTCTTCAGCGCGGCACCCTTTCCAATGTTATTTTCATGTACTTTTACAATTAGCCGATTGGTGAAATCATCCGTGCTGGTTGAGTGTTGAGCGGCAAGCCGCTGCGCTATGGCAAGTGAATCGTCTGTGCTACCATCATCCACGAGGACAATCTCTTTGGAGAAAGGATTGTCGACTACACGATTCACCAAGGTCTCCAGGGTTTGAGATTCATTGAAGAACGGGATTACAATCGACACAACAAGTCGGGGATCTACCGGTGCATGTTGGTGATTCGGTAATTCTGTATTTCGATAACTGTCGATATGATTGGTCAATTGACCCTCAGCCCGCGAAGTGTATTTGCTACCCACTTCACGAAAGAAATGAATTAATTCAGCTAGTTTAGTTTAGCTTTTTTCGCATTGCTTATTCACCTTTTTTAAAAAAATAGATTCATGCCTAAGATCCCATCGGGGTTTCTAATGTGATTTTGATTCTGGTTCGTCGATTACTTCACATCGAGCTAGTTTCCAAAGCCGTCGTCTAGTCAAACTGAATTGTCACCATAAAATTGACATCCATGAAAGTAGTATCTCTTCAATCCGGAAGTAACGGAAATTGTTTTTACGTCGAATCAGGGGACATTAAGCTCCTGTTTGACGCAGGCATCAGCGGGAAACAAGCTGAAATAAGACTTGCTCACCACGATCGAGACATTCGCGACGTCGATGCACTGTTTATTTCCCACGACCATAGTGACCACACTCGCGCGGTCGGCGTTTTCCAGCGAAAATTTGGAATGCCTGTTTACATTACCCGCCGGACACTAGACGCCGTTCAACGCAATCAGAAAATCGGCAAACTCGATCGCATTCGACTGTTTACTGCCGGAAATTCTCAGTCGTTCGGCTCTGTTACAGTTCACTCGATTCCGACACCGCATGACAGTGTCGACGGCGTTGCATTTGTCGTCGAGGATCAAAAACATCGGGTTGGAATTTTGACTGATTTAGGGCATGCATTTGCTGGGTTGCGGGATGTTTTAAAATCGCTGGACGCTGTCATCATTGAAAGTAATTACGATGCCGAGATGCTTGAAAATGGACCCTATCCGGAGCATTTAAAATCACGAATTAGTGGAGATGGAGGGCATCTCTCCAACAAAGATTCAGCGATGTTATTGAAGCAAACAAAAACCGAACGTCTTCAATGGGCCTGTCTTTGCCATCTTTCCGAAGAAAATAACGAGCCGGCTCGTGCTCGCGAGATTCACCGCGAAATTTTAGGAGATGATTTCCCAGTACACGTGGCAAGTCGTTACGATGTCAGCGAATTATTGGAACTGCGTTAAACGACCACCGATCAAATTAGAAAATCACTAGATAATTTTCTGGCTAATTTCACCGGTCGTTTTGTTTTTCAAGATCACCTTTGTAGAACCATCGGGCATTCGCTCTTGTTTTACCAAGTGGTGTTCATCATCAAAATCCCGACTTACTGAAATATGATCCGTTTGCTCCTGACCTCGCCAAACCGGCAACTCGATTGACTCCCATCGTTTCGATTTTACCGACTGATAGGCGGCGTCCATGATCGCATTGACGACGTAGCCATCGTAAAAAGTTTCCGATGGTTCCCTGCCCTGCTCCAGCGCATCGAGCACGTCGGTAAACATATCGACGTAGCCTAACGCACTTGGTTCATCCCCGACCGGAAACAGCCAGCCTTTAGAAGATTCAGCTTTTTCTGCAACATAATCCGCCTCCCCTCCGGCGGAAAACATTTCCATGCCCGTTCGCAACCAGTGGTTTAACCAAATCGTACCCTCAGTGCCTGCGACTTCATCGCGGAGGTCCATGCCACCGCGGAATGCCCAACTGACTTCAAATTGGCCGATCGCGCCATTTTCATAACGAACCATACCAATCGCATGGTCTTCTGTTTCGATTGGGTGAACTTGTGTATCCGCCCAG
>Ga0315332_10001323_pt1 | contig 13029 bp, 9 predicted proteins | sample M110034915metaG_FD_203455 | JGI IMG/M metagenome (GOLD analysis project Ga0315332, IMG submission 203455) | Ammonia-oxidizing marine archaeal communities from Monterey Bay, California, United States - M1 100m 34915 | ecosystem: Environmental > Aquatic > Marine > Intertidal zone | place: USA...
CCAACAGACCTGGTCTAGGGGGCCACACTCAGCCCCCAAAGCCGCGATAACAAAGGTTCGGCAGGTCGCTCAGGCCGTGAATAAAGCACAGGCGGAGCAATCGGCACCGTTGGATCAACAGTCGCTGAGCGTCCCCGCTGGAAGGACAGGACCCCGGTGTGCACATCTGCCCGGGTCGTGGTGCATTGTGCTTAACCCCAACGCCATCAATCCCGATATCTGCGGTACTGAGTTCCTGGAAAGACGAGACAACGGAGTTGTGGTCGATGGCCGACCGACGGAGTGGAGAAGGAATCGTTCTGTAACCGCATTCACCCTGAACTGATCCCATTCATTTCTCAAACCGTTGGCAACCGATCTATGTCCATCGAAGAACTCCTCCAGCAAATGGCGGACTACAAGATACGCAGAGAACATCGCGACCATCGTCCGATATGGCTGAAGGAATTCATCCACAACGTGGCAGATATTTTTGAACCATTGGCGAATGCAGGTCGGGTCGGCTTTGACTGTCGGGCAGATGAACGCGGGTGGCTGGTGTCTATGTATCTGGGCACAACAGAGATGATCGGCGGCCCTAAAGATGGCCAGATCGAACACGTTGGTTTCCGCATCGACATCCGTCAGTTGCTGCTGCTCTTTAACGATGTAAGCCGATGCGAATGGTACTCAGTCGGCAACGAACGTGACGAACGTTTTGAACAGGCCGTGCGTTCACTACTGTCCGTCACCGGCCAGGTTGATTTGGAGCATTCTGTGAGACTGGAACTGCTCGGGGTGCCTCCCAAATATGTCGGCCCTGCACTCAAGCAATACAGTCCGAACCATCTTCAATAGCAACGATACGGGTTAATGAAAACGGGCGGGCATCGGCACGCCGACAGAGTCCTCACCTCCGTCGGTGTGCCGTCCCTTTTCAGAGTCGGGCCAAAACTGCCATCGCCCCGCCTGAACCTTGTAGCGGTATCAGTGTCCGGGCTTCAGTCTTAATGCTTTCTCCGTAGACAGGCGTCCTCTCATGCCGGACCTCAATCACCTTCTGGCCGAATATGCCGCCGGTCCCGAAACACTGCGACGGTCAATCGTGGATGTTCGAGTGAACGATCTTGATGCTGTTCCCTGCGAAGGCAATTGGTCGATCCGACAGGTCATCTGTCACCTGTCAGACTCAGAATTGGTCTACGCAGATCGCATTAAACGGGTCATCGCGGAAGACAATCCGTCCTTCTTTGACGCCGACCCGGATCTGTTCAGTGCGGCATTGTGCTGGTCCGCACGTGACGTTGAAGACGAACTGCAGCTGATCACACTCACACGCCGCCAGATCCTGCGGATTCTTCAGAATTGCCCTGTCGAAACATTTCAGCGAACCGGCGTTCATTCCACCGACGGGGCCATGACGCTGGAAACGCTCGTGGAACGAATCACCGAACACATTCCACACCATATTCACTTCATCGAACAAAAAGTCTCTGCCCTTTGAAATTCGAAACGCCTGCCACAGCAAAACACTGCCGGAATGCAGCATAATTGAGGATCTACGCCCCAAGTTGTCGGCCAGGGTTGTGTCGAACACCTGCGCGACTATTATCCGCGCCGTGCAGGAGTGTTCTCTGAGAACTCGGCAATCCCCCGTCCGAACTCGGGAACCGTACATTTGCGCTTCCACCAAACCCAAGTCACTGTGTGACCGATCACCCACTCCGTTGTTCGAAGACTGGACGATGGATCAGTTCCTGTGTCAACAGGACGATGACTGGTTCTCACGCTGCTGGCTGACTCGCTGCGGCAACATAATTCACTTGGTATGGATGAGTTATTTCACGAGTGCGGCATTGCCGCCATCTATCACTTCGATTCTCCGGAAACCAGTCCCCAGGTTCCTGAAGGCAGCGCAGATCAGGCGTCCCGCCTGATCCCAGGTATGCTGCTGGACATGCAGAATCGTGGCCAGCTGGCGGCCGGATTCACGACATACAATCCGGGTCGACTACAGCTCATCGACACCCACAAGGATGTCGGAGGCGTCGCTGAAGCGTTCCGTATGAATCATCCGGACCAATATCTGGAATTGATGAAGGAATATGCAGGCCATGCCGCAATCGGGCATGTTCGCTACGCCACCTGCGGAAAGAATGACCGCAGTTATGCCCAGCCTTTCGAACGGCACCATATCGCCCGTTCCAAGTGGTTCAGCTTCGCCTTCAACGGTCAACTGACAAATTACCTGGAACTGCGCGAAGAGATACTGCAAACGACCGACTTTCATCTGACGCGGGAAACAGACACCGAAATCCTGAATCATCTGATTTCCCAGGAGCTGTCCGAAAAACCCGGTATCAGCCACATGGAGCTCCTGACGTCACTGAGCCGACGACTGGACGGCTCATGGAATATCGTGTACCTGGATGCCAATGGCGAGATGTTCGTGTCTCGGGATCCCCGCGGAATTCGCCCGTTATGCTATGCGGTCGACGGACCGTTGTTTGCGGCTGCCAGCGAAAGCGTCGCACTGACGCACCTTGGGTTTCCGGAAGAAAGTGTCCACAACGTTCCGCCCGGACACGCGGTGTTCGTCGATCGGAGAGGCGCACGCGTGGAGAAGTTTGCTGACTCACCGCGAAAAGCGCATTGTTTCTTTGAGTGGATCTATTTTGCAAATGCGGGTAGCCACTTCGATGACGCAGGTGTGTATCTGTCCCGCAAGCGGCTTGGGGAAGAGCTGGCTCGCCGTGAAACCGTGCCGATTGATGAAGACACCATCGTGGTGCCGGTCCCCGACACGGCCAAGGCGGCCGCCGACAGTATGGCCTATGAACTGAAGGTACCTTCGCTGGAAGGGCTGATCCGCAACCGTTACATCGGTCGTACGTTTATTGAAGGAGCGAATCGCGCCGACAAGGTGCGAATGAAATATACACCGCTACCGGAGATCATGGACGGCAAACGCGTACTGCTGGTGGATGATTCCATCGTGCGGGCAACCACGTTAAAAGAATTGCTGCGTCTGCTGCGTGATCGCGGAAAAGTCAAAGAAGTCCACGTTCGCATCGCCTGCCCGCCCATCATTGCTCCGTGCTACTACGGTATCGACATGTCGACAATTGCTGAGTTGTTTGCGCCGAATCACATGGCTGGCAATGTCATTACAGCGGCCGAAGAACAAAAGATGGCTGATCTGATCGGAGCCGACAGCTTAAGATACCTGCCTGTAGAAGCACTGGCAGATTGTGTGGGACTGCCTCAGGAAAGTATGTGTCAGGCCTGTGTTGATACCGTATACCCGACTCCGGCCGGCGAAGAACTGTACCGCAAGGCAGTAATTGCGCGCAACAAGGGCAAGGGGAACTGTGAGCGAGTTTTCGACGCGCAGTGAGTTTTCGACGCGCAGTGAGTTTTCGACGCGCAGTGAGTTTTTCTGAATCCACGTCGCAGAGGGCTGACCGATGAACCCAGTCCTGGAACATCAACTTCAGATAAGTCGCCGTCAGCTGCTCGGTCCCGCCGGAACCGGAGTCGCAACGGCTGCCCTCGCCGGCCTCCTCGGTGCCGACGCCGTGGGCGCAACTGTGCCGTCATCCGGCAGCGCGACGACTGCAAACCCAATCGGCGGGCTGCCTGATCTGCCGCATCTGAGCCCGAAGGTCAAGAACGTCATTTACCTGTTCCAGAACGGGGCACCGACGCACGTCGACCTTTTCGACTACAAGCCCAGACTGTCCGAACTGCACGGTCAGCCTGTGCCTGCGGGATTTGTTGACGGCAAACGATTCAGCACCATGACCGGAAATGCTTCGGGGAAGCTGATGCTGGCACCTGTCGAACCGTTTCATCAGCATGGGCACTGCGGAGCCACCGTCAGCGAATTCATGCCACACACGGCGCAGATTGTCGATAAAATCTGTTTTATCAAGGGGATGCATACCGACGCGGTAAACCACGCGCCGGCGATCTCATTTCTGCTGAGTGGTTCGCAGATTCCTGGTCGTCCCACTCTGGGAGCATGGCTTAATTACGGACTCGGCAGCGAAGCGGAAGACCTGCCCGCGTTCGTCGTTATGACGTCCATCAGCAAGAACACGACGTGTGGGCAGATCTTCTACGATTTTTACTGGGGCAGCGGATTTCTGCCATCGCAGTATCAGGGAGTGAAGTTTCGCAGCGGCGGTGATCCGGTTCTGTATCTGTCCAATCCCGGCGGCATGACTCGACAAATGCGACGAGGCTGGCTGGATGACCTGGCAAAACTGAATCACATGAAATTGCAGCAGCAGGCCGATCCCGAAATTGCCACCCGCATTTCGCAGTACGAAATGGGATTCCGGATGCAGGCCAGCGTGCCGGAACTGACAAACCTTTCCGGCGAGTCCAAAGCTACGCTGGACATGTACGGTCCGTCCGTCACCGAACGGGGCACCTTCGCTCACAATTGCCTGCTGGCTCGACGACTGGTCGAACGCGGCACTCGTTTCGTACAACTGATGCATGCCGGCTGGGACCAGCACAACAGTTTAACCACAGAACTGTATACTCAGTGCAAAGACACGGATCAGCCGTCTGCGGCACTTATCAGGGACCTTGAACAACGTGGCTTGCTCGACGAAACACTGGTGGTGTGGGGCGGTGAATTTGGTCGCACTCCGTTTTTGCAGGGCGATATCAATAACCGGCCTCGCTGGGGACGCGATCATCACCCGTATGCTTTCACGATCTGGATGGCAGGCGCCGGAGTCAAGCCGGGCATGACCTTTGGATCGTCTGACGAACTGGGGATCAATGTGGCCGCGGACGGCGTGCATGTCCACGACTTGCAGGCAACGATTCTGCACCTGCTCGGCATCGATCATGAACGACTGACCTATCGTTTCCAGGGACGTCAGTTCCGCCTGACCGACGTGCACGGTGAGATCGTTCAGGACATCCTTGCTTAAGGGCAACCTGGGTGGGCCCGGGAACCCGCCGGAATGGAGCAACCGAGTCGGCCGGCATCGCTGCGTTCAACCACGCGTTCCGGAACAGGACTGCATCCGGAACCGAACGTGCTTGACAGATTTGTGCTACAACACGCCCATGAAATCGTCGCGGCAAAAACTGGAACAGCTGGTCCGTAACAGAAGTACGACGACGATCGAACGTCAACAGCTGAATCAACTTATCGCCGACAATATATTTGCAGCGTCACCGTATGTGACGAAACCGAATTTTGAGAGGCTGCATGCTGCCGACATTCAACTGCTCTATGAACTCTATGATGAAAACTACTTCGGTGGCCTCCTGGGGTCGACCCTCAACTCAAATCTGCTGTCGTTTCGGCTGTCAAAACGGATGACGCGGGCAGGCGGCAAAACGACTCGCTGGACGGACCGCAGCAAACCTGGAGCAGCGAGTTATGAGATTGCTGTCGCCACGACGCTGTTGTATCAGTCGTTTCAGGAGCCTGAGCGCCCCGTCACAGTAACAGGGATCGAGTGTGTCAGTCGTCTGGAAGGCCTGATGAGAGTGATGGAACACGAACTGGTCCACCTGGCTGAACTGCTGATCTGGTCAGGATCCAGCTGCTCAGTGAGCCGGTTTCAGCATATCGCCCGGCGAGTATTCGGCCATACACATCACCAGCACGAGTTGCTCACGCCGTCCGACGTGGCCGACCGGGAATATGGCATTCGTACCGGTTCAAGAGTCCGTTTTGATATTCAGGGCCAGAGCCATGAGGGCATTGTCAAACGAATCACAAAACGAGCCACTGTCCTTGTCATTGATCCCCGGGGACAAGCGTATTCTGACGGACACAAATACGTGAAGTTTTATGTCCCGCTGCGCATGCTGGAAGCTGTGGAATAACCTCGGCGAACGCATGAACACACCGTTCGTCGTTCACATACCTGACAGATGCAGCAATCAGCTCGCGCACTGCGGCTCAAAGGACCTTGCGTTGTTCACAATCATTCGGCCGTCAGCGATTGTGATGACTGGCGGGATCGGTCGAATATCTGCCACTCAGACTTTTTCATGATGCGACCGGCTACAGCTTTGAATTCCCCCGTTGGATTCACAATAAACGGACGCCCGGGAAGTTCAAGTTCCAGCAGCAACGACGTGATCATTCGGTCGTTGCGTTCGGCTCTCAGGCTGCTGCCGGCGCGAGTGTTGGAATCGACGCACACAACATACAGGCGTTCTTCCGGAAAGTGTGTCATCTCTTTCTGCACCAGCCACGCCAGAAGACAATGTTCCTGACCCAACAGAGCAGATCGCGTTCGTTTCAATTCATCGGCGTTAAGCTCATGTGCTGTAAACACGTCACCCCGCAGAATTTCGGTGCGTTCCTTTTCCGCCTCTGCTCTGGCTGCCTCAAAGTCATCCATCTGCTGCCGCACCTGTCTCAGGGCACTGCGCTGGCCGGTTTTCGAAAAGTGACTTGCCAGAGAGTCGCCGGCAGCCTGAGTCCACTCGGCTGTCTGCAGGCTGAGAACATGTTGTAAAAGATCCTCGCCATCGTCGTGTCCCTGACTAAGCCGAAGCTGTCCCAGGGCCAGCGTGGCTCCAATATGGTCCGACTTAAGCTTCAGCAGCCGTCGCAGATTCGGTTCGGCCGCGTCGAGGCCCTGGATGTCGAGGATGTTGCGCGTCTGCTTCCATAATTCGGCCGCGTTGTTGGACGCCGAAGAAGTACGGTTCTTTGCAGTGTGCGACAGTCTGTCAATTGCAGAAATGCGTCGATGACGATCCTGCCAGATGGACAGAACGTTGGTTCGCCAGCGTTGGTTGATGTCCTCCTCAATCTGCTTCAAGTCTCCGGTCAACAGTCCGTCAGCCGCAGAAACCACGGGGGCAGGCGGAAACCCTGCCGACCGAAGTTGCCGAGCAGAAACACCAATCGCATTAAGTCGATCGAACAGGGACGGATGAGTATCGTCATTATTAGTAACTCGCCGCAGAGCCCAGTCGCACCACCTTTCGGCGTCTTCGGCGGCTGGTGCATCACGGTACGCAATTGTCAGGCGTTCACACAGGTTCCCGGGCGGCTCCGGCACAGCCGCCGTTTCTGCCCACAGATCCTTCCAGAAGCCGTTTTCCAGCATGTATCCCGTGCAATTCATTCGCCACAGCGCGGATGCGGCAAACTCGGCGTTCGTTGCCTCAACGGCGATGCCATCTGCCATGAATTCATTCTGTCGAGACAGCACAAACGCGAGAGCGTGAAAACGAGGCCAGTACCAGTTGAGAAATCTCAACACAAATGTGCCGGCCACTCGGACGAATCCGCTGCCGGAATTCTGTTGCAGCTTCACAAACAGTTTCTCCCACGACTGGTGCAGTCGATAAATTCGATTCCGCTGTCGACCATGCCGCTTTGAAATGTGTCCGAATTCGTGTGCCAGTACCGAAGCCGTTTCCTGGGTTGACATGGCCAGAAGCAGTGGCAGTCCCAGAATCAGCCACGATCGTGACCAGCCAAAGATTCCCAGTCGCGGTGTCTGTACGATCGCAGCATTGAAGTCTTCCGTCAGAAGAACCTGATGGATGGAAGGACAGTCCAGATCACTTCGCAACAGTGTGATCAGCTTGTGCAGTTCCGGTGCCTCGTCATCGCGCAACGGTCGCCCTTTGGGTTCGTAGGTATCTATCAGAACAAGGGCTCCAACCTGTCCCAGACCGAATGTCATCAGGATGCCCCCAGCGATGACCAGCACGACGCCAACACCAGGCTGAAAGACACCTGCCAGAAAGACTGCCAGCCCTCCCCCGATCAGTACCGCGGTCAACAGCACCACCACCGCGTATCCCATCAACAGCCACAGCCAGGTATGACCGGCCAGCGCGGCGGGCCGATCTGCAAACCGCAATTCGATGCTGTCTACCAGGTCGTCGAAGCGTCCGCGATTCATCATTGTTCGCGGCCCGAAGATTTGTGCAGGCGCTGCAGAAGCAGATACGGAGGCCTGCGACGAACCATCATTTGCCGTGCAGCTGCGAAAAACTGCTGGCGCAGGTCGACAGAGTCGGTTCGCAGTCCGAGACTCGTCAAAATGACGGCTTTGTCCATCGGCAGTTCACGAACCTGTCGCAGATCTGCAATCAGTTCGCTGCTGATTACATCTGTGCTCAGGATGCGTGTTACCGCTTCCAGTCGTGGGCCCAGCCGTCTTAATCGCTCCAGTGTTCTGTCGTACCAGACGTCACGGTTCTTGGCGTCATCATCGGCGTGGAATGACAATGAATAAATCAGGGGCAGCCATCGGTTCATCTGGTCATCGTTCGGATCATACTGTGCGAAAAACTCAGCAGCGTCACCTGTTTCAACAGACACCATCTGTTCCAGCGGTTTCAGGTGTTCCGATTTTCCGGCAAACTCTTTACTGGATTCCAGTTCGCCTACGAAGTATGCCATCATGGCCTGAACGCCGTACGCGGAACCCATGTGCTGGTCGCCAACGAGTTCCCGGTACGTGCCGACAGCCCTGTCGACAACTTGTTCAGCATCGGCGGTACGATCCTGAGCGACAAGCAATTCGGCCAGCAACGCTGCCGTCCGTATCGCAGTTGGATTGTCCACCAGACTGTCCCGGTACTGCTGCTCCAGCTCCATCAGCTGTCCAATTCCCAGTGTCGCTGTATGTCGATAGGCCAGAATCTCGTCAGGCGGCACTTTTCGATCGGTAGCCAGCAGGAAATCATCGAGCGCCGACTGCCATTCAGCGGAACACAACTGTGTAAAACCACGTAAAAAATAGGGCCAGCCAAAATCAGGATCAATCTCAATGGCCCGTGTCACCGAATCCCTTCCAGCACCGAGGTTTTTGTCGAAGCGGCCTCGCAGATAGATCAGTACTGAATTCTGCGGATCAGCCAGCAGGAAGTTCTGGTACAGAGTCAGCGTCTTTTCATAATCTCTGCTGACGTCGGGAATATTCTGATACATGCGATGCCAGTGCAGCGCGACAGGACGATGGTCGAGTCTGGATTCCAGCAGCGATTTCAGTCTTGGCATCTGCTCAGGCTGTACGGATGACCGGAGCATTCTTAACAGACTATGATCGTGTGGATTACGCCGAAGTTTCCGCTCGGCATAGGACCACGCCTGTCCCGCATCAGACTGCCGCAGCATGTCAAATGCGCCGGCCACGGCGTCCGGACCGGTGCCGATTTCCAGCCAGGTAATGGCGGTCCTGGACTGGACATCCTGTTCATGGCCGAGGGATACAGAATCAGCCGGCGTCTCAAACGCGAAATCCACATGCTGCTTTACAATCAGCGGATCCGCCGTCAACTGCACCACCGGTGCGCGAGGGTGCACCGCGTAATAAATCGTCGCATCAGCGATGATGCCAACGCCGCCGACGTTAACAATCCAGACAGGATTCTTCGTCCACCTGTCCCAGTAACCGGCGGTCACATTCAGATTGTGTTGTTTCACGACCGGCCCCGCAATCCGTACTGTTCGTGCTCCCTCAGACATCGTCAGTGTCTGCAGACCCAGCACTGATACCGGAGAATGATTATCAATCTGAATCGTGGCGACGACACCGGTTTCGTTAATCACGGTCAAAGTTCGATGGCGTCGAATATACTCGTTGTTAATGGCCATGCCGATGCCTGCCAGCACAACGACGATTATGAGCCCTGCCAGCCACCGCTGATTCGGCGAGTACTGCGACGAGAACAGCCCTCGGACCGAGTGTTGCGTTGCCGGCAGAACAGACACACAGCGTTGCAGAGCCTTTTCTGAAGTTTGGACAGATGTGCGAAACTGATGATCTCTGGCCAGCTCCGGAAACGCCTGCAACAGAACCTCATGAACTTCGATGGCCTGTTCGTGGTCTCCACCCTGCTGGAAGTGCGTCGCCAGATCAAACAGTGGTTCCAGGTTGTATTGCTGTTCTGCCCCGGGTTGTTCCAGAAAGCACAGAAGTTCCCTGGCTTCGTCGGTCTTGCCGTCCCGCAGTCGGCGAGACGCAATTCCGACGCGGGCCTCCGGGAAATCGGGATCCAGCATAAACGCTCTGTCCCACAGTGGGTCCGCTTCCGTCAAAAGTCCAATGAAGTCCAGATGCGCCGCGATCCCGGCCACCAGAGGCGCGCTTTCGGGAAACCGTTCCAGCGCAGCCGAGCGGAAGGCAGCGGCATCGTCGTACTGCTGAAATGCCAACAGCTGGCCGTGTACTTCCAGGGCGGCTTCTTCTGACTGATCAATTCGATACCGCTCAATGGCGATGGCGGTTTCCGACTGTCTCGCCGTTTGCCACTGTTTCAGGTCAATCGCGAAGTGGCGATTGCAGACCGCACACTGGTCAGAAACGCGTTTGCGTCCCAGCGGTATGACCGGGATGAAGACAATTACGAACCACAGGCGTGTTTCATAGGACGTCAGTTGCGCCTCGTACCTGCAGTGCTGGCAGACAGCAGTCCGTGTTTTCCTGTTCTTTCGGCCGAAGTAGTGCGTTCCAACACCGTTATAAGATGTGGGCATAAGCTTACGATCTACAACGTACCTTTTGACGAAGGGACGCCGGGCTGGCGCGGATCTATTGCTACAGCCCGCCGCAGGGCGCGGGCCGTGCCTTTGAATGTTGCCTCAGAAATGTGGTGACTGTTCGTTCCGTGGTGCAGAATCAGATGCAGATTCATCATCGTATTTGACGCCACAGCGTTCCAGAACTCCTGAACTAACTCAGTGTCGAAGTCACCGATCTTCTCTGTTGGGAAATCGACTCGAAACACAAACGCAAAGCGTCCGCTGAGATCAAGGGACGATGTGACCAGCGTTTCCTCCATTGGCAGCGAAATGCTTCCGTAGCGGGCGATTCCCCGTTTGTCTCCCAGGGCGTCGTTGATGACCTTGCCCAGACAAATACCGACATCTTCGACGGTGTGGTGGTGGTCCACATGCAGGTCTCCCTTCGCCTGGACGTTCAGATCGAACAGACCGTGACGCGCAAACAGTGTCAGCATATGATCAAGAAAACCGATTCCAGTGTCGATCGTATGCTGACCGGATCCGTCGAGATCAATACTGAGTTCGATGTCAGTTTCGGCCGTTCTTCGGCTGATTGTCGCGCTTCGTGACATAGTTTTTGTTCAGAGAATACAGGGTGCTAAAACAATTCGTACAGAGGTTCACCAGCGTCCAGCAGTTGATACGGGCGGCCCTGTGTATCTTCTGCCTCAAGGTTGGTGACACCCATGGCATGGTACACAGTATGAACAACGTGAGCGGGAGTCACAGGATTTTCTGCAGGGTATTCTCCAAGTCGATCACTTGACCCGTAGATTCGACCTCCCTGTATGCCACCGCCAGCGACGACATTGGTCAGCAGATGAGTCCAGTGGTCGCGGCCAGCCCCTGATACCCCGCCCGATCTCCGGTCACCAATTTTCGGATTCCGGCCCATTTCGCTGCTGACCAGAAGAGATGTCTGATCCAGCAGGTTGCGCTGGTCGAGATCTTCGACCAGCGCAGAGAAACACTGATCGAATTCCGGCAACAGATCGTCTTTCAGACAGTCAAAGTTGCTTCCGTGCGTATCCCAGCTGCCGGCGCTGCGACATTTTTTTGCCAACGGCGTGCCAACGCCGTCACCCAGCCAGAAAACTGTGATGAACGGAACACCGACTTCGACAAGGCGACGTGCCAGTAACAGGCTCATGCCGTTGACCGTTTCGCCATAGCGCTGGCGGCACTGAACCGGCTCTTTGGACACGTCGAAGGCTTTTGTGGTCTGAGCGGACGACAACATCGAAAACGCTCGCTGTTGTTGCTGCGTAAAGATACCTGTCGCTGTTTTGTCAAAGTGGCGTCTGGCATCGTCGAGTGCCGTCAGTAACTCAGCTCGCGATGCGACCCGCGACGTGTCTGTCCCCGCCTGAAGCTCCAGCGCCGGTGCAGAGAATGAAAGTGGTTTCTCGTTGCTGCCCTGCAGATACAGCGGATCGTATTGAACTCCCAGACGAGCCGAAAACTGCCCGGGGCGAGTGTACGGTTTGCGGCTGGGCATGTGAGGCAGTGTCATGGCATTCGGCAGGTAGGCATGTCGGCTTCGCCTGGAAGCCACGACTGCTCCCATAAACGGCCAGTCGTCCGGATACGGCGTTCTGTCATTTCCTTTCGTCAGAAATGTCGGGTCCGGTACATGCCCGGTCAGATTGTAGTAGTAGCCGCCGTGGTGATCATTTGTATTGACCGTTCCCGAGACAGAACGAATCAGCGACAGGTGACGGGCCTGCTGAGCCAGAAGAGGCAAATGTTCACACAACTGGATTTCGGCAGCGTTCGTGGCAATCGGCTGAAACGGCCCTCGGTACTCCGCTGGTGCGGTGGGTTTCATATCCCACGTATCAATCTGCGACGCCCCGCCGCACAGAAAAAACAAAATCGTCGACTTCGCCCGCCCCCCTGTTGTGGTATTCGGACTGCGTCCCGTATCGGCAGAGCCGGCGTAACAGGACGTGCCCGGAACCATACCGCTGCAGGTAGCCAGGCCAGTCGCCGAAGCAACAAGCATTCGACGACGATTAACGGAATCATTCATCATAATGAAACTCCAAGGCAAAGACGTAACACACGCTCAGCTCATTATGATATCGACCCTGTGTAATCAGCAACACGGAGTCGTGTGGAAATATTGCTCTGTACCGTTCGGATGGATCACACCTTTGTCCCGTTCATATCGACATTTCCCGAGTTTCTGAACGGCTCCGCAGCCCCCCGTCAGACTCATCCACATCACCATCATCGGGCCGGTCGAGTCTGTTCAGCATACGTACAACTGACAGGAACCAACGCGGCAGGAATTCAGAGGTTGTCGCCGTCCGGTGATCATGGTCTGCTGGAACTTGCTGTGAGGCCGTCCGGCGGGCAGAATGGGGGAACTCAAGTGCTGACGAATTTTGGCCAAAGGAGTCCTGTTATGTCAATTTCTGCGAGTGCCCGTTCGCAACGACGTCTGTGTGTTCTTTTGCTGTGGTCGGCCGCATTGTCCGAATCCGGCTGCGATCAGGCCGGAGACGTGCTGCATGACGTTAAATCGA
>Ga0315332_10001327_pt1 | contig 13013 bp, 8 predicted proteins | sample M110034915metaG_FD_203455 | JGI IMG/M metagenome (GOLD analysis project Ga0315332, IMG submission 203455) | Ammonia-oxidizing marine archaeal communities from Monterey Bay, California, United States - M1 100m 34915 | ecosystem: Environmental > Aquatic > Marine > Intertidal zone | place: USA...
AAATAATTCTGAATATTGGAACCCAATTACGTTATTAGAGTATAAGTAAATAGTAAATAGTATGGCGAAGCCACAAAGATTAAGTAAAATAGCAAGAGAGTTAAACCTAGGGATATCCACTATAGTAGAGTTTCTGGGAACTAAAGGTGTAGAGGTTGAATCTAACCCGAATGCAAAAATAGATGGTGATACTTATGAAATTTTGGCTAAAGAATTTCAATTAGATAAGAGCGCTAAAGCCAAATCTGATGCACTTTCTCAAAAGAAAGTAGAAGTTAAGGAGACCATTACTATCGAAGATGCTGACCGTAAACCTATGAAGAAGGTTGAAGAGCAAGAGGTAATTATTATAAAAAATTTAGAAAATACTGTTGCTGAAGGTCAGAACGAAGAAAAAGCAGAAGAAGTTAAAGAAGAGCCCAAAGCTGATGAAAAACTACCAACTAGGCAACCAGGCGAGGTCCGTGTTTTAGGAACAATAGATTTGGAAACGGTAGATTCTAAAAAGCCAAAGAAGAAAGCTGAAGTTCAACAAAAGCCTAAAACAGAGGATCCAGTTAATGAAGAATCTAAAATTACGGAGGATATAGATAAATCAGCGGAGCCGGAGCATATTTCCACTAAAATTAATAATTTAGGAGGGCCAACAGTAGTTGGTAAAATCAAGTTGCCTGTTACTAAGCCCAAACAAAAAAAACCAGTTGCTTCATCTTCAGATAAAGCAGATTCAGATAAAAAGCGGAAACGTAAGAGGCTTAATACTGGAGCAGTAGATAAGAAAGATTTTTCTAAATCTCGAGGAGTAAAACCTTCGGCAAGCAAGGGAAGGGGAAGACAGCAAAAAGAAGAACTTACACCAGAGCAAATCCAAGCGCAAGTTAAAGAAACATTAGCCAGATTAAGTGGTGGTGGTGGTGGCAAGAATAAAGGTGCTAAACATAGAAAAGCAAAGAGAGAAGCTGCTGGATATCAAGCGGAAGCTGATGCTATTCAGGAGCAGATAGATAAGGGTACTCTCAAAGTTACGGAATTTGTTACTGCCAGTGAACTTGCGGTAATGATGGATGTTCAAGTGAACGATATTATTGCAGCCTGTATGAGTCTTGGTATGTTTGTTTCAATTAATCAAAGGTTAGATGCAGAAACATTAACAATTGTAGCAGAAGAATTTGGTTTCAAGGTGGAGTTCATTAGTACTGAAGTTCAAGAACAAATTCTTGAAGTTGAAGACGAAGAGTCAAGTTTAATAGACAGAGCACCAATTGTTACCATTATGGGTCATGTTGATCATGGTAAAACTTCATTACTTGATTATATTAGAAAGGAAAATGTTATCGCAGGTGAAGCGGGAGGGATTACTCAACATATAGGCGCTTACAGTGTTACTTTAGAAAACGGAAAAAGAATAGCATTTTTGGATACACCAGGGCACGAGGCGTTTACAGCTATGCGTGCTAGGGGAGCGCAGGTTACTGATGTTGTTGTGGTTGTTGTTGCTGCTGATGATGCGGTAATGCCTCAGACAAAAGAAGCGATTAATCACTCTCAAGCAGCAGGTGTGCCAATAGTTATTGCGATCAATAAAATAGATAAAGAAGGTGCTAATCCCGACAAAGTACGAGAAGAATTATCTCAAATGAATGTTCTAGTTGAGGATTGGGGTGGTAAGTTTCAATGTCAAGAAATTTCTGCTAAACAAGGATTAAACATCAATGAATTATTAGAAAAAGTATTGCTTGAGGCTGAATTACTTGAATTAAAAGCTAATCCAGAGAAAAAAGCCGTCGGTACCATTATAGAATCATCGTTGGATAAAGGTAGGGGCTACGTTACCACTGTTCTTGTCCAAGCCGGCACAATGCGAGTAGGAGATGTTATTGTTGCTGGATGTTATTCAGGTAAAGTAAGAGCATTACAAGATGAACGCTCTAACAACATCAAAGAGGCTGGACCAGCAACACCTGTTACCATTCTTGGTTTAAATGGCGCACCTAATGCTGGTGATAAGTTCAATGTTTTGGATGACGAAAAAGAGGCTAAACGTATTGCTGATAAACGTATGACATTGCAACGTGAGCAAGGAATTAGAACTCAAAAACATGTTACACTTGATGAGATAGGTAGAAGGTTGGCCATAGGTGACTTTAAGGAATTGAACATTATTGTAAAAGGTGATGTTGATGGTTCTGTCGAAGCACTTTCTGATACGTTGATTAAACTGTCTACAGAGAAAATTCAGGTAAATGTTATTCATAAGTCAGTCGGACAAATTTCTGAATCTGACGTATTGTTAGCAACGGCTTCCGATGCAATTATTGTTGGCTTCCAGGTTAGGCCTTCTGGCACTGCTCGTAAGTTGGCGGAAAAAGAAGAAATAGATATCCGTTTATATTCTATTATCTACGATGCTGTCGATGAAGTTAAGTCAGCAATGGAAGGAATGCTTGAGGATAAGATTGAGGAGAAAATCGTTTGTAATATCGAAATTCGAGAGACATTCAAAATTTCTAAAGTTGGAACTATTGCTGGCTGTTATGTGTTAGATGGTAAAATTACTAGAAACACTAAAGTTCGCATCATCCGTGATGGAATTGTAACTTACACAGGAAACTTAGGGTCGTTAAAACGATTTAAAGATGATGTAAAAGAGGTTACTATGGGGTACGAATGTGGTTTGAATATCGATAAATTCAACGACATCAAAGTTGGTGACATTGTAGAGGGATACGAAGAAGTTGCAGTGAAGCAAAAGCTAGGAAACTAAAATTTTAGCTCTATTCTAGTACCGGTAATTCAATTTTGCTTGGTACGATAAAACCTTCTGGGAAATAAGAAGACATTTCTTTGAGGAATTTTTCCGCATCCATTTTGGTTCTGTAGTTACCAACGGTTGTTGTATAATTGGGTGTATTCCAATTAACGTAAACGTTTTCTTTGGGGAATTTTTGTAGGAACCTTGCTTTAGCTTGATTCGCATCTTGTCGGCTATTTGCTCCAGAACCGAAATATATTTTTATTCTATAGCCATTAATTTGTAGAGGATCATTTTGTTGATTCAGAAATCTATCCTTCTCCAATAATTGCTTAATTCTGTAGTCTTGTATAATTTCAACAAAAGCTGGCCCGTTGTATTTTGCGAGGGTAGCTGTGCTTAAGGTATCTAAAACTAAAACGCTTTCTTTTTTATTTGAGTCAGATAAAGCAACAGTTATTCCGTTGGGATATAGTTTCCAATTTGCTTCAGTGTTTTGTTCTTCTTGACAATAACCAAAGGCGAGGAAAGTGAAAAATAATACGGTTAATAAATATTTAGTTTGGCTCATTACTGCAAAACTACTCAAAATCTATACCTATATTTTCATAGGACTAATTAAATTTTAGTCTATCAATATTACTGTACAATGATGAAGAAAAGAAAGCGCTTTTAGTTTTACCTTTTTAAACTATCTTATTGGTAATTAAGCTTGTAAACAATTCCTTATTTAGAATCTATCTAAATTAGTTTGGCTGTGTCTAATTTTAAACCACAATGCAACGCTAAGATAATGTTTCTTCTAATTTTGCCCACAATAAATAGATTATACGTTCCAATAATCGATTAGTGAATAAACGTAGTAATATGAGCAATATCAGGGCTTACAGAGCGACCAGCAATTGGCTGTGCTCAATTCTTTTTTTAGCATTTCTTTCGCTGAATTTCAATACTGTTTCCGCACAGGATTTAGAAGCAGGGCAAAAATTGTTTAAACAAAATTGTGCAACTTGTCATAGGATAGACGATAAAATGTCTACGGGGCCTGGATTGGCAGGTATTGAGGAAAGAGTGCCATCTAAGGAGTGGTTGTACCAGTGGATTAAGAATAACAATGCATTAAGAGAATCGGGAGATGCTTATGCAAACAAAATATTTAATGACAACAAAAAGTCAGTAATGACTCAATTTCAATTCCTCTCTAACGAGGATATTGATAATATTCTTTTTTATGTTAAAAACCCTCCTCCTCCTCCTCCAGGAGAAGAGCAAGTTGTTGAGACGGAAGTTAAAGAAGAGAACCCATTGCTATGGTTGTTGATTCTTTTGGTTGTTTTTGCGATTGTTGTAAACGTATTAATAGGAGTTAAGCGCTCTTTAAAAAACTTATTATTAGAAAGAGAAGGAAAAGATGCTCTTCCGGATGTTTCTCATTGGGAAGCGTTTAAGGATTGGGTATCTAATAATCAAACAAAGGTTGTGGTTATTTGTTTGATACTTATTATGGTGGGCTCTAAGAATGGATTTCACTATTTAAAGGATAACGTTGGTGTTTATGAAGGATATGCTCCAGAGCAGCCAATTGCATTTTCACACAAAATACATGCAGGTCAAAATGGTATTGATTGTGTGTATTGTCACCACAGTGCAGAAAAAGGGAAGACCTCCGCTATTCCATCAGTAAATGTTTGTATGAATTGTCACAGCTCTATTTCTGAAGGCAAAACAACTGGTGAAGCTGAGATTGCGAAAATTTATGAAGCTGCTGGTTATAATCCGGAAAGTAGAGAATACGATAAACCAGAGAAAGCCATCAAGTGGGTTAAAATCCATAATTTACCAGATTTCGTTTATTTCAACCACTCACAACATGTTGTAGTTGGTGAGCAAGAATGCCAAACATGTCACGGTGAAGTTCAAGAGTTTGGTTATCCAATGCATCAAGAGAATGATTTAACCATGGGTTGGTGTGTAGATTGTCACCGTGAAACAGGTGTTGCAATGGAAGGTAATGAGTATTACGATAAAATGCACGCTGAGTTAAAAGAGAAATATGCTGCTGAGGGTAAAACTACTTTCACCGTAGAGGATATTGGTGGTCTTGAATGTGCCAAGTGTCACTATTAATAATTAAGGTAATTTATTTATAATATGAGTACTGAAAATAAATACTGGAGAGGAGTTGAAGAATTGCAGGAAGATCCTGAATTCTTGAAAAATGCTCAAAATGAATTTCCTGAGCAGGTTCCTGTTGATGAATTTTTGGCTGATTCTAAGCTGTCAGAAACGTCAACATCTCGTAGAGATTTCCTTAAATTTTTAGGGTTTAGTACAGCGGCTGCAACACTCGCTGCATGTGAGACACCTGTTACAAAAGCTATTCCTTACGTTGTTAAGCCAGAGGAAGTAACTCCGGGAGTTGCAAATTATTATGCTTCAACTTTTTCTGATGGTAATGATTATGCGAGCATTTTGGTTAAAACACGTGAAGGTAGACCAATTCATATTGAAGGTAATAAGTTAAGTGCAGTTACTGGTGGCGGTGTTAATGCAAATGTTAACTCATCAGTATTATCGCTGTATGATAGTACAAGAATTCAATCACCATTTAAAGCAGGAGTAGCCTCTACATGGGATACGGTAGATTCAGAAATAATAAATAAACTGGAAGGTATTGCTTCTAGAGGAGGTAATATTAGGATTTTAACTAACTCTATTATTAGTCCCTCAACTAAAGCTGTTATTGCAAAATTTGCAAGTAAATATAGCAGTGGAGCTACCAATTCTGACGAATTAGATGTTGCGCAAAATACTGCAAATACTGCAAACGTTCAACATGTAACGTATGACGCTGTTTCTAATGCAGGCATTATTAATGCTAATCTTGCTGATTTTGGGAAGGCTGTTCTGCCAATATATGACTTCACTAAAGCGCAGACTATAGTAAGTATAGGTGCAGATTTCTTGTCTACGTGGTTATCTTCTATTGAGTATTCTGGTCAGTATGCTTCAAGAAGAGACCCAGATGGAGAATGGATGTCAAAGCACTATCAATTTGAAGCAAATATGTCGATGACTGGTACTAATGCAGATGTTCGTGGCGCGATTAAACCTTCAGAGTTTGGTAAAGTTGCATTACACCTTTATAATGCAGTTGCAGTACAAGTGGGAGGGGCAAATGTTTCGGTAGGAGACGTTGATAATGATAATGGTGTTGTAGAAAAAATTGCTGCTGCTGCTGCGGATTTAGTTGCTAACAAAGGAAACGGATTAGTAATTTGTGGTTCTAATGATAAAGCGACACAGTCGGTCATAAATGCTATAAATACCATGTTAGGTAACTACGGTGGTGCGGTTAATATTGATACTTCTTCAAATTTGAAACAATCAAATGATTCTGACGCTTACGGTTTAGTAAACGAAATGACAGCAGGACAAGTAGATGCATTGATTATTTGGGGACTTAACCCATCTTATTCTATGCCTGCTGATTGGGGTTTTGATGAAGCTTTATCTAAAGTAGATTTATCAGTTTCATTCACAGGTAGACCGGATGAAACAGCTCAAAATTGTGGTTATATTTGTCCTGATAATCACTATTTAGAGTCATGGAACGATGCATTCCCAAGAGCTGGAGAATATAGTTTAGCTCAACCAGTAATCAGTAACTTGTTCGATACTCGTCAAAGTGCAGCTAGCTTAATGCAATGGGCGGGTCTTGGTTCTGATTACAATCAATTCATTAAAGATTATTGGGAAGAAAACATTTTCCCTTCTAGTGGGGAAATGTTATTCGGGTCATTCTGGAATAAAGTATTACAAGACGGTGTTTATTCGGCTAAAGCAGAAGTAGCTGTAACGCCTTCTGCTGATGGTGAGACTGAAGCGCCTACAGCTGTTGGTTCCTACATCGGTGATGTTATTGCTGCCTCTGCTGAGATTGGAGAAATTTCTGGTGGAGCTTGGGAAATGACAATTTACTCTAAAACGGGAATTGGTGATGGTCAGCAATTAAGAAACCCTTGGTTGCACGAGACCCCAGATCCTGTAACGAAAGTAGTTTGGGATAATTACATCTGTATGAACCCTCTTGATATGAAAGAGTTAGGTTTTAATACTAGCATTCAGCAACAGAGACCAGCTGATGTTGCTACGGTTACAGCTAATGGTCAAACTATTACATTACCTGTAGTTGCTGTTCCTGGTCAAAAAAGAAAAACAATTTCTATTGCATTAGGTTATGGACAAGAAGGCGTAGCTGTTGATGGTGTTCAAATAGGTCAGAATGCTTATCCATTAACTTCTTTCTCAAATGGTACCATTAGCTATAATGCTTATGATGTCTCAATTGTTGGAACGGGGGACACTTATCCTTTAGCTTGTACACAAACCCACCATACAATGATGGGCCGTAAAATGGTTAATGAAACAGATTTAAATTCATACAAAACAAAAGGTAGAGACGTATGGAATCCTAAGGGAGAAATACTTGATGCTTATGGTAAGGCACAGCCTTTTGATGAGCTTAACTTATGGAATGACCATGGTATTAAAACTGGACATAGATGGGGAATGTCGATTGACTTGAATACTTGTACAGGTTGCAGTGCATGTGTTACTGCTTGTTATTCAGAAAATAACGTTCCAGTAGTGGGTCGTGACGAGGTTAGAAGAAATAGAGAGATGAACTGGATGCGAATTGATCGTTACTATAGTAGTGATGCAGATCCCCTATCTCATTCAAGAGATAAGGGTGATCGAGATTATGATGCCATGGAAATACCTGCTGAATATCCTACTCGTGTGGTCCATCAACCAGTAATGTGTCAGCATTGTAATCACGCACCCTGTGAAACAGTTTGTCCAGTTGCCGCAACCACTCACAGTGACGAAGGGTTAAATCAAATGGCTTACAATAGATGCATAGGTACACGTTATTGCATGAATAACTGTCCTTATAAAGTAAGACGTTTCAATTGGTTCAACTATAATGCAGATTCTAAATTTGCTGATATCAGTATTGCTCAGGATGATTTGGGTAGAATGGTATTGAATCCTGATGTTGTTGTTAGAGCAAGAGGGGTTATGGAGAAATGTAGTATGTGTGTTCAGCGTGTACAAGCAGGCAAACTAGATGCTAAGAAAAAAGGTAAACCTATTGTCGATGGAGAGGTTAAAACTGCGTGTGCATCGGCTTGTCCTACAAATGCAATTACATTCGGTGATCATAATGATACCGGTTCTGAGGTTAGAAAGACAACGGAGTCGGAAAGGGCATACCATCTTTTAGAAGATGTTGGAACTCAACCAAATGTATGGTACCTAACTAAGGTTAAAAATTCTGATGAAATGAGACATGTAGCAGCTGAACCTGCTCATCATCATGATACTGAAGAAGATGGCCACGGACATGACCACGAAGAAAAAACTGAAGAACACTCTTAAAAAATAATAGAATGCACAAAGAAGCAGATATTAGAATACCACTTATTTTAGGGGATAAAACGTACCATGACATTACAGAGGACGTTTGTGCACCTGCAGAGGGTAAAGCAAATAAGTTATGGTACATGGCATTTACTTTTGCAGCAATAGTTGCATTTTGGGGTATTTGTTGTATCATATATACAATCGGCAGAGGAATTGGAGTTTGGGGATTGAATAATACTGTTGGTTGGGCATGGGACATTACTAATTTTGTTTGGTGGGTTGGTATTGGTCATGCTGGAACCTTAATTTCTGCTGTACTTTTGTTATTCCGTCAACGTTGGAGAATGGCAATTAATCGTTCTGCTGAAGCGATGACCATTTTCGCTGTAATGATGGCTGCGGTTTTTCCAGGAATTCACATGGGGCGTATTTGGGTTGGATATTGGGTGTTCCCACTTCCCAATGCATTTGGGTCTTTATGGGTAAACTTTAACTCGCCATTATTATGGGATGTATTTGCTATTTCTACTTATTTCAGCGTTGGACTGGTGTTCTGGTATGTTGGGTTATTGCCGGATTTTGCGACAATAAGAGATAGAGCCGTTAAACCAGTTTACAAAACTGTTTACGGCATATTAAGTTTCGGCTGGACGGGTGATGTGAAAGCTTGGATTCGTTTCGAAGAGGTTTCTTTAGTATTAGCAGGTATTGCAACACCTTTAGTTTTCTCGGTTCACTCAATTGTATCAATGGATTTTGCAACATCAGTAATTCCTGGGTGGCATACAACGATTTTTCCTCCATACTTTGTTGCTGGTGCAATTTTCTCGGGATTCGCGATGGTACAAACATTAATGTTAACCCTAAGAAAAGTAGTTGGTTTAGAATCTTACATCCACGTTAAGCATGTAGAGTACATGAACATTATTATTATAATAACAGGATCTGTAGTGGGTGTCGCATATATTACTGAGTTATTCATCTCATGGTACTCTGGTGTTGAATACGAAGGATATGCATTTATGAATAGAGCGACAGGCCCATATTGGTGGGCATATGCAATTATGATGAGCTGTAATGTTCTTTCTCCTCAAATATTTTGGTTCAAAAGCCTACGAACAAACTTAACTTTTACATTTTTTATGTCAATTATCGTCAACATTGGTATGTGGTTTGAACGTTTCGTAATTATTGTGACATCTTTGCACAGAGATTATATGCCATCAAGTTGGGAAATGTTTCATCCAACTTTTGTTGATGTAGGAATCTACATTGGCACAATTGGAATTTTCTTTGTGTTATTCCTTTTGTACGCAAGAACATTTCCAGTATTGGCCTTAAATGAGCTGAAATCAATATTGAAAATAGCTGGAGAAGCTCAAAAAGAGAGAAATAAAGATACTAATACGTCAACCCCATCAAACGACAAATTATGAGCGAGACTAAAATGATATATGGACTTTATGACGATGATGGTGCGCTAACCAAAGCGGCTAAGAAATTTGTTTCAAATGGCCTTAAGATAAAAGATGTTTACGCTCCTTTTCCAATACATGGAATCGAGAAAGTAATCGGAATTAAGTGGACGCAGATTTCTATTGCGGCCTTCATCTATTGTATGATAGGATGTACGTTGGCGACTGTCGGTATGCGTTATTTCATGGTTGTTGATTGGCCAATGAATATTGGTGGAAAACCAAATTTTTCTTACATTCAAAACTTTCCATCGTTTGTTCCAATTACCTTTGAATTTTCCGTTTTATGTGCGGCTCACGGTATGGTAATTACTTATTTTATTAGAAATTGGACGCTACCTTTCGTAAAAGCTCGTAACCCACATCCAAGTACTACTGATGATCATTTTTGTATGGAAATTAATCCAGTACAAAACAAAGCTTCTGAAGACGAAATAAAATCAATGCTTAAAGATTCTGGTGCAGTTGAAATATTTGAAAAATAATAGAAATTACAGTAGATATGAAGATTAATAAAATAAAAGTTACTACGACAAATTTGATTCTTGCCTTCTTTGGCTTTGCTTCTGTTGTAATGACTTCTTGCAAATCTGACCCAAATAGCGCAGGGTTCGAGTTTATGCCTGATATGTATCGTTCACCTTCCTACGAAACATATTTAGAAAACGCAACTTATGGCGGTAAAGACAGTATGTCTGCTAGACTTCCGGTTGCAGGAACTATACCAAGAGGCTTCGAAAGTTTTCCATTGGGAGCTTCAGAAGAGGATTATAAGTTAGCGGATTCTTTGAAGAGCCCTATAGATTATTCCGAAGAAATGATTGTTTACGGTGAAGAGCGATACATTAAAATGTGTTCTCATTGTCACGGAGAAACAGGAGAAGCGGATGGTCTCGTTGTTACAAATGGAGGATTTCCACCACCACCTTCATATACATCTGGTAAATCTGGTCATGGAGGGATGATGAACGAGTTATCTGCCGGTGAGATAGTTTATACGATTACCTACGGATATAAAAACATGGGATCTCATGCTTCGCAAATTTCATTATCTGATAGGTGGGCTATTGCTATGTATGTTCAGAAATTGTCTGGAAAGGAATTTGGAGAAGCTAAAGACGAAACTCCTGCAGAACAGGAATCAACTAAACAAACTGAAACTGCAGTTGAGGCTACTGCATCAGTAGTTGCTGTTGAAACAGAGGGTAACGTAGAAAACGAACATTAATAAGAAAACGAATTATAATGGATCAATTTGAATTTACATCAAGCCACAAAAAGTTCACTTTCGGGTTAATGGGAATTGGCTTGTTGGCTCTAATGTGGGCAGTGTATTGTATCATGGGTAGTGAGGGAGCAGATCACCATGCTGCATCTGCAAGATTATGGTCGAACCTACTTATTTGTGGATTTTTCTTTATAGGTATTTCTGTAGCTGCATTATTCTTTTTGGCGGTGCAACATGCAGCCGAAGCTGGTTGGGCAACTATGTTTAATAGAGTTTTTGAAGCAACAAGTTCCTATTTGTATGTTGGCTCCGGTATTTTAGTTGCTGTATTGTTTTTTGGAGGACATGATTTATACCATTGGATGCACGCAGACGCAGTCGCTCATGATGATTTACTAGCTCATAAGAGCGATTATCTGAATCCTACATTTTTCTGGATTAGAACTTTAATTTATTTAGGTGTTTGGATATTTTTTATGCGCTTATTTAGAAAATTATCTTTAGAAGAAGACGAGATAGGCGGTACTAAGATTCACTTTAGAAACCAAAAGTACGCAGCTATATTCTTGGTGTTTTTTGGATATTCTTCATCAACAGCGTCTTGGGACTGGATAATGTCTATTGATGCGCACTGGTTTAGTACACTATTTGGATGGTATGTATTCTCAGGAATGTGGATTAGCTCTTTAGTTTTCATGACATTATTAATAATCTGGTTAAAGGGTAAGGGATATTTGCCTAAAGTAAATGAGAATCATATCCATGATATGGGCAAATGGATTTTTGGGGTTAGCTGCTTATGGACCTACTTATGGTTCTCGCAATTCATGTTAATTTGGTATGCAAATATTCCTGAGGAGATTGTTTACTTCAAAGCTAGATTTGACGATTACAAGGTATTATACTTCGGAATGATAATCGTAAATTTTGTATTTCCTTTCTTTGGTTTAATGGATAAAGACAATAAGCGTAGCATAGGATGGGTAGGCACTATTGGTGTTATTATTTTTATCACGCATTGGTTTGATGTATATATGATGGTAACTCCAGGTGTGATGAAAGACCATTGGCATTTTGGTGGAATTGAAATTGGATTATTCTTAGGTTTTCTCGGGTTGTTTTTATTCATTGTGTTAAACGCGTTGAGTAAAGCACCATTGATAGTTAAGAATCACCCATTCTTAGATGAATGTATTCATTTAGAGCAAAATTAATTAGCAATAAAATTAGATTGAGATGATCAGTTTGTTAACATATACGGTAATAATCTTAGGTATAATTGCAATTGTGCAATTAGCACGAGTTTTTGAATTAACTGGTGAGCTGAAAGGCAGAAAAGAATGGGAAATATCTGAAAAGGATAACTCAATGCAAGCTAATCTGTGGCTTTGGTTCGGAATAATATTGTTTATTCTTTTCGGTTGGTTAGTAGTCGAATATGGTGATTCTGCTCAGCCAAATGGCTCTGTTCATGGAGTTGCATACGATAATTTGTTGATGGTAAACTTTGCAATTGTTGTATTTGTATTTTTACTTGTAAATGCCGTATTATTCTATTTCGCGTGGAGGTATAAAAGAGACGTTAATCGTGTGGCAGAATATTTCACACACAGTACTAAATTAGAAATGATTTGGACAATTGTACCGTCAGTAGTAATGGCAGGTATTATTATTTATGGTATTTTGTTTTGGTATGATACTATCATGACCAAACCAAGTGAAGATGCAATAGCAATTGAATTATACTCAAAGCAATTTGATTGGACAGCTAGATATGGTGGTAAAGATAACCAAGTGGGAAGCGCTAATGTTAGGTTGATTGAAGGCGCTAACTTTTTGGGTATCGATGTTGAAGACCCTTCATCTAAAGACGACATAATTATTAAAGGAGAATTCCATATTCCTGTGAATAAGGAAATAAGTTTTCAACTTCGTTCTCAAGACGTTCTTCACGGTGCTTATATGCCAAATTTTAGAATGCAGATTAATACTGTCCCAGGTCAGACGACTAGCTTTCATTTTACGCCGAACAAAACGACAAAGCAACAAAGAGAAGAGTTAGGTAATCCTGATTTTCATTATGTTTTAATGTGTAATAAGATTTGTGGTTCTGCTCATTATAATATGC
>Ga0315332_10001328_pt1 | contig 13011 bp, 9 predicted proteins | sample M110034915metaG_FD_203455 | JGI IMG/M metagenome (GOLD analysis project Ga0315332, IMG submission 203455) | Ammonia-oxidizing marine archaeal communities from Monterey Bay, California, United States - M1 100m 34915 | ecosystem: Environmental > Aquatic > Marine > Intertidal zone | place: USA...
CTACGGCGCTTAGTACAACTTACATAATTAGCCCGATTGATACAGCGGCCGGATTTGTTGATATTGTATTAGCCACTTCTGGAGGGATTTGTCCTACAGAGGAGGATTCTATGCGGGTTTTCTTTGTAGAGCCACCCAGAGTCAACGCCGGTATAGATCAAGATTTTTGTGCAAATGAGCCCGTGCAGTTGAATGGCGCATTAACTGGGTCGGCTCTTGGGGCAAACTGGACATCAACAGGAACGGGTAGCTTTTCACCAGGTAGTGCGTTTCTTACTACATTTTATAATCCATCTTCTTCCGATGTAGCTCTTGGAACAATAAATTTGGTCCTTACTTCTTCGGCTGATTTTGGTTGCCTTCCTGATGATGATACTTTGATGGTAACATTTAAACCTGCTCCAGTAGCAGAATTTACCGCTACTCAGTCTTGTTTTGGAGAGAATACGGATTTTACAGACCTCTCAACTACCTCCGACGGTACGATTAATTCTTGGTCATACGACTTTGGTGATACGGCCACCTCAATTGCGAGCACTCCCGCTCATAATTATCCAGGTGCTGGAACCTATATGACCACTTTGATTGTGAGTTCTACCAACGGTTGTTATGATACGACGGTACATGCAGTGATTGTTGATCCAATACCTCTAGCTGCATTTAATGTTAACACGATTTGTGAGGGAGATGTCGCACAATTTACAGATGCTTCCTTTATCTCTTCGGGTAGCATAGTAGGATGGACCTGGGATTTTAACTCTGGAGCTGGTTTAAGTACAGATCAAGATGCGGAATTTATATTTCCTGCATCAGGTTCTTATCCGGTTCATCTTATAGCCATTTCTGACTTAGGTTGTTCAGGAGAGGTTATCACAAATATTGACGTGTTAGAAGGTCCTTTAGCTGATTTTACGGTTGCTCCTAATCCTGCGCTTGCGTTGGAGGATGTGTATTTCTACGACCAATCGACGAATGGACCAATAGTAGATTGGTACTGGGATTTTGGTGATGATATTGGCGGTAATAATCAAAATGAAGTACACGACTATGCCAATGGAGGTTCATACGAGGTTATATTAATGGTAACTGATTTAAACGCCTGTACGGATTCTATTGCGCAGACTATTCACATTTCTCTTCTGCCTGTTTTACCAACCGCATTTACGCCTAATGGTGACGGGGAGAACGATGTCTTCCTAATTAGAGGAGGGCCATTTGATGCGGTTGAATTCAATATTTACAATAACTGGGGACAACTTATTTTCCAAAGTTTTGACCCTGAATTGGGTTGGGATGGCAAATTCAACACACAGGATGCTCCTTTGGGTGTTTACACCTGGACCTTTACGGTTCAATTAGCTGGTGGACGCGTAATCGTAAAAGAAGGGGATGTTACTTTAATGAGATAATGAATAAGAGCATTTTTATAATAGCAATACTACTGATGACTGCCACTGGAAGGGTGTCGGGACAAGATTTTCATATGTCTATGTATGATGCGGCACCAACATTTCTGAATCCTGCTATGACAGGAGTATTTAATGGAGACTGGAGGATACACACGCACTATAGAACACAATGGAAAGCAGTCAACTTCAAACCATATACGACATCATTAGTGAGCTTTGATGCACCGTATAAAAACTGGGGTTTTGGCGGCCAAATTGTCAATTACAGAGCGGGTATTGGTAATTATAATGCGTTGCAAGGGTTGATGTCTTTGGCGTATACTGTTCCATTAGACGGGGATAAGAAACACAATATTTCTCTGGGAGCTCAGTTTGGTCTTACGCAAAAATCAGTCGAGTATCAACTTCACTCATTCAATAATCAATATACTACGGCAAATGGCGGTGGATTCAATACAGGAATATCTAGCGGAGAAGATTTCGCAAGTCAATCGATTATTTTACCAGACATGAATACGGGGGCACTTTATTTTTATAGTGGTCAACAAAGCAGGCTTAATCCTTTTGTTGGGTTTTCAGCCTTTAACTTATTTCGTCCAACTGAAAGCTTTCTTGTGATGGACAATACCTTACCTATCAGGATGTATGTGCATGGAGGAGCTAGAATAAACGTTTCTGAAACCGTTTATCTGCTACCGAAAGCTTTGTGGATGAAGCAGCAGGAGTTTAATGAACTGACCATTGCGCTAGATGCAGGTATATATATGAAGGCTGCAGAAATGTATTTGTTGACTGGGCTTAATTACAGAAATAGCGATGCCTTAATCTTTTTCTTAGGGGCTAAAAAGTTAAATTATATTGCGAAGATTGGCTACGATATTAACACGTCTTCTTTAGCCCCGGCTTCCACCGGTAGAGGAGGCTTAGAAATTTCCTTTACCTATATGAGTCAAAAGCCAGGGTCTAAAAACAAAAAAATCTGTCCAAAGCTATGAGTCGATATTGCGTGTTTTTCTTCATTTTTTATTTGATTTTTCTCGCAAACATGGGATTGGGGCAATCAAAAAAAGTTTGGCTGTATCACGCAGATGATTTTTATAGTCAAAGTGATTTTGTATCGGCGTTGAAGTATTATCAGTTGACCATTGATGACACAACAGCGATGAAATTCAAATTGCTACCATACGAGGTGGTTCTTTCAAACCAGAAAACCACAAAGGATTCCAATAAAATTTCTTCGTTTAAAAACGTTGCGTTATTGGATTATGTAAATCATCAAATTGCCATGTGCTACAGAGGAATTTATGATTACAGTGCCGCTGTAGAATGGTTTAAAATATCAGCAGAAAAGGGCGCTTACATTGAGGATCAATATTATTATGCCAATTCATTGATGCAAGTGAAAGCATACGAAGATGCCTTAAATGCCTACGAAAAATACCTTCGGCTAGAAGATAAATCTGACCAGTTTGTAAAGAAAGCGCAGCTCGATATGTCTGGGTGCCATTATGCAATGAATCCGGGAAATATAAAAAAGGAGGTATTCGTACAACTTGCTGATACGACAGTTTTTAATAAAGGAACTGCCGCTTTTGGAGCAATGTATTGGGGATCAGAGAATAAGCTAGTTTTTGCAAGTGCTAGAGACCACGGTGTTGTTGTCGATCCTAATAAACAAGAATCAAAATACTTGTGTGATTTATACTGGACAGAGCGTATTGAAATTGGGAAATGGGGCAGAGCCCATAATTTTGGAAGACCGTTAAACTCATCTAAACATGAAGCGTCTGGTTGTTTTAACAATGGAGGAACGATTTTCTTTACAAAATGGAGCGATCTGGATAAAGGTGTAAAACACATACACGCGGCAAAAATGCTAAACATGAAATTTTTTGAGGCATATACGTTAGATACAAATGTGAATTTAGACGGATACAGCAGCATTAACCCCTATGTAACAATAGATGGTAAATGGCTCTACTTTTCAAGCGATAGACCTGGTGGAGAAGGAGGTATGGATTTGTGGAGGATACGAGTTGCACCTAACGGCAAAACAATTGGGGAGGCACAAAATTTAGAAGCTCCGGTTAATTCTGAGTTTGATGAGGTGACGCCGTTTTACCATGAGTCAACCGGAACGTTGTTTTTCAGTTCGAATGGGCATAAATCCATTGGTGGGCTTGATGTTTTTAAGAGCGCATTTGATCGGGAAGCTGAATATTTTGGTAAACCTCGAAATTTAGGCCAACCCATAAATTCGAGTAAAGATGATGCATACATGATTTGGGACAATCTATTAAAAACAGGTTGGTTGTCAAGTGATAGGCAAGAGTGTGATGGTGGCCATTGCTATGATATTTATCAAATTACCAATGCACCGATAAAGATTTCTATCGAAGGTTTTGTATTTGACGACGAAACAGAAGAACCCATTACAAATGCTACAATAGAAATTAGAGACGTAACGTATCAGCTAGAGCCATTAACGGTAAATACTGATGAAGAGGGTTTTTATGAAACCGAGCTTGAACAAAATGTAGAAATATTTATGAAGGCGACAAGTAAGGGGTATTTCGCAGATGCGGCCAGTCAGTCGACCAAAAACATAACAGAGACAACGGTATTGGTTCAGGATTTCTTTCTGAGAAAAATACCTGGAGATGAAATTGCAATTGAGGGAATTGAATACGATTTTGATTCTGACCGATTGAGGCCTAAATCGAAAGAAATTCTAGATACGCTAGTTGAGTTTTTGCAGCTTAATAATAATTTAATTGTTCAGATAAATTCTCATACGGATAACCGTGGAAACAACGAATACAACATGGATCTTTCCAAGAGAAGGGCAAAATCATGTGTCGATTATCTTATTCTGAAAGGAATTCCTCAAAAGCGATTAATAGCGAAGGGTTACGGAGAATCAAAACCAACTCATCTATTGGACGACAATAAAGATCCTATTTTTGATTCGAATGGCAACAGAATTTACCTTACTGAGGAATACATCAACAGCACGCCCTCTTCTAAGAAGAAAAAAATGCTTCACCAGCGGAATCGAAGAACCGCATTTAAAGTAGTGGGCGAAGGTTTTCAAGTCGAAAGCGGAAATTTGTAATCAGAATTTCAGCTTACTGCTATTAAAGTATTTCTATTCCTGTTTGGTCCACACTGTAGTTAGGTGATATTTACACAAGTTTTTTACAGAAATTATAACTGTATTAATACTTATTAGCTCGTATATGGCAATAAGAAGGACATTTATTTGTAATTGGTTATTTTACCGATTACAATCAACGCATTATCGAATATCTCAATTCAATTCTTTGACCGTCGCCTTTTATAGTTAGCTTGAAATCGAGATTCATACGTTAAAGTCACGTAGTTACTTAAAAATATTTCCATGATTAAATTAAATACAGCATGTTTTTTGAAACAGATTTTCACCTTAATTACACTATTCCTGTTCGGTTTTGCATACAGTCAAACCTATGTTCCAGACGATAATTTTGAAGCACTTTTAGAAACATACGGTTGGGGAAATGGTGTTATTAATGACGATATGGTTCCTACTTCTAGTATTGATACGATTCAAAATCTTTACTTGGATGGATCCAGTATTTCAGACCTCACGGGAATTGAAGATTTTGCTGCGTTAGCCGTATTAAGTTGTGCCAATAATTCACTTTCGAGTTTGGATTTTTCAAGTAATTCTAATTTGTATTATTTAGTTTGTAATAACAATCTCTTAACAAGTTTGGATGTAACGAATAATCCTTCCCTGCTATTACTGAATTGTGGAGATAATCAGCTCATTGAGCTAGATGTATCCAACAATTTATCGCTGTTTGAATTGGAGTGTTATGAAAACAGCCTGAATGGGTTGGATGTGCGTAATAATGTGATGCTTTCACTTTTGTACTGTGATGGAAATCAAATCACAGAGCTTGATGTTAGCAGAAGCACTATTCTTTCAGACCTAGGCTGTCAGAGCAACCAACTCACTTGCTTGAATGCTAAAAATGGAAATAATACGGGAATAATTTCGGATAATTTTCATGCGGAGAACAATGCCTCTTTAACCTGTATAGAAGTAGATGACCCAACTTGGTCAACTGCAAATTGGTCAAACATTGATGCCGGCGTTGCTTTTGATGTGAATTGTTCAAATTCCTGTTCTTCAGTTGGGATTCCAGAATTTAATCCTCGACCAAAGAAGCTTCTTCGAATTGTGGATTTTCTCGGCAGAGAAACGAAGTTAAAACCAAATACGCCACTAATTTTACTGTATGATGATGGGTCTGCACAGCAGGTGATCAGGGACTATTAGTTGATGGTCTATAGATTAAAAATAATTTGCGAAATCTCATCTGAGAATTGGATAAGCTGAAGACTACCTATTCCAATAAAAACGTTTCAGACAATAATGGGTTGTGATCCGAAAAAAGGCGAGGTAAGACTTTTGTTTTGCTGATTTTAAATTCATCAGTGGAGTAGATATAGTCTATTCTAAACGGTAGAACATCTGCCCAGTACCTAGTAGCACCAAGTCCGAATCCGGCTTCCAGCCAGGCGTCTTTGAGATAGCCCCTTAATTGAGCATGAATGGGTAGCTCAGCCGTTGAGTTAAAGTCGCCTGCTAGGATAGTAGGGTCTTTAAAACGTTTAACCAGAGAGTTGATTTTCTCTAGCTGTAAATTTTGCTTACTTACCTGCTTGGTATAGGTGCGTAACAAGTTTTTCAACTCTTGGACGCTGGTAATGTTACTCACATTTTGAGTAGTGATTTTGGGTGGAGCAATATGGATGCCCAAAATATTAATGCGTTTTTCATTTCGGTTCTTCAATTCTGCAAACAAGCACTTCCATGCGGGCGGAAGATTTTGACTTTTTTTCAACGAAAGCGACCATTCAGCACCGTTCAGCAAAAGGATGCCTAGCCCCCCATGAGATCGGCCATCATAACTCGTCCATTGGTAATTGTTGGGCGATACATTAAGCTGATTTGCAAGGGATTGAAGTTGGTTCTTGCTGACTTCCTGAATTACCGCGATGTCTGGATTTACGGAATCTAATAAGCGGACAGCTAGCGTTATATTATGGGGAGATTGTTCAGGTTCTTTCAGTGCGCCAGCACGCTCTATATTCCAGGTTAAAACACGAATAGTTGTAGAAGATTCAGGAACACTGGGGCACCACGAAATCCAATGGTCGTAATACTTTACAGAAGCCATAATCAAAACCAAAATAAGTAACATTCGACTTAATCTATTTCTTCTAAAGAGCCATATAAAAAAGTAATAGACAACAACGACGACGCTGAATACAGGAGTAACGGAAATGAGTAAGGTGAAAACGGAGTGAATGCTAGATAGATAAGTGCCGAAAAAAATAAGCAATACCCAAAAAAAGAGTGGAAGCCACAAAAACAAGAACAATAATGGATTAAATGCTTTCAGATTCAGCCGATTTAAATGGATTTATTGTGACAAATTTAGTTTGATTTTATGGTGTTTTCGCTCTTCACAAGTATAAAAAAACACATTAGGATGTAAACAATCTGCACCGCTGGGTGTTACTAAAATAAAAATCATGAAAATTTTTCTAATCATTTTTGTTTCCCTCTGTATCGTCTTCTTTACGTTACAAGGTTTTATTATGACCAGCACTAGTAATACCGAAAAATACCAGTACGAAGTTGTGAAAGAATACGACGATTTCGAAGTTAGAAAATACCAGGCAGCTCTTTTTTCGAGTGTAGATCTTTCGGGAGACAGCTATGAGTCCAATTCGGGTACAGGGTTTCGAATTCTGGCGGGTTACATTTTTGGTGGAAATCAAACAGGAGAAAAAATTGCAATGACATCTCCAGTAGCGATGCAGTTAAATGATTCCAATCGTAAGATGTCATTCATGGTGCCGTCAAATTATGACAAAAAGCGGTTACCAACTCCGAATAACGAAAGCATTTACTTCGAAGAAAAAAAGGAATGTATGATGGCTGCCATTCGATTTGGAGGGTGGGCGAATGACAAAAAAATTGAGGCGCACGTTACTCAGCTAAAGAAGTACCTGGAAAAAGAAGGCTTAGCACACAAAAATAATTTCTCCTATTTTGGTTACAACCCACCCTACGAGGTTGTAAATCGAAGAAATGAAGTGGTAGTTGAATTAACCGAGTAATTAGTTTTACTCGAGCAAAGCAATTATTTAGTGATGGGTCGCCACACTTTCCAAAGAATTTGAATACATACCTTATGAAAGAGCTCCGGCATTTCTTCACGCAGTAATTTTTCCATTTTTGCTGGACGAAGGTCTTCTTGTGCAAACAAATCCAGGGGCCAGTCGCAATCATTCAATTCATTAGCAATGTCGACATTTCGAATTCCCAATGTTTTGATGGTTAACACTTCCAAGTTGTCTTCTAGCTTTCTGCTGTGAATGTAGCTCACCGAGCTAATGGTATCCATCGGGGCAATTTTGTTGATGTGTGAGCAAGAAATGATTCGTTGATCTACGACTTGTTTTAAATCCTTTAGTGCATTAGCAAGTGTAATGGCCAAAACGAACCCTCCACAAACAATAATGTCCTTTTTTTGGTACCGTAAATAGTTGAAATGAACCGGATGTGTATTTCGGAAAAGAGTAGTGAAAAGTAAGTTTTCACTTTCGCCCAGATGTCGACTTGCATCATGAATAAGCAATTCGTTACTCGCAATTTTATGACAGTTTATGGGGTGTTCTGATAGATTAGAGCAGTCAATAAAGTCTGTCAAAACGGTTGTATTTTTTGTTGCTAACGTTTCATGTAGCTTTGAATTTTCTGGTAAAGACAGCCTTATTTTAGCTTCCAAGTCGTCAATCTTAGAGAATAGTGTTTTTCTTTTAAAAGACAATATCCGTTCAGAATTTTGATTCAATAAGATGTGTCTGCTGGTGATGACACTTCGGCGACCATCTGAAGTATTTCTCAGTTTTTCAATAAATATGTAACACCTAAAAGTATCTCCCGCGTGTGCAGGTTTTTCGTAAACAACCTCTTCCAGTCCTAAATGCAATAAACAGGTTTCTGAAAATGGCTCAACTGCCATGCACAAGGTAAGATTGAGCATTGCGGAAAATGGCAATAGCTTTTTGGGTAAGCCCAAATGCTGACTAAACACATCACTGGTTTCGATGAAATTTCCCATGGGTACCAACGAGGACCACAAGGTTGTCCAAGATTCATCAACGGATATTTCATATGGGCAAGGCAGTGCCTGGCCCTCGTATACTGTATTCAAATCAAGCCCATATTTAAAGGTTCTTGGCCGAATACTATTGGCCGGAATTCTTTTCTTTTTTATTTTTTTTAGTAATTGGCGTTTTATCTTTTTTTCAACCGGTGGGCCGATAAATTCTCCTGATTTGTTAATTGAACAACCTCCTGTATAGCCGATCAATTTGTCTGTTAGAGATTTTTTTTCTTCTTCGCTTATGGAAAAGCAATTGTTGACAATGTCAATATGGTCGGGATGTAGAATTAGCTTTCCATCACTACCAATATCAACGGTTTTTTCACAATCGGCATAAAAAGCTGCGTAATCATGTATTTCAGTGAATGGAGAATCGATAAAAGGCAAACCAGCACTTTTGGCAGCAAGCATAACCTGATTGCTGATGAAGTTGACATTAGCTTGATTCATACTTGCATTACTGTCTGCAAACAAGTCGAAAAGACCCAGTGCGATAGCTGTAATTCTATTGGACGAGGAAGTGATTCGATTGATGTGAACAGTAGAATAAACGGTCTCAATGAGCGGAACAATTTCAAATACTGTTTGACCTGTACTTAATTCTTCTTCCATGTTTTGGAGCCAACGGTCGATGGTTTGAATGTTTTCAACACGATTAATCATGGGAAGCATAATGCCATCAAATACTCCAAGGCTTAAAAGCTCCATGTCTTTTTTTAATTCAGCTTCGTTTCCAAAATCGTTTACACGGAGTAATATTTTTCTATCTAGTTCGCCCAAAAGTGTTGCTTGTTGTTTGATGTTCTCTCTGGCCATTTCCTTTAATTCGTTGGGACAACCATCTTGGAGATCCACTACGTAGCAGTCTGGCTTACTCCAGGTTTTGAGTTTTTCAAAAACAAAGGATTTATGAGGTAAAACAAAAAAATAGCTAGAACAAGAGGAGATGGCTTTTTTGGAGGTAAAGGCAATAGGCTGTAGTTTTTCCATGGGTAATAAAGGCTTTAATAATTAGATTATAAAGATAAAATGGATTTGCGCGGACAGCCCTATAGGCCGTCATTTTTACAGCCAGGTTCATGGCTGAAAAACAACGCTTCGTCATTTTGTTTATTTTAGGAACGTAGAAATATCCAAATAGTGGCCTGTAGCACGTTAATTCCTATGGATGGTTTATGTTGGATTAATTATTATTTCCAAGATAGAAACACGACTACAAAGTGCTGGTTTTACCTTCTGAAATGAAAACTTTTCAATTAAAATTCAGCTGTTGTATTGGAACAAAAATTCTTCAAATATTTCCAGAATTTCAGGCATGTTCTTTCTGCCAAAACCGATTCGTGTATGTGCTTGTCCGTATTCGAATAATTCTCCGGGTAGTAGCATGATTCCAGTATCTTTCACCAACTTTTCGGCAAAATGTAATGCGGTTTCTGGCATGTTCAGTCTAACAAAGGCCGTTGAACCCGAAACGGGTGGATGAAAACTAATGAGCTGTTCGTGCCGTTGATGAAATGCGGCAAAGTGTGCGCAATTATCAATTATTTTGGTCAGATTAGGTTGGAGTAGGCTATCCATATTGTTAAGTGCAATCGTAGCCAGTATTTCACTGGGAGCACTATTACAGATGGACAAGTAATCCTTAAATTTCTCTACTTTTTTCAACAGCTCTTTATTCTTGGAAGTAATCCAGCCGATTCTTAAACCAGCGAGCCCAAATGTTTTAGAGGTACCCCATAAGCTAACGCAATTGTCATACAAATCACACATTGCAGGTAGGTCTGGAGCATCTGGACGCGTTAAAAATCGGTACATCTCATCCGAAAATACGGTGATGTTGTGGTGGCTAGCCAGCTCTATTAATTCGCGGTATTCACTTAAAGTTGGACTATAACCAGTAGGGTTATGTGGAAAGTTTACGACGATGAGTTTCGTTTTATCAGAAATCAAATTTTTGAGGTCCGTAATACTGAAATCCCATTTTCCTGCCTCTTCGCTTGGCTTCCAAGGTACGATTGCACATCCCAAATCTTTAGCAACCTGATAAAGAGATTGGTATGATGGCAGCATGCAAACAACTTCATCCCCTTTTTCCAATAAAACGTTCATCAATATGAAATTGGCTTCACCGGGTGATGCGACGACAATTTCATCCATTTGAATGGTTTGATAATGTGTCTGTATAGCTGCACGAAGCGGGTCGCTTCCAATGGTTTCGGTATAGCCGAGCGTTAGCTCATTCCAACTGTTTTGCTCTTTGTCGGATGCAAGGTCTAGTACATCTTGCATGGCGTAACCGTCGCAGTCGGAACTCGATAATAAATATTGGGCGGTAAACTCGTACCTTGCAAAATACCGTTCTACTGCGAAATCTTTGATTTTCATAATTGGGCCATTTTAAATACGGTAATTTACAATAACTTATGTGTTTTATCAGCCGTTTGTATATGGTGTATTGCTAAAATTAGTGTTAGGAAAAGAGCAATTTTGTATCTTGAGGTTTTAGCAATTTCAATCATTAAACAGACAATGAGAAACCTTTTTTCTTTTATAGACATGGATAGTAATGATCAATCTGTTCAGGATTTTGTAGAAGAAATGTATCTAAAGGATCCCAAATATTCCTGTAATGCAGCATCAGAAATAAACATCAAAACTCCTCAGGACAACTCGGTAAATCACCATTCCACATTACTGAAAATAGGATTTGAAACGGTATCCGATCGAGTAGCTATTTTTAGTTTCAACATGGGTTATGATGCCGAATTTAAGACGTTGATGCTTGATGATCCAATATTAGATTTGCTTGAAATAACGAGTAGGGAAGAGTTAAAAAGTGTGCTGGGCGCTCCTTTTAAGAGTAAGGCGTATTTCGATCAATACTTGTTTAATGATAAAATTGTGATAGGTGCATTGTCTTACCCGAAAGGTGGAGATACGATCACTTCCTATCATTTTGGTTCTAGAAAAATTTTTTCAGACCCGAAATTAATTCCAAATCGGTTTGGGTTTAGTTTAGAGTCTGTCACCTTGTTGGAACGCAATGAATAACGGGCATTGTCAGTATACAATCATCGTTTTAGAAGTATGACCAATCTGGATTAGATAGCTGCCTGATTTGAGATTGCTGATGTCTACATTTTCAAATTTCATAACGGCTCCTGCTTGCAAGATTCTGCCTGTGAAGTCAAAGATTCGATAGTTCATTTTTTGGTCTGTAGGCGATGTAAGGCGTATGACTCCTTGGGCAGGATTTGGATAAAACGACCAATCCAACTCTTCAGATTCACCAAGACTGGTACTGGTTTGATTGATACCAAGACGAACCGTAGGAGTTGAGTTTACGTAAAACCAGTCTATTTGGTCTGGGGTGTACAAGGACGTAAAATCGGGAGAGTACTGTGCCATTTGCACTTTAAGTTGTTTCGTGCCTGTATTGCCGACCATTCCAACATAATAAGACAATGGGTCAGTTACCAAAGGCGGAGAGAAAAATAGCGTAACTGTGTCTCCTAAATCGTCCGAGTCAATAAAATGTGTGGGAGTGGAAGCTACTGGAAATAAGTCGTAATCGTACAAGCTAAAGAATATTTGAGCACCTATTTCTGTACTTGAATCCACCACGACCGAAGCTGAAGTAATTTGGCAGACATTAAGAAACTCGTATATATTACCCAATTCATAATTAGAGGTGCTTCCAATCCATCCGTTGGTGCCGGAATAGCTGCCGTCGTCTCTTTGGTATAAAAATTCAGTTACTTGAATAGATTGTGTGGCTGTATTGTTTCCAGGAATGGCATCCACACTGTCTTGATACATGACGAACAAAAATGTGTACGTATCTACTGCGGGGGCATTGAAAGGCGTTGAAATTTCTATACTGTCTGTTGTGCCACTCACCACGGTTATGACTGGACTATTGTTGTCGTAGACTGTATCGTTACTCGAATTGATCACTTTGAGGTTGACATAAACGCCTGTGTGGTCATAGCTTCCAATGTTATCTAAGTAAGCTTTACATGTTAAGTTTTGCGCTTGCGGAATCGGCATCTTGTAATAGGAAAGGAAGTAATCTTTTATAAAAGCGTCGGTTAGTGCTAAATCGTCTGCAGCTTTAATTGAATAGGCAAGGAAAATAATCACGAGAGCTAGAATTAATTTTTTCATTTCGTTGCTGTTTAAAGTACAATAACAATTAGTGGTAACAATTGTTTTGAAAAGAGGAGGGAACATTCAAATTCTTGAAAAATCGAATTTTTTATCTAGGTAATTTTATTATTTTTAACTGCCCTAATCAGTACTCAATAAAATTGCAGAAGATCAAGCTTTTCTTGTTATTTTTTGTCTTATCCAATACTTCTAGTTGGTCT
>Ga0315332_10001331_pt1 | contig 12994 bp, 10 predicted proteins | sample M110034915metaG_FD_203455 | JGI IMG/M metagenome (GOLD analysis project Ga0315332, IMG submission 203455) | Ammonia-oxidizing marine archaeal communities from Monterey Bay, California, United States - M1 100m 34915 | ecosystem: Environmental > Aquatic > Marine > Intertidal zone | place: USA...
ATCCATCCGGCCGCGTCTTGTAATTTCTGGTGGCACGGTCGAAGAATCCTTCCAGCACATCTTTCGGGTCTGCCCCCAGTTTTATGGCCGCCTGCCCCAAAGACACAAGGTCGTCGGCGTCGGTGTATCGCCACGGAGCGCCGGTCGCCAGCTGATTGATCTCATCGAGCATGCGTTCCGACTTCTGACGATCTCCCAGCGTCAGGGCCACCTTGTGCGCAAGCATGCGCAGCCGAATGCTCCACGAGTATCGAACGATACCGGCGTCGATCGTTGCGGCTGCCTGCAGATATCGTCCCAGTTCCACTTCGGCGGTGGCTTTCAGGACTGGCCACTCCTCGCCGTACCGGCGGCCTTCAATCTGTTCCGTGGCTGCGTCGAGGCACTGGACGTAATTGCCCACACGAAGCATGTCCTGGCATTCGGAGATCGTAGCAGCCTGAATGGATTGGGTAAAACACCCCAAAACAGCCGCCAGCAGCATCTTCGTTTTCATAAACACGCTTTCCGATTACCGGTTTGCAGGCCTGTGATAACGTCGTTTTGTCAGTCTTCGGTAAGGCATGGCCGGCCCCTCCGGATTGCAAGAGTAGCATCAATTGTCCGGAATAGAAGTGCGGACGTCCAAACATGACGGTCACGCGGAATACGGCGGACAATCCGCCAGCGACACCCGCAATTCTTATGTGTCAACTGCAGGGATTCTCTGACAGAACCGATACGAACTGCAGAAGACATCGTGACGCATGCAGGTGCGTGGTTCTTTGCAGACGGAATCATCCACTGGTCCGACGGGGCCCGCCTGTTCTGTACTACGTTTCATTCAGGCTACAAGTTCGCGGATGGCACGAAGTGCCTCAAAAATCACTCTGCTGGAAATTTCTCCCGATGCAGCAGCTTCCCGTGTCTGAACTTATGCGGAATTGTTCTCACGCCGTAGTCCCGGACACGATCGGTCTGCGTGATGCCGCTGAGCTCCTTGTAACCAACAGTTTCTCTGTGCTGGTAGCTAAGAATACTTCCGGGCAGTTGGTTGGCGTAATTCCGGAATCGGCCGTTATCCGTGAATTGATGGCGACAACCTGCCGCAATACCAGTGTGTCGCAGATTTTGTCTCGGCACGTGGAGTCTGTGCGGCAGGATGCGAGCGTTGGCGGAATACTGCACCTTTTTCGTTCGTCCTGTCATGAAGTCATCCCCGTACTTGACCAGGCGGGAGAAATTGTCGGTTTGCTGCATCGAAATGACATCGTCAGGATGCTGTTGAGTGACGCCGTTGAGCAGGAAACCGGTACGAACTCACGCGGTGCAGTACCAGATACCCATAAGCCCCATTTTATGAACCGCGACGAGCTGCCGGCAAACGGGAAAAAAAAATTGCCACCGGGCTCCGCCGAGTAATCGCAGCACGGTGCTGCCCCCCACTTTTCACACCTGCTTTTCAGTGACCACGGCGTGCCCCGATTTTGGTCGCCATCTGCGGTGCAGGATTGAGCTTCACGCTGTCCTGGGCGAATTTGCCTGTTTTTAAGTGGGAGAGAGATCACTGAATGCAGTCGTTTGTGCATCGTGACCGCTTGAAGTCGCTGTGATAAAGCTTTCCCCGGTGGCCTCAGCAATGATTGCCCTGGATGCAGTCCAGCAAGGCTTGCCAGAACTGCGCCGTCTGCCATCATGCTGTGCTGCGATTTCTGAATTTGAATTCGTCCTGGTTACTTTGTTTGGCACAATGTATGCGGTATACCGGTCATTAGAAGGTTGGTGACGAAACAGGTCCGTCAGCCTGCTGAAGGAATCAGCAAAAGTGCTCATACTGCGAGCAGACCAGAAGCGGTGCGCTTCGTCTTTAAGTCTGGCTGCAGGGGGGTGATGAGAATTTCCCTGATTTTTTGTGCGGGCATCAGCGTTTGATGCCGCTCATCGCCCTGGAGAATGGAAGGCCGAAGCCACATCAGGCAGAGCACACCGCGAAATGTCGCGTCGGTTTGTGGCGGTACAGTGATATTCGGAGGAGTTAGCAGGCATGGCGAAAGCGAAACTGGAGTACATCTGGCTGGACGGTTACAAACCAACTCAGAATCTCCGTGGTAAGACGAAAGTCATAGACAACTTCAGCGGAGAACTGGATGACTGCCCCATGTGGGCCTTCGACGGTAGTTCGACTGAACAGGCTGAAGGCGGGTCGTCAGACTGCCTTCTGAAACCCGTTGCGTTGTTTCCGGATCCGGGCCGAATCGGAAACGGCTGGCTGGTGATGGCGGAAGTTCTGAATGCAGACGGTTCTGCTCACGAGTCTAACGGTCGAGCCACGATCGACGACGACGATGACGACTTCTGGTTTGGATTTGAGCAGGAGTACTTTCTGTGGGATCCGGAGCACAATCTTCCCCTTGGTTTTCCGCCAGGCGGTTATCCCGGCCCTCAGGGGCCGTATTACTGTTCTGTGGGAGCAAAAAATGCGTACGGTCGTGAGATCGTCGAAGAACACTTGGAAATGTGCCTCGAAGCAGGCATCAACGTTGAAGGTATCAACGGAGAAGTCGCTGCCGGCCAATGGGAATTCCAGACCTTTGCCAAGGGCGCTGCCCGAGCGGGTGACGAAACGTGGATCGCTCGTTATCTGTGCGAACGGACCGCAGAAAAGTATGGTCTGGCTATCAACTGGCATCCGAAACCGCTCGGCCCGACCGACTGGAATGGTTCGGGCATGCACGCAAACTTTTCCAATACGACTCTTCGTGAAGCTGGTAACAAGGAAACGTACGACAGAATCTGTACGGCATTCGAGCCACGTATTCAGGAACACATCAGCGTGTACGGTCATGACAACGACAAGCGTCTGACCGGACTGCACGAAACTCAGTCGATTGACAAATTCAGTTACGGTGTGTCAGACCGTGGCGCGTCTATTCGAATTCCGGTAGCGACGGTTGAGTCGGGCTGGAAGGGCTGGCTGGAAGATCGTCGTCCGGCATCGAACGCGGATCCATATAAGGTTGCCGCAGAGATCGTTACGACAGTCAAGAGTGTTGGCTGATTGAAACTGACGTTCGGGATGCAGGTCTCCACTTTGTGACCTGCATTTCGATGGTTATTGTTGACCATCGAGGAGACTTGATCGTCAATTGCTTCATGGGCCGCCCGGTGTTTTCCGGGTGGCCCTTTCTGCGTATGGTCATTCTTTCCGGTGCAGGGTAACGATTCAGCGAATTGACGAGTCTGGCGCAGCTGTCTGTTATCAGGAAAGAAGTCGGCATTCTGATACGGTGTTCGGAAGCCTCCGCGGACCGGCAGTTTCTGCTGTTTTCTGACCTTTCCTGAACCATCATCCCTCGATAACCTCCGTCGCCAACGGCAGTCGGGCGATCACGTCCTCTGAAGGTCGACGGAATCCGGAATTTTCCTGCATGACCAATGGAATGGCCGCGCACGGACCGATGATTGCCGATAACGGAAGAAGTCAGGTCCGGATTCGTTTCTTTGGCAGGGATTGCTATGGCAGAAACATTGCAGCAAGGCAGCTTGGTCTCCAGTATGCCGGAGGAGACGTTGAATCAGCTGACTCATGGGGCCGGACTGGCTTTGAGTATCGCAGGTGCTGTGCGACTGTTGACCAATACGGGAATGGACGCCTGGCTGACAGCGGGATGCTGGATCTACGCTGTGGCACTCGTGGTGCTGTACGCAGCATCAACTTTGTCTCATTCCTTTGACACAGATCCTCATCGTACTCGCTATCGAACGCTGGACCAGATCGCCATCTTTGGTGTCATGGCCGCGACGTACACTCCCGTCAGTCTGTTTGCCTGCCGAGACGGATGGTGGAACGTGCCATTGTTAATGATCTGGGTGATGGCGGGGGTTGGCGTCTATCTGAAACTGCGGGTCACAAAAAGGGATATGGTTCCGGTCTGGTTCTACGTAGTAACAGCCGCGCTGCCGTTACTTGCGGGCCCCCGTCTGCTGCAGCATACGGGTGACAGCTTCGTCTGGGTGCTGACCGGCGCATGCTGCTATCTTCTGGGCATTGTGTTTCTGCTGAATGATACACGGGTACGTTTTTTTCACAGTGTGTGGCACGTCCTTGTGATTCTGGGCAGTATCTGCCACTACGTCGTGATCAGTGATCTGGCCGCCCGCGCGGTGTAGTCGTCACTGAATGAAGCGGGACGATCCGGAAGTATGTCTTATTCGAGACATTGTGTCTTCGAAGGAACGTCAGGACGCTGCGTTGACGGAGCAGAACAGGCCGAATTGAGTTGTCCGTTGTCGTCGATCTCGCTCGCCAACGGCATTAACGGATATCGGGAGACCGGTGACACCAGGGACGACGAAAACAGGCCGAGCAACAACGCTGATACATTGACTTCTCCGGCGACCAGCGCCAGTTCCCGTCTTAAGCAGCCGGCCGATTGTCCATTTCCTGCCTCAACGTCCGGCTTACCGGGGGGGATAAGTTGGCAGGGCAGATGCCGATTCGTGGGCTGAGTTTAGTGTTGCTGTGGGGGGGACACCGCACCGCTGGATGCGATACCGACCCGGGGAATTCAGGAATTGCTGGCCCCGGCGGCGGCGTGATAGACGAGTCTACTGTGTGTCGAGATGATCTTGCGGAGGTTGTAAAGGTCTTCATCAACCGGCAGTGCGTGAAACGTGAATCTTGCGTCAGGTCATTTCTCGTTTAACACGCGAGCGTAAACTTCGCGGATGCGTTCTGTCATGAATTCGTGGCGGAACTGCGGAGCGAACCGTTGCCGGCCGGCAGCCCCAAGACGTTCTCGCAGCGCGGCGTCGCTGGCGAGTTTGACAATCGCTTCCGATAATGCTTCGATCGATCTGGCGGGGACAAGACAGCCGGTTTCGCCGTCCACGCAGACCTCCGGTGCACCGTCGATATTGTAGCTGACAATCGGCTTCCCACAGATCAGTGCCTGTGGCAGCACACGTGCGAGTCCTTCCCAGACACTCGTATGAGCGACCACGTCCATGGCGTGCATATAGTTGGCGACCTGATCGGGGGCAATGAGTCCGGCGAAGAAAAAGTGCTGACTGAGTCCCAGCTCAGCAATGCGGTTTTGGAACTGTGTTTTCAGGATTCCGTCTCCGACGAACAGAAATCGCACCTTCGGAACTCTGGCTACAATGGCGGGGGCCGCTTCGATGAGGTATTCGTGGCCCTTCAGATTGAACAGCCGGGCGATCTTGCCGACGACGACATGTGAATTATCGATACCAAGTTCGTGTCGAACCACGTCGCGTGAACGGTGTGGTTGCAGAAATGCATCGACGTCCATTCCGCTGAAGACGGTCGTGTATTTGTCAGGCGTGCCGATTCCGGCCGCGATATATTGCTGCGACATTGCGTCGCAGACTGTTATGAAATGCTGACACCAGGGGTCTGCCAGTCTTTCTGCCGTCCGATAGATGCTCTGCAGGACTGCCGGCTGACCAAAGTGAAAGGCGGCTCCGTGAATACTGTGCACACAGGGAATGCCCAGAGCGAGGGCTGCGCGACGTCCCAGAATGCCGGCTTTGGAAGAGTGCGTATGCACGATGTCCGGCTGGTAGTTTTTCAGCATCCGCTTCAGCGCGAAATAACACTTTGCGTCTCGCCATGGATGCAGACTGCGGCGCAGTTCCGGCAGCACACGCAGGTCAAGGCCTCGATCGATGGCCCGCTGTTCCAGCGTTCCTTCCGGACCAAGCCCGGGGCCGGTGATCAGGCAGACTTCGTCCCCGTGGATGTGGTGCTGGTCGTCGACATTGAACAGGGTGTTTTCCTGTGCTCCGCCGATGATCAGTCGCGTGATGATGTGAGCGGTTCGCATGGGAGACGGCTGGCAGAGTCGGCTATCGTGGGTTGAATAGATACCGGTGATTGTATTCAGGAGCGTTCTGTAAAGTGTAAAGTCGTAATGCGTCCCGTTGCCGTGGCGCTGATCAGTCAGGCGTAAGCTGCTCTTCAGGATAGTCCACGTGTACAAGGTACAGTCCCTCCGGCGTTGCTGTACAGCCGGCCCGCCCCCGATCCATTGATGCCACGACGTCGGCCATGTACTCCGGTGGTTCCGTCCCCGTGCCGATTCGCAGCAACGTTCCCACGATCGCCCGCACCATGTTGTACAGAAATCCGTCGGCCATGATTTCGAAACATATCACGGGTGATGCCGGGTCTTCGTGTGGTCGGGGATCCGTCGGCAGCCAGCAGTGCCCTGCCGCATCCTTTTGATCAGAACCAGGGCTTTGCCTGTTCTGACTGTCTTCCTGGATCGATATCGACTGCTGTACAGAAGCCGGCGTCCACAGCGACCAGTGTGACACTCGCTGCAGCGTGACTTCCATAACTGTACGAATGCTGGTCGCCTTGTTCGGGTAATTTGTTTCAAAACAGCGGAAGTCATGTGTTCCCATCAGGGCTGGAAGGGCCTCCAGCATGGCCGAGGTATTCAGCATGCGTCGCGATCGGTGGACCAGGTTCCGCAGAAACGGCGGCAGGACTGCGCCGTCGAAAATCAGGTAGCGATATCTTTTTCTGATGGCCGAATAAGTGGCGTGAAACTGATCCGAGACTTCCCGGGACTGTACGATGGCAATATCGTCGGGCAGGAAACGCTGCAGCCCGCGACGAAATTGCGGCGCCGCGATTTTCGATTCCGTACGAAAACACGCCACCTGTCCCAGAGCATGGACTCCGGAGTCTGTTCGGCCGGCGCACAGCACGTTGCATCGAGTCCCCGTCAGCTTTTCTGTTGCACGTTCCACAAACTCCTGAACAGTTTTTCCGTTCGGTTGAATTTGCCAGCCTCGATAGTGAGTCCCCTCGTAGGCGACTGTCAGCATGATGTTACGATACATGGCGCGATGTTAACGATTCATGACGCGGCCGGAACCGTGGGTGCGGGATTTCATGACGAGTCTGACGTTTCGACCAGCAGCGGGACAATGACTGTCTGTAATTGGGCTTCGTTTGGTGTGGAGAATGGTCGTTTGAGAATCCACCTGGCGCATGTGTGCGTCGTTCTGTCAGTTGCCCGTCAGGACACCGGTCAGATTGCTCCTGCGTTCGCCATCGACCATGAATGCCAAACATTTTTCTGAAGAAGTCCAGAGCCGCACGGGTGGCACTTCGAGGCCACGTCGAAGGTCATCATGTTTTTTTCGGCCGTCGATGACAATTCGAAGTGACCTCGGCGCGCGGACTCGCAGTTTCAGAACCGGCGATCGAAGCACAATTCGTGAAAAAACTGCGGATACATCACCTCAGGCATCACGCCGACGTCCGTGATTCTCGTATCGAACACCCTACATTCCGTACATCCTGCCCTCTTTATCTGTCACGAAGCCTTGAACGTATTTGACCTCACATCACGCCGTGGGGTACACTGGACGATAGAGAGAATATGACCTTCCACCCGTGGCGAGCCCTTCCTCCTTCCTTGCTCGCACCACTCTGTTCATGCGAGTCTTACCATGTACGCATCCGTGCGCTCATCATGGAAACGTCTGTCGCTGGTTATTCTGGTGACATACGCGACGTGTGTCACTCGTGCCGATGAACCGCTTCATCGCCGAATCGATCAGGCGTTTTATGAGACGGCCGTCGGGCCTGTTGCGGACAAAACCGACGATCTGAACTTCGTGCGGCGAGCTTATCTTGACCTGAATGGTCGTATTCCCGCGATTCACGAAGTTCGAGTTTATCTTGCTCGTCCTGAGCAGAACCGCAGGACCGAACTGGTCGATCGGTTGCTTGCGTCCGCAGAATTTTCGGGGCATCTGGCAACGACGTTTGATGTCATGCTGATGGAGCGTCGTGGTGGCAAGCATGTAAAGAGTGAAGAATTCAGAGCCTGGCTGAGGGCATCGTTCGATCAGGACAAGCCGTTTCATCAACTGGCGGCAGAATTGATCACCGCAGACACTTCCGGCACAAGTCGTCCTTCGGCGGCATTTCTGCTGGAACGCGATGTTGAACCGAATCTGTTAACACGCGAGATTGCTCGCATGTTTTTCGGCATGGATCTGCAGTGTGCTCAGTGTCATGACCATCCGAATGTCGACGACTATAAACAGGAAGACTATTACGGGCTGTATTCGTTCGTCAGTCGTTCGTCGCTGTTCCAGCCGGATAAGAAGAAACCCGCGGTCATTGCGGAAGCTGCTGATGGTCAGTCACCGTTCAAATCTGTCTTCACCAGTCGTGAAGCTTTCACGTCGCCGCGTATGCCGGGTGAAGTGGAAGTGACGGAACCCGTGTTTGAGGCCGGGGACGAATACAAGACGCGTCCTGCCAAGACGGTGGCTTCGGTACCACGGTACAGTCGGCGGGCTAAACTGGCAGAGTTTATTGCCAGCGGCAGCAATCACTACTTTCGCCGCAACATCGCCAATCGGTTGTGGGCTATGATGATGGGGCGAGGGCTGGTGCATCCGGTGGACATGCATCATTCGATGAATCCGCCCTCGCATCCCGAGTTGATGACGTTGCTGGCCGACGAATTTGCGGCGATGAATTTCAAAGTTAAACCGTTCCTGCGTGAACTTGCACTCTCGGACGTGTATCAGCGGTCGCACCAATTCACCAGTCCAGCAACTGTTGACGTCGCCCGTCTTGCAGCCACAATCGAGAAACTTCAGCAGCAGCGAACGACGGCCAACGATCTGACATTGCAGAAAGAAGACGAAGCGCAGGTCGCCCTGGAGGAACTCGACGCTGCCATCACGACGGCGGAACCTCAGCGGGCGGCGCTGGCCAAAGTCCGTGCGGCAGCCACGGCAGCAGCGACGAAACGCAACGCCGCAGTGGCAGCACAACAGGCAAAGAAGGCCGCACTTGATACGAAACTGGCTTTTGCTGTGCTTGTGACAGAAGCTTTCAACAGCGCCGATGCTGCTGCGGCTCGGCTCGCCTCGCCCCCGGATCTTGCGGCTACGGTTGCAATACTGAAAACTCGCACTGTCAGCAATGCTGCTGAAATCAAGAAGCTGCAGCAGGCTCTGGACGCCGCCGCAAAAGCCTCTGTTGCTGCTGAGGATGTTCTGGTGAAGGCGCGGACGGCAGAAAAAGCAGAACGGGAAAAATACGCTCCTCTTCAGCCACGGCTGCGGCAGTATCGAGCGGCCATGGTGAAGGCGTTTAAGGAGTCACAGCAGGCGTATATTCTGGTGACGCATCGAGATCAGGAAGTTGAGTATCTGCAGAATCTGATCAGGCAGACAGACGCAGCGTCGAAACTGCCCGCCACGCAGGCCGCCGCCGCCGACATGGACCAACATTACAAAGTGGCCGTGCAGACCGTTGCGTCATCGGAAAAACAAATGGTCGTTGCATCGAAAACGATGACCGAGGCGGCGATAAAGCAGGCCAATGCACAGAAAGCCAGGGGCAAGCTTACCCATATGCTTCAGCAGCAGCAGCAGGTCCGTGAGTCGCTGGCGTCTGCGTCGAAGAGTACGACTTCAGCAGCGGCCGCGCTGCAGGATAAAATGCTGGCGGGGATGGTCACCGAGCTTCAGAAATCAACGGCGCGTCTTACGGCGGCGATGAGCGAAACCAACGCGCAGCTGAATGCTGCATCCACCGAAATGGAGACGGCAGCGCAGACTGTCGCTGAAATGCAGGCGCAGACTGATGCGGCAAAACGGCAGGCGGACCTCGCCCGCAAGCAGGCTGGCGAAGCTGAAATGAAGAAGATCGCATTGCAGACCAAGGTTGAGACATTGATCACCACGAAGAGTGAGGCAGAGGCTTCCGTTGTTGAGCAGTCGACTCAGCAGTTTCATCTTGCCACGGTCGAATGCCTCACGCCCGAACAATTGACATGGAGTATTCTGCAGGCGTCCGGGCAGATCGAACGGCAGGCGGTCGCTGAGCTGGCAAAACTGAACAAGGAAATGCCACTGACGGAAGAACAAAAATCTGACGCGGCAGTCGTGGCACAACGGCGTGTTGCGGCGGAGGCGGCTGCTGTTGTTTCATTAACGAAAACTGTGGCCGGATTTGTCAAATTGTTTGCTGCTGAGCAGGGGCAGCCTCAGGACGACTTCTTTGCGACGGTCGACCAGGCGCTGCTCTTCGCCAATGGCAGTCAGATGCGATCATGGCTTGCTCCGTCCGGTGATAATCTGACCGGTCGGCTGATCAAGCTTGATACTCCTGACAAAATTGCAGACGAACTCTACCTGTCGACTCTTGTTCGTAATCCGACGGCAGAAGAAATACAGGACGTGTCGGAGTACCTTGCCGCACGCGGAGACAATAAGAAAGAGGCCGTTCAGGAAATTGCCTGGGCTCTGGTAACGTCTGCTGAGTTTCGTTTTCAGTACTAGCATTTCGTCTGATCCACTCGAGAGAACGTGTGTCACAGGCTCTGCCGGTGTTTTCACGATTGCCATGATGCCGGTCGGAACAGTGGCACATTTTACGACCGAACAGTTAATCTTTTCTGTAAAGGACATCGCCATGAAAGCCGGATACGCCTGTCAGTCGCTGGAACACACACTTGCTCGGCGACAGTTTCTTGGCTCCGTCGCTGGAGGCTTCGTCGTTGGTGGCCTGGGCGCGCTCACTAATCCGGCCGCTGCCGCAGCACTGGAACGCAAGCAGATGCGAGTTCTGGTGATGTTTATGTCCGGTGGGCTGAGCCAGCTGGAAAGCTGGGACCCGAAACCCAAAACGGACACGGGAGGTCCTTTCCGATCGATCCCTACCGCAGTTCCCGGCATGCATATTTCGGAACTGCTGCCGCAGACTGCTGTCCACATGGATAAGTTGGCATTGATTCGCAGTATCGATACCAAGAACGGCGATCATGGCAAAGGTCGTTACCAGATGACCTTCGGGCGCAATCAGATGCCCGGCGTCGCCTACCCGCATCTCGGAGCCGTTTGCGCCAAAGGCCTTGAACGAGCAGACAATCCTCTGCCCGGTCATATCAAGATCGGTGGTGGGGCACGAGGCACAGACTCCGCTTATCTGGGGCCGAAGTACGCCAGCATCGGCATCAACGGCAAGCCACCGGCCAATTCAATGCGAGCGTCCAGCCTGACAGAGGACGTTGATGTTCTGCGGAACAAGTTCCGCCGGAAGACAAACGAACGATTCTCCCAATTGCGTCGTACAGCAGAAACCGACGTGTACACGCAGAGTTTCGAACAGGCTCGGCAGCTGATGGAACGGCGAGACGTGTTTGATGTGGAAAAAGAACCTGGTTCCGAAAAGGAACGGTATGGTGATTCACAACTGGGTAAACACTGCCTGATGGCTCGGCGCCTGCTTGAAAACGGAATTCCCTTTGTGCAGGTGTCGCACTCGAACTACGACACTCATAATGAAAACTTTAACTTTCATCTTGAGCAGCTGGGTGAATTCGACCGCGCGTTTTCGGCGCTGGTCGGTGACCTTCACGAGCGAGGCATGCTGGAGACAACTCTGGTGGTTGTCATGTCGGAGTTCGGTCGAACGCCGAAGATCAATGCTCGGTACGGGCGGGACCATTGGGGCAAAGCATGGTCGGTCTGTGTGGGCGGAGCAAAGATTCAACCCGGAGCCATTATCGGTGCGACTAACGCGAACGGTACCGAAGTCTCAGAACGTTCAGTGGAACACGGTGACTTGTTTCACACTTACCTGTCAGCCGTGGGCATGGAGTCGAACGGTTCCTTCGATATCGGCGGTCGCGACATGCCCATCGCCGACCCTTCTCGGGGCCCGATCAGCGAATTGATTTCCTGATGCGGGGCGGGGTGGCCCGGAGCCGATGCGAGTTGCCGCTCGGTCCCCCCCCGTTTTCGCTGTAAAAAAGAATCTCGCAGGATGATAAGAAGTCATACCGAAAGGCAAACTGCCACATTTCCGGAGCGACCAGCGGAAGCGGACCATAGAATTCCGGGCGTCAGCTCGAATAGGCCGTCACAGACGGATTCTGAAAGATGCCAGTCGCTATGAGTCTTGACGCAAAACAAACTCACGTGTTGCACGAGTGGAAGCACGGTAAACCGATGGTGGCGTGCCGGTTCGATCCATTCGGACGATTCCTGTTTTCCAGTTCCGAGGACTACACGCTGCAGCGCTGGAACGTGGAATCCGGCGAAAAAATCGCGTGGGAGGCTCACGACAGCTGGGTTCGTGATTTTACATTTTCGCCTGACGGCAAAACGTGTATCTCCGCTGGCTGTGATGATCGGATCATTTTCTGGAACACGGCCGATGAGAAACCGGCGCCCGTGCGGACGGTCATCGCGCACAAGGGATGGGTACGAGCGCTGCATGTACAGCACAGCACCGGCTTGATCGCCTCGGGTGGTAATGACAATCTTGTGAAGCTGTGGTCGGCTGACGGCGCGCCGGTAAAAGAATTCGCAGGTCACACGAACAATGTGTACAGCGTCTTCTTCCATCCGGAAGAAGATGTGCTGCTGTCCGGTGATCTGGCGGGGGTCGTGAATCAATGGGAAGTGTCGACAGGCAAGCTTGTCCGCAGCTTTGAGGCGAAAGATCTGCATTCCTACAACAAAGGTCAGCAGGTCAACTACGGCGGCGTGCGAGATATTTCGCTGAGCCCGGACGGTAAGGTCCTGGCCTGCACCGGTCTGCACAAAGCCACCAATCCACTGGGAGCCGTCAACGAACCGCTGGTGTTGCTGTTCGACTGGGCAACAGGCGAGAAACTTCGCAGTCAGCCAGCCGACGGCGTCAAGGGCATCGGCTGGCGAACAAAGTTTCTGACCGACGGCAGCGAGGTCTGTGGGACCGGAGGCAGCGGAGGAGGATACCTGGTGTTCTTCAAGCCCGGTGAAGAGAAGCCGTTCCATAAACTGAAGCTGAAAGACACGCTGCGAGACATGGCTTTGCATCCGACCGGCCTGCTGGTTGCCACGACTCACCATGACGGACATGTGCGCATTTGCCAGCTGACGGCGAAAAAAGCGTAAGCTGCCGGACACACGTCGTTTCGTGTCGCAGTCCGTCTGTTGGGTCGCTTGGAAACGGACC
>Ga0315332_10001334_pt1 | contig 12988 bp, 12 predicted proteins | sample M110034915metaG_FD_203455 | JGI IMG/M metagenome (GOLD analysis project Ga0315332, IMG submission 203455) | Ammonia-oxidizing marine archaeal communities from Monterey Bay, California, United States - M1 100m 34915 | ecosystem: Environmental > Aquatic > Marine > Intertidal zone | place: USA...
CTCGACGGGTTGGCCAGCCAATTTCTTCACTGACAACTCGTCATTCCAGTTCGTCTGCAACCCAGCAATCACGCCACAACAAACCAGCATCATCCAAATCGCGGGCCAGGGATGGCGCGACGCCGCGTTGGCAACTGTACAAGGCATCCAACTATGCCCACTCTATTACAGCGGCACCTGGGCCATCCGCTGCTGTAGCGAAGATGCGTTCCCGGCTACCTACTCAAGCTTCGGTCCCGGCTGTCCGAACTCAATAGGCACCGCGCAACTAATCAACTCTGTGCTGCCTAGGCTCGGCCAAACAATGATCGTCAACATCACCAACATGCCAACCGGCTTAGGCTTGATGATCACTGGCACCAGCAATCAAACCTCGACGCTTGGATTTCTGCCGGCTGACCTAACAGGGTTCGGCTTGCCGGGCTGTGACCTGCGTGTCAGCCTTGATCTAACCGACGGAATCATCACATTTGGCACGACAGGGTCGTGGTCATTAGCGATTCCAAATCAGACCAACCTGCTCGGTGCACAGTTCTATCAACAAGCATTCGTCTTTGACCCATCCCTCAATTCTTTTGGCGGAGCAATGTCCGACGCGGCGGAATGGCAGATAGGCAATTGAGCGACCCCGCATCCAACAACGAATCTGCTCCTGGCAAAAAAATCGCTGGGGCTTCATCTCGGCGGCTAGCCGACGGGCGCGACGACCTACTGATTGAAGAAGTGCCATTGCTACTCGATGTACACGGGCAGCAATTGGTGACGATGCGCACCCCCGGTCGCGATGACGATTTAGCACTCGGATTTTTGCTCGGCGAAGGCATCGTCACGACACCGGCCGAGGTTGCTGCGATCGAGTGCACGCCTGGCAACTTAGATGCCGACACCCCCGACCAAGCTCGCATCGAATTAACCAAAGAACCTCAGGGACTCGCAAAGTCGCGGCTTGCACGAACTCATGAGATCCGCAGTTCATGTGGAGCATGCGGCATCACTGACCCGCATGCGCTGCTTGATGATGCTCCGGGCCTACTACCAGGCGTGCCACGAGTTGCGACTAGCGTGCTGACCAAACTGGTTGCGGAATTAACCGAACGACAGCAACTGTTCTCCTTAACTGGCGGTTGCCACGCCGCACTCCTAGCCGACAACCGTGGTCACGTGCTGGCTGCTGCCGAGGATGTTGGCCGCCATAACGCACTCGACAAAGCGATCGGCGAAGCCGCAACCAAAGGCGTAGACCTAACCTCATCCATCGCGGTGCTGTCTGGACGTATGGGCTTCGACCTAGTCGTCAAATGCCTTCGCGTCCGAATACCGATAATGGTCTCGGTATCTGCCCCCAGCGCTCTGGCTTTTGATCTCTGCGAAGCGGCTGGCGCCACACTGCTCGGATTCGTGCGTGGAGAACGTCACCAGATCTACTGTGGCGCGGACAGGCTCAAGCCCGACGAGACCTAGTGCGGCCCCATTGATAACGCTCGTGAGTGGTCGTGATGCAATGATCACAACCACGTAACGATCACTTCCTGCTTCCCGGTGGGCTCGCGTTCACAACACATCGAAAGCCAGTGTGGCAAAGTGACGTATCCGGCGTCGACTTCATGCGCGTCCCAGGCAAGTAACCTAAGCAGTAGACATCACTGCATAAGAACGAACCGCCGCGCTGCACACGCTTGCCCACACCAGGCTCATCAGGATCAAAGCTGACTTTTGGTCCACGTGGATCAACCACAACCAAGGACGGATCACCGTAGCCACGTGGGTGATACCAATCCTGGCACCACTCCCAGACGTTGCCAGACATCCCATAGACGCCAAGTGCATTCGGCGGAAAAGTCCGAACCGGATTCGTGGTCAAGAACCCATCTTCTTGTGTGTTGCCCTGCGGGAAATCGCCTTGCCAAATATTTGCTGGCCAACGCCCATCGACTTTCTGTTGCTCACCCCAAACGTAGCGCTGCTGATCCAGTCCTCCGCGCGCGGCAAACTCCCACTCCGCTTCCGTCGGCAATCGCTTCTTAGCCCACTTCACATACGCCTGGGCATCATCCCAACAGACGTGAACAACAGGATGATCTTCGCGCCCCAAAATCGAAGACCCCGCACCGCTTGGTTGCCGCCAAGTGGCATGAGGCACATAACTCCACCAAGCCCAGAACTGACGCAAATCGACAGCATTCGGCGGCGGCGTAAACACCAACGAGCCGGGCACTAACTTGTCAGTCGGGACCGTTGGAAAGTCCTCAGCGCTCGGGGTGCGTTCGGCGACGGTCACATAGCCCGTTGCCTTCACAAATTTGGCAAACTCCGCATTGGTGACTTCGGCCGCATCAATCCAGAAGCCACTAACCCGCACGGTGCGCATCGGCGCGTCATCATGCGACTCTTGACTACCAAGACGCGCCTCACCACCCGGCACCCAAACCATCCCCTTCGTAGACGGATCGCCTTCGGATGGCTCACGCGACTGAGGCTCTAGCATGTCCGGCCACTGACCTTGAGGGACAGGGTCTTGAGCGCGCTGAGCACTAGAAGTCATCGCGCCCTGGCTTGCTGATTCTCCGGACGAGGCCTGCTCACCGACAGACTCACCACGCTGGCAACCAGGAACAGTAATGGTGATAGCCAACAAGGTCATCAATACAGAGCGGCAACGCATATGCGCATCGTCGCTTGATTGCCCGAATACAGCAACCAATGCCCCAACTAGACTATGCCAATACTCACCCAGCAGACCTGACCGCAACCATGACCACCCGCATCGGGCGAGTGAACCTAGCGCTCAATACGGCCGCTCCGACAGTCACACCCCACCACCCGAAGAGGTTTCCGTCAAAGCAACCGACACCGAAGGCACGCGGTAATTACGACAACGCCGCCCAGAGGCGGCGAGACATCCGAGGGATCCGAGGCTGCCGTTACCGCTCAGTGCTGCTGAACCACAATGCCGGAACAGCTCCCCGCGAGTCAGCCCACCCCAGCCAAACGCGTGCACCATCGATCATCATGCTCGGGGCATGCTGCAAAGAAAACGCGCCACCATCACCGAACGTAGCGGGACCTGTGAAGGTGAGGCCACGGTCCGTCGAGGTCGCTAGCTTGATGCGCGCCGACTCAGCAGCGATATCGCCACCGCTCCACGACACAAACACGTAGTTACCGCGCAACGCGACACCAGGCTCTTGCGCCTCCTCGCCGGTGCTAATCGTCACATGCTCTGGCACGGCGCCAAGTCCCATAACGCGCGAAAATGCCAAGTTCGTACCGCCAGCAACATAGGTAACGGCCAAATGATCTCCCTCGCAATCCACGGCGGCGTTTGCCATCGAAATCACACCAAGATCGGCAGGGCGTAGCAGACTCTGCTGCGTCGGCCATCCAAGGCCAGCATTCTCGGAGACCATGTAATGCAAGGCTCCATCGTCCGCCCAAATCAAAGACACCAGCTTGCCGGTGTTACAAAATAGAGCGGGGGCCGAGTCCGGAGAGACCGCAACACTGCTACGCACAGTGCCAGGACTCCAGACAACGCCGCCGTCACTTGTCTGGGTCGTATACAACTGTTGATCCGGGCCCTGGCGCAACGCAATCCACGCATCCACACCCGAGCAACCGATCGAAGGTACGGACTGATCTTCAGTGGTCGAATACGCGGGATTGCCAGCACTCCAAACAGCGCCCGTCGTCGCGGATGATGCGACCCAGACTTCCTGCGCCAAAGCCGTCCCTAACTGCATCCAGGCACAATGCATGTATTGATCGCTGACACAAATAGCCGGAGAAGACGCACTACCCGTCGCCAACTCGACAGCTGGATCAAAAGCCATCCCTGCATCCGTCGACGTGCGCACGTGCACACTACCGCCCAAACCAGTGGCGTCACCAATCCATGCAACCACGACCGCCTCACCATCCACTGCGATGCGCAGGGCGCTCGGCAACTCCGCACCACTAAGCGTCATCGCCACGGACCAATTCGCGCCACCGTCGTATGAAGTCCTCAGCACCACTGCACCGCCCTCAATCCATGCCGCGTGCATACGCGACCCGACATTCGCAGTCACCAACTGCTCCCCACCACCGCTATCGAGTGATCGATCAAAGTCGACCATATCGACTGGGTATGAATACATCGCAAATGCCCCGGACGGCGCATTCGCACTACCAAACTGATTGGCAACAGAGACGGTGTTGGCGCCAAGCAACACAGCGGTCGGCGTCGTGCAAGACAGAGTCGACTCGTCGATGACCGTGACATTGTCGGCAGCGACACCTGAGAAACTCGCAAGCGTGTTGGCGACACCGCCCAGAGAGAAGGCCGAGCCACTGATCGTCACATTTTGCGGCGCGGTTGCAAACGCGCTGCTACGACTAATGCCAGCGACAACAGGCGAGCCGCTTCGCACTAACAAGATATTCATTGAGGCAACAGAGCCAGCAGGATCTTCGACGAGTACATTCAGGGTGACAGACACTGCCGTGGCCACCGGGGCCAAGTCGACCTCAAACGTCGAGCCCGTCGCAGGAGACGCAAACGTCAGCCCTGCAACTGCGGCGCCAGGCGCCGACACCGCGACCTCCCAGCTGAGTACATCCGAATCAAGATCAGTTGCACTAAAGGTCAGTACCTGTGAATCGACAATCGGTAGTTCATACGTGTATTGAACCGGACCGCCACTGAGTTGCCCCGGAGCCTCGATCGTCGGAGCTTCATTCGGCTGCACGATAGGCGCAGCATCGCCCCCGCCTCCTCCACCGCCACCGCAACCGGCAAGAGCCAAGGCAACGGACAATAACAACACAGGTGTACGTCTTTGATGGTGCATTGGCATGGGACATTAGCCCGACACCACCATTATTGAAGAGCCGACTCAGACAGACATTTGCGGCCCATTTCCCTCAGCCGCACACTCAATAAACACAGCACGCGCGCGCGCGGAACCGCCCCAGGGAGTGTGCAATCTGTTGCACATCAACTCGCCTAAGAGCCAAGGTTTTATCCAGAATGTGGAGAGCTGACACATGCAACAACATGGTCTCCTCGCGCAAGCGAAAGGCGCGATCAACGCCCACACCACAGCCGCGGAATCAAACCTAGAGAACGGACTGCAACCATCACGCGCGCACAACACAACGAACCTAGAAACAGAACAGCGCCATTTCTGCCCGTCCCCTGCTAACGCAATGACTCATCATTCAGAGGTGAGCCGACAGCCTTCAACGATGGCAATGAGTAACGCAGTCGCGACCAGAATCCACCGCGCGGACATCCCAAGGCTTCGCCTTCATCATGCTATCGACAAGTCGACTTCAACTTCCTGTCGAGTCCCGCCACAACGCACCGAGCTCAGCATCGACCATCTCTACTGCAGCACGATCACCACACAAACAGGCCGGGCGCGGACCGTAAACCGCATTGCTGTGGGCGATGGCGTCCGCTCGATGGAGGTCCGCGAACGTCAGCAGCCCCTCCTCGGCCGGCAAACCAAACGTAGCCGCATGCTCGAGCAGCACTGCCCTCGCGATACCAGGCAGGACACGACCGTCAAGCGGCGGAGTGCGCCAGACACCATCGACCCTTAGCCACAGGTTGCCTAGAGCAGCCTCCAGCAAACACCCATCCGATGCGACCACGATCCCGTCATCAGCTTCGCCGTCTTGCGCTTGCTGCAACACGGCATCATAAAAGCGACGCGGCTGCGCCTTGATGTCCGAAGGCGGATCGTCCGGATCGCGCTCGACTACGGTAGGCAAGAGTCGCACACACCTGATCGGTGAACGCTTGCGCGAAGCGACGGCCACACGAACCCGACGATTGGGCGCATCACTGTCAGGAAGCACCGCCAACCTCAGCACGTCGTCGGTGTGGCCATTCTTCAGCAGAACCTCCGCGGCCGCCGCCCGCAATTCCGGCGTCGCCGTGAACGCCAATCCCAAGCGCTCGGCTGCGCTCGTTAATCGCTGCATGTGCAAATCCCACAAGGGCACCAAGCCAGCAACAGCGCCCATCGTTTCAAAAGGCGCCACCGCCTTTACACGAGGCATGTCGTTTCCGCCGACCAGCTTACCATCAACCCAGATCGTCATCGCTTTAGCCCTCCACTAGGCACCTATATTGGATGGTGGCTGGATAGCAGCCTGCAGCGCACGCTCCAAACCAGCCATCTTGGCCAACGACTCGCGCCATTCCAGATGCGGATCACTCAGGGCCGTGATGCCACCGCCAGCATTGCCGCGGATCCGCCCCTCTTGATGAACCATCGTGCGAATCGCGATATTGCAGTGCATCTCATCGCCAGGACCGAACCAGCCAATCGCACCCGTATAGACTCCGCGCCTCGCGACCTCTAGCTGTTCAATGATCTCGAGGCAACGCAGCTTTGGACACCCCGTGATCGACCCACCGGGGAATGTCGCACGCAGCAAGTCGACCGTCGATACACCAGCCCGCAGTCGCGCGGTAACCGTCGCAAATAAGTGATGAACCTGGGCGAATGAGGCGTGCTCAGGAAACGCGCCGACCTGCACGGAACCAACCTCAGCAACCTTGCCTAGGTCATTACGTAGCAAATCAACAATCATCGCCAACTCGGCTTGGTCCTTCTCGCTATCCAGCAACTCCTGCAGCAAGCGAGCATCTTCGACCGCATCATGACCACGCGGCCGCGTGCCCTTGATCGGCCGCGTACGCAGCGCACTACCTTTGCGCCACAAGAACTCCTCAGGCGAACTAGACAGGACTGAGGTGCCATTACCGTCTTCGATGTATGCCGCAAACGGTGCCGGACTCTGCTCACACAATCGCCAAAACAAAGCCCGTGGATCGCCGTCAAAATTCGCGGAGAACGGCTGCGTCAAGTTGGCCTGGAAAATGTCGCCATTCTTGATGTGCTCAACAACCGCAGCAACGCGGCGCTCGTAATCGGCTTGCGTAATCGCAGCACGCAGGTTGGTGGCGGGTGGCACAGCAGGGGCTCCCACCGCTTCAACACCAGAATACTCACGCACATCGCGGTAAGCCGTCATGTGCAGCACAGGGACCTCAAAGTCGTCCGCTACATGCTGTTGCCAAGATTCAATGTCGAGGGCCAGGTCATACCCTAGCCAACCAACAACACGGCATTCGCGATGTTCGGCCAGGAACGTATCGAGACGCTCAAAGCCAGACCGCCACTCGCCGGCGGCGCACGTCAGAGTAGCGATCGGCTCTCGGCACAACCAGGTAGGCCCTACGCCACCGCCATGCAACAGGGCGATCGGCTCGCCCGTGGGAGAACCAAGCAGCGACCGAAAAGCCTCACTCACGCATCGCTCACTTACGCAGCCAGCCGGGCTTACGTTTCTCAAGGAAGGCAGTCATCCCCTCCTTCATCTCGTCGGTGCTGCTGATGATGCCGAACAGATCGGCCTCGAGTTCGAGCCCGTCCTGCATCGACATGTGCGCCCCGCGACGGACCGCCTGCTTGGCGAGCGCGAGCGCCGTCGGGCCGCGCGACACCATGCGGTTGGCGATCGCCTTGACCTGATCGAGCAGTTCGGCCTGCGGGAAGACGCCGTTGACCAATCCGATGCGGAGCGCTTCCTGCGCATCGACCGGATCGCCCTGCAAGATCAGCTGCAGCGCTACCCCGGAGCCAACCAATCGCGGCAAGCGCTGCGTGCCGCCGTAGCCCGGAATGATGCCGAGCGAGACTTCGGGCAGCCCGAGCTTGGCATTGTCCGACGCGAAGCGCACGTCGCACGACAGCGCCAGCTCGAGACCACCGCCGAGGGCGAATCCGTTGACGGCCGCGAGCACCGGCTTCTTGCAGTTCTCGATCCGCGACATGAGCGCCTGGCCCTTGCGCGCGTTGTCCTTGCCGTCGAGCACCCCCTGCTTGGCGAGCACGGTGATGTCGGCGCCGGCGACGAAGGCCTTGTCGCCCTTGCCGGTGACAATGATCGCGCCGACGGCGTCGTCGCCTTCGAGGTCGACGATCACGCCATCGAGCTGCTCGATGGTCAAGTTATCCAGCGCGTTCAGTTTGCTCGGTCGATTGACCGCGACGATCGCCAAATGGCCATCACGCTCGACCTCGACGCCCTGCAGCGAAGACTCAGCCATCGTTCTGCGCACCCTCTGCACCGTCTGCGGGCGCACGCTCCTGGCGCGGGCGCAGTTCAACACCCTTGATCTCGACCCGCTCTTGAGGCGAGCTCTTCTCACCACCAGGGCCAAAGTCACACTCGATGCTGGCAATCGAATCGAGCACATCGAGGCCTTCTTCAATCTTGCCGAAGACGGTGTAGCTGCGATCGAGGAACGCCGCATCGCCGTGCACGATAAAGAACTGCGAACCCGCCGAGTTCGGATCCTGAGCGCGCGCCATCGACAAGATGCCACGCTCGTGGTGGATGTCGCTAAACTCTGCTGGCAGGTTGTAGCCAGGACCACCCGTTCCTGGCTGGCCGGTTGCACCTTCCTTGCTGTTAGGGCAACCCGTTTGGATCATGAAATTACGCACGATCCGGTGGAATGAGATGCCGTTGTAGAAGCCGTCTTGGGCGAGCTTTAAAAAGCTCGCGACATGCTGCGGCGCCTGTTCGGAGAAAAACGTCACAACCATCGTGCCCTTGTCAGTGACGAGGGCAGCCTCGATGGTCGCGTGATCAGTCGATTCGAGGTCCATGAGTGTGCATCGTGCCCTCTCAGCCTCGCGGGCGCGAGAGCTACTGCTTCTTCTTCGGCAACACAACGGCCGCCTGCAGGACCACCGGCTCGACCGGAGCCGAGTTTGTCGCCCCACCGAGGCGCACGTGGGCAATGCGATCGAGCGTGTCCATGCCCTTCACAACGTTCCCAAACGCCGAATAGAGGCCGTCTAAGTGCGCTGAGTCCTTATGCACAATGAAGAATCCCGAGCTGGCCGTATCGTTACCGTCACCGCGAGCCATCGACAGGGTGCCGCGTAAATGACGTAGGCCGCTGGTTTCGAGCTTCAGCTGATAACCCGCCCCACCGGACCCCCATTTCTCGCGCAGGCTGTCATCCTTCGTGAACGGGCAACCGCCCTGGATCATGAAGTTCTTGATGACACGGTGGAACTTCGTCTTGTCGTAGAAACCCTGCAGGCACAGCTTGACGAAGTTCTCGACGTGTCTCGGGGCTTTATCGTGACGGAAAGCCAAGTGGATATCCCCGTAGTTGGTAACGAGCATCACCTCGGTCTTGTTGAGGTCCAGCTCCTCTAACTTGATGTTCTTGGTGCTCGGAGCGACCTTAAAAGTGCAGTCGACACCAATCAGACCTTTCCAACCAACTGCGACCGTGACGACTTCTCCGATCTCGGGATTGGTCAAGAACAAAGCGACCGGGAACTTCAACAGACGCTGGATCTGCGTCCCGGCAAGCAATTGCACCGGACCACCCTTACCAGCCTCGACAACCGGCTTATGCGGTTGGCCATCGGTGCGCACCGTAAGATTCGCACCAGAAAGCAACTGAGACGGCACGGTGCAGTTCTCCGTGACCTGGATCTGCAATCGCAAAGACATGTCACCTTGAGCCGCCACAATCGAAGGCGCGGACAAGGTTAAACGGACGCCAGAGATTTCCTGGGCAGCACACACTGCGGTGACGCAGGAGGCCAAAACAAGGGCGAGCAAGTTCTTCATTCTAGGTTCATCTAGTTCGGGAGATCCGGAACGTAATGCACTTACACCAACTTCCTAGCACGGAAGGTCCAACGAGGCCGCTACTGATCAAATGCACTGGGCTGACGCGACGCCGCCACCAACTGCCCAACCATACCTTCACGGTAAAATTTGAGCTTCAGATCGCGATCAAACCACAGCACGCAACCCGGCAAATCGATGCCAGTCCAATCGATTTCAAGGCTGACCGACACGCCACGCAAGACAGTCGACGCCTTGGCGCCCCAACCAGCCTCATTGCTCCAATACCAAATCAAAGCCATGCCAGACGCACGATCCGCATCAACCTGATATTCACGAACATCGAGCGGCGCACCCAGCGCAGCAAGACAACTGGTCAGATCATCTTGCCCCGGCACCAATGCCCGGAGGACCTCACGATCGATTGGCTCGTTGACGCTAACGCGACTGTATTCCGCGGTGATACACCCTGTGCACATCAACGCCAGCCAGCAAGCCCATCCCTTCACTTCGCGACCCCTGGGCGACTGGCATCCCGCGCATCATTATCCGCGACTTCGTGCACATCTTCCCAGGGCATCGCATATTGCGTGCGATGCGTGCCATACGTGGCTCCGTAGTGGCTTAACTTGTTGGCCTCATCGAAGAACACCCACAGTCGATCCTGGCGGGTATCTTGGTTGCCCAAGTTCAGCAGGAACGTGAAGAACGCCGCATTCTTGGTCGAACTGGCCTCATACAAGTAGGCCGTACGGCGGCCGAGCTGCACCACTTGATTGGGGCCCCCGAGCAATTCGACGACTTGACGCGCCGTGGTTGAACCAGGCTGCAACTGCTCAATCAGCGTTGCCGAAAGCGGCTCGTTAACATCCTGACGCGCAAACACACAACCAGCGGCAGGGAGAAGAGCGAACAGCAACAGCGATGGAATAACTCTCATATCAGTGATCGATTGGCAGCCGAACAAACCAAGCCATGAGCTTGACGAAGACTTCGAGATGGAAGTCCAACAACGAGCAATTAACGCTCGAACTCCATTGCCATACCCATGCCACCACTCATGCAAAGTGAAGCCAAGCCGCGTTTGTGCCCCCGACGAGCGAGCTCATGCACCAACGTCACGACAATACGAGCACCAGTGGCTCCAATCGGATGACCAAGAGCAATCGCACCACCGTTCACATTTAGCTTGTCTCGACTGATCGGAAGATCATGCAAACACGCCAACACCTGTGCAGCAAACGCCTCATTGAGCTCGAACAGATCGTAATCATCAAGCGTTCGCCCGGTACGATCACACAACTTCTTAACCGCGGGAACGGGCCCAATCCCCATGATGCGCGGTGAAACTCCAGCAGTTGCCGAAGCACCGAGCCACGCGAGCGGCGTCAAACCGCGGCGAGTAACTTCGCTCTCCGGCATCAACACGAGTGCGGCACCACCATCCGTGATGCCCGAACTGTTGCCTGCGTGCACGGAACCATTTTCAGGACGGAACACTGGACGCAACTTCTGCAGGTCCTTGAGCGTCACTCCAGGTCGCACGTGCTCGTCCGTGTCGACGACAACCTCCTTCTTACGCTGCTTGACTGTGAGCTTCGCGATCTCATCTACAAAGCGCCCATCCTTCTGCGCCGCCTCACCACGACGGTGCGACTCAAGCGCGTATTCATCCTGCGCTTCACGCGTCAGCTTATAATCATCACACAGGTATTCGGCCGTCATGCCCATTGGCGCATTCAAGATCCCGCAGGTGAAGCCATCCTTATAATTGCCGTCCTGTACTTCCCGATGACCAAGGCGGTAACCCTGGCGGAAGTCTGGCAGCAAGAACGGGATGTTGGTCATGCTCTCCATCCCCCCAGCAACCACGATCTTCTGCCCATCAAGCAGGATCGCGGCCCGGGCGAGATCGATGGCCTTGAGACTACTGCCACACGCCTTGTTGATTGTGGTCGCCACAGAGCGCTCGCCACACCCAGCCTTTATTGCCACCTGCCGGGCCGGATTGGGTCCCGATCCGAGCTGGCGGGCCTGGCCCATGTACAATTCATCAACATCAGCGCCATCGACGCCGGCCTTCGAAAGGGCTGCGGATACAGCAGCAGCGCCGAGATCGACCGCTGACATCGGGGATAGAGAACCAAGAAACTTGCCGATCGGAGTTCTTACGGCGCTAACAATCGCAATGCGTTCCATCACGGGCAGTGTCGGCCGCAACCGCCCCAGGAGCAAGACGCATACTCACTCTTCATTAGCATCCCGCCAAGCGCCGATGAATGCGGGGGATGACCGGCAAGTTCCGCAGACCAGAAAACGCCACGACATTTCGGGCCGCCATTTCTCAATGGCAGCTCGCGGCACGCACCGAGGTCAAGCGGTATTCCTCGCTGCCGTCATCGATGTTCGGCACCTGCGATCCGACACTAGAGGCCAGGCTAGCCGAATCGGTAGAGGCCATGATGCACTGCCTACATCAGCCCGAGGCGGCAGCCCTAGCTAAAAGCCAGTCCAGCGAGGACATCGAGATGCGCGTCGAAACGGTCGCGCCAGAGGAAATCGCCAAACTACCCCAACAACTTCACGGCGAAGACCCCCCGATCGATCTCGATAGCGGCGTGTCAGCAGAATATCTAAGCCTGCTCATCGACGCCTGCACCACTGGCGACGACGCGACTCAAGAAGCCTCCCGCGCGCTTCTGCAAGAAGACTTCGCCGTCGCCACAAATTCCAACCTCCACGAAGCGACTAAGGCACTGGTGGAATGCCTTCAGGAGTTGGATGAAGAGGATCGTGAAGATGCAGGCGACGACACTCACGATCGCCTCAACGAACTATGCAGCGCAATCGCTGCGTCAGTCATCATAGAAGGCCACGCCGCGAATCATCCGGAGGACGAGTCACAATGAGCGCCGAGTCAGTAAGCACACTGCAACGCAGTGCGGTCATTGACTTCGCCCATGCGCTAGTCAATGCCGTGCTCAACCGACTGCTACATGCACGCGACAGCCGCTTCGTCGGCGATGCGATGCAAGAGGTCGTCACAACGCTCACAGCAGCCAAGAACTTAGGCGTCGCGCAACCGCTACAGCTACAGATAGACGGCCGCAGAATCTGGCATGACGGACAAGCACTCGAAGGCCCGAGCTTGCAGGCGCGATCGCTACTTGAGCGCTGCTCAGATCGAAACATCGCAATGTTGTCGTTCCGCGAGGGTCTCAGCCAAGCTGAGACAAACCGCCTGTTCGACCTATTGCTGCTACCTGAGAATGTCGAGGCACTCGATCGCAACCATCGTGAAGCAACACTGATCGCATTTGGTATCCAACAC
>Ga0315332_10001336_pt1 | contig 12979 bp, 13 predicted proteins | sample M110034915metaG_FD_203455 | JGI IMG/M metagenome (GOLD analysis project Ga0315332, IMG submission 203455) | Ammonia-oxidizing marine archaeal communities from Monterey Bay, California, United States - M1 100m 34915 | ecosystem: Environmental > Aquatic > Marine > Intertidal zone | place: USA...
TAATTGCTGTAAGGTTTTTAACATTTTCTCGCAACATTTGTTGCCTAAAATCTGGTCCTGTATCAATAACAAAAGTATCATCACCATCTTCAAGCATAATTGAAGAACGGAGTCGCTTATCTTTTTCGTCCTTAGATCTGCATACCTCACAATCACATGCAATAATTGGCACGCCTTGCGATGTTCCGGTTCCAAGAAAGGTGATACGCATTAAGCGTGAACAGGAAATAATTTATACACCTGGTCTAATGCATAATCAATTTCATCTTTTGTTGTGTATCGGCTAAACGAAAATCGAACTGCTGGTCGCAATACATCAGCACCTATACCATTTAAAACATGCGACCCTTTATTAGATCCTGAAGTGCAAGCACTACCTCCAGAACATCCAACACCAGCTATATCAAGATTAAACAATAGCATCTCAGATTTATCAGACTCTGGAAAACACACATTTAACACCGTGTATAACGACTGCCCTTCATAATCACCATGAAAAGATACGTCCTGAACATTGGCGCGCAACTGTTCAATCATATATGTTTTTAATCCTTGGACGTGTTCCTGATGCTCATCTGTATCAGTAAGTGCCATTTCCAAAGCTTTCGAAATACCGACAATGCCATAAACATTTTCGGTTCCACCGCGCATATTACGCTCCTGTGAGCCACCATATATAAGAGGGTCTATTTTTAATTTACTATCTATGTATAGAAATCCGACTCCTTTTGGCCCATGAAACTTATGTGCCGCAGCTGTGATGAAGTGTACTTTTAGCTCTTCTAAATCCATCGGGTAATGTCCCATTGTTTGAACGGTGTCAGAATGAAATACTGCATCATACTTTTCGCATAACTCCCCAACCTCTTTTAATTTAAGCAAATTACCTATCTCATTGTTAGCATGCATTAAAGAGACAAAACTCCTTTCATTTTCTTGAAGTAAGCGTTCTAAATCTTGTAAATCAACATGCCCATTTGGCTTCAATTTAACATGGGATAACTTAATTTTATTATCCTTCTCATAGTTTTCAAGAGTATGACCGACAGCATGATGCTCAATAGTAGATGTGATTGCGTGCTTAATTCCAATAGATTCTATCGCTCCTTTTATCGCCATATTGTCCGCTTCTGTTCCTCCTGAAGTGAAAAATATTTCTCCCGGGGCTGTATTCAACATCCTAGCTATATTTCTTCTTGACACTTCAATTAAAGCTCTAGTTTTCCTTCCAAAACTGTGCGTAGAAGATGGATTTCCAAATTGGTTTCTTAACACCGGCAGCATAGCTTCCACAACTTCAGGTGCCATTGGAGTGGTTGCCGCATTATCTAAATAAACTTGTTTTGTCATGCCGTTACTGCTTTAATATCATCAATAATCATTTTTGCCAAGTCGTTGGCTTTATTTTCAGACTCACTCTCAGAATATATTCTTATAATAGGTTCTGTATTCGACTTGCGAAGATGCACCCATTCTTTATCAAATTCAATCTTAACTCCGTCAACTATACTTACTGGCTTATCTTTATATTTATCTTTAATCGATGCAAGAATAGCATCAACATCAATATCTGGGGTAAGTTCTATCTTATTTTTTGAAATAATATAATTAGGATAACTAGATTTAAGCTCTGAACATGACATATTAGACTTAGCCAAGTGAGTTAAAAATAAGCCAATACCTACTAACGCATCCCTCCCATAATGGGATGCTGGATAAATCACTCCTCCATTGCCTTCTCCACCTATAACTGCATCAGTATGCTTCATGACATCTACGACATTAACTTCCCCAACCGCTGATGCCGTATATGTTTGATTAGCTTTTTCAGTAACGTCTCGCAGCGCCCTAGTCGAAGACATATTCGATACTGTATTGCCTGGCGTATGCTTTAACACATGATCTGCACAAGCCACCAAAGTATATTCTTCTCCAAACATGGATCCATCTTCAGAAACCATTGCAAGACGGTCAACATCTGGGTCTACTACAATTCCTAAATCAACATTATTATCTTTAATCACCTTCGCGATTTCCGTCAAATTTTCTGGTAAAGGTTCAGGATTATGCGGAAATTGACCATTGGGTTCACAATATAATTCCAAAACTTCGGCTACTCCTAGTTGTTTTAATAATGGTGGCAAAAACAATCCTCCGGTTGAGTTTACACAATCAATCGCGATTTTAAATTTCTTTGCCGCTATTGCTTCAACATCTACCAAATCGAGGTTTAGTACATGATCTATATGCTTTTGTATATACGTATCATTACGTTCATGTGTACCTAAATCATCCACCTCTGCAAAACTGTAATCACCATTTTCTGCCATTCCTAGGACCTCTGCTCCATTTTCTGCTGTTATGAATTCACCTTTTTCATTTAATAGCTTTAATGCATTCCACTGTTTAGGGTTGTGCGATGCTGTTATAATTATTCCTCCAGCGGCATTTTCCATAGGTACAGCTATTTCGACAGTTGGTGTTGTTGAAAAATCCAAATCAACGACATCAATTCCCAGACCTTGTAATGTTCCAACAACTAGACTTCGCACCATTTCACCAGAAATTCTTGCATCACGGCCAATAACTATCTTTACTCTTTCTTGTAAAGATTTTCGTTTTATCCATGTTCCAAATGCAGAAGTAAATTTCACAACGTCTAAAGGTGTTAAAGCATCGTTAGGGTTACCTCCTATTGTCCCTCTAATTCCTGATATTGATTTTATTAACGCCATTCTATAGTTTCATTTTGCTGCAAATATAGCAGTTAGGAGTACAAGACCATTCTATTGTCACTAAGAAATAATACCCTTTTAATTTATTAAGTTTTCAATAATAAAGATTTCTAATCAATCATAGATAAACGACTGGTATCTAGATATGAATACCCCATCTAAGCTCACAAATTTTATCAATTGTTAATTTAATTGTTAACAACTGTAAGCAGTTTCCCGGAAAACATCTTGTTTCTATTTTATGTTTGTTAAGCAAGAAACAATAAACAATTTGTTTATGGGAGCATCAGAAAATTACGATAACGACTCAGAGCAGGATCTTACTTCAATTGAAAAGTATAATGATATGATTTTTAAACGAAAGTCATATTACTTTGATATTGACGAATTTGAAATGATTGTAAACTATTACCTTGAAAAACAAGACTGGGTTAAGGCGTTAGATGCGATTGAATACTCTAAAAAGCTTCATCCATTTGTTCCTCGACTTTTGGTTAAAGAAGCTGATTTATTGGGGGCAACGGGTCAGCATGAAGAAGCACTTGAACTTATTGCAAGAATTGAATTAATCGAACACAGAAATCCCGAACTTTTTTTAATAAAAGGTTCTTTACTCAGTGAAATAAATAGCACAGACAAAGCTATCGCTGCATACATCAGAGCTGCTGACTTGTCTTGCGAAGCAAAAGACGAAGTATATATTAGCATCGCTTATGAATATCAAAATCTTGAAAAATTTGAAAAAGCAATAGATTATCTGAAGCACGCTTTACAAACAAACCCTGCAAACGAAGATGCATTATATGAAATTGGGTTCTGTTTCGAGCAAATAGATAAGCCAGACCAAATGATCACTTTCTTGCAAGCATTTCTCGATGAACATCCATACTGCGACCACGCATGGAACAGTCTTGGAAGTGCAGAGCTCCGCCAAGGAAACCATGGGAACGCAATTGACGCTTTCGATTATGCGCTGGCAATTAATGAAGATTTTGTTACTGCATATTTTAACAAGGGTAGCGCACTTATTGCCACTGATAGATTTATAGAAGCTATTGAAATATACGAACAATCCGTTAGTTTCGATATTGCTGGATCTTTAGCTTACCACCAAATTGGTTATTGCCATGAACAATTAGGTAACTTCGATAAAGCGATTGTTATGTATAATAAAGCAACAAAAATTGACAATGAATTCGCAGAATCTTGGATTTCATTGGCAAGGCTCTACTCAGATAAAAATAAACATGTTGAGGCTATATATGCGGTTAAAAAGGCACTAGAAAAAGAAGAAGATAACTCAGAATACTGGTGCTTGTACGCCCACATTCAAGGGAAAGCAGGATTAATTGAAGAAGCTAAATTAGCATATGACAAAGCTATTGAAATTGATTTGTTTAATGTTGACACGTGGTTGAGTTATTCAGACTTACTATTTCAGAATGATTACTTTGATGAATCAATTGATGTGCTAAACAATGGAATTAAAAACAATCCATCAGCGGCTAAATTATACTATAGACTTGGTGCTTATTTTATTAGTGTTGGTTATGAAACTGACGCAGAGGATGTATTATATCATGCGCTAACTATGGATTTCGAGAAACATGATCAGCTTTTTGAATTTATGCCCCAAGCAAAAAGTAATCTGTTTATTCTTGATTTGATTAACTCTTTTAAAGAAGCATAAACAAGTTTCTTTTATCAAGTTGGAAGAGTACGTGTATAAATTTCTGAATCTTCTAAATCTTAGGTAAGTTTGCAGCATAAAATTTAGACATGAAAACAATAACAGTTCAAGAATTAAAAGCTAAACAAGACGCCAAAGAAGATTTTCAATTGATTGACGTTAGAGAGCCTTATGAAATTGACATCTGCACAATTAATGGAGATTCAATTCCTATGGGTGAGGTAATGAATAGAATTGAAGAAATATCTAAAGATAAACCCGTTTATATTCACTGTAGAAGTGGAAAACGTTCTGCCGCAGTTATCGATTCTTTAGAAAGAGGTCATGGGTTCGACAACTTGCACAATTTAACAGGAGGAATATTAGCATACGCTTCAGAAGTTGACACTTCATTAGAAAAATACTAATGCAAAAATCTGCCAAAGATTATATTGCACTGCTTTTAAAAGGTATAGCGATGGGTGCTGCCGATGTTGTGCCAGGAGTATCTGGAGGAACAATTGCATTCATCTCTGGAATTTATACGGAATTACTTAACTCAATTAAGAGCGTTAATCTCTATAATATAAAAACCTTATTAAAGGGTGATATAGCTTCTTTTTGGAGCGCCATAAACGGCTGGTTTCTATTAGTATTATTTATTGGGATTGGGGTCAGTGTAGTTTCACTAGCGAAGGTTATTACTGGGTTGTTAGATTCTCATCCACAACTTGTGTGGGGATTCTTTTTCGGACTAATTATCGCGAGCATTTTATTTATCGGAAAATCAATCAAAAAATTCAATGTACAAACTATAGTTTCACTAATTATTGGAGCAGGTGTTGCTTATTGGATTACGATTCTTGAACCGTCTCAATTAGATACTCCATTATGGTTTGTTTTTATCGCTGGTGCAATTGCCATTTGTGCTATGATATTACCTGGTATTTCCGGAAGTTTCATTCTTCTACTACTGGGTATGTACAAGTACGTACTAACATCAATCAAGGATTTAAACATACTCGTTCTAGGAGTTTTTGCTGCGGGTTGCATAACGGGGTTGCTTGGCTTTTCTAGAATATTATCATGGCTTCTATCAAAATATAATGATATAGCACTAGCTGTTCTTACTGGCTTTATGATTGGCTCGCTAAACAAGGTCTGGCCATGGAAAATCACAACGAAATACAGAATAAATAGTCATGGTGATGAGGTGCCTTTTCTTCAAGAAAATATATCTCCAATGAACTATGAGGGAGATTCCCAATTAATTATGGTTATTGGACTCAGCATTGTTGGTTTTTTAGTTATCTTCATAATGGAAAAGTTTGCAAAGAAAAATGAAGTTAATTAATCGACTTTCTTTCCTAACTGCCAAAAAATCACCCCCACAATTAGCAGAACAGAAATAGTCATTAACAAACCTGATAGCATCACAACATACTGCATCCAAAGTATATCTTGCCAAAGAAACCAAATCCCGCTAAAGGTCAGAATAACCGAAATAAAAGGCTCAACAACCAAAAATAGCTTAAGCTTTTCCGGTATCGAAGTAATACAAATGATAGAACCCAAAGCGAAAAAAATAAGCGACATCGATATTGCATGGGTATGAATAATCGTAAGAATTTCTCCCTCCGATTTTTTAAATTTCATTTCAGTAGCCTCTTCGTCTTCTTCGTTACCATTGTAATTCGATTCGATTCCTGCCGGTGTTAAATCAGTTGATTTAAACAAAAACTTATACCCCATTCCATAACCAAATGACAGAGCTAAAATAAAAAAGAGAATGAATAATTTTGCCGACTTAGGCAAGCGATGTATCAATCCCGAAATATTCATTCGTCTAATTTAGAAACCCTTTCGATTTAAGCTCTTGAATATTCTTAGAAAGATTTTTTATTCCTGCAGTTATAGAACGACAAGAAATTGTAGCACCAGATATTACTTGAATATCATTTCCTAATCCCATTTCTTCTCCATTTGACTTATCGTTAAATTGTTTTAACCAACGTTTGCTTGTAATCTCTCCGCCATAGTCCTCACGATACAATAATACTTTTGCAGTCATAATTGATAAATCTGGTTTAAAAACAACCATATAATCAAACATATCAAACTTTGACTTCGCTTTATCAATATACATATATCCCTCGAGCTTTGAATTATCCAATAATTGATAAAATTTATTTTCATTCAATTTAAAGGAAAGCTGTTTCTCTTGAGCGTTACTTAGTGACAAGGCTTTTTTATTGATTGTTTTCTCTGGAAAATATGCCAAGAGAGTTTTATTAATTTTTTTTACTGCTGGTTTAGGTAAATCAAAACTAATATCTTCAAAAATCCAATTTAAACTAAGTAACACTATTAAAAGTACAGTCTTCATATTTTTAATTTAAAACCAAGTTCCAACTCCAAAATTAATCATATTCGTCTCGCCACCAGACTTATCCAGCATCAACTGATAATCTCCTTTTAGCACTACCCCTTTCGCTATATGATAACTTAATCCCATAGTTACATCAGTGCGATTATAAGCAGGGTTAATAAGCATATCACTAGCAACAGAAAAATGCGTATTGTAGTTTTCATAGCGAATGAACGCATCTAATTTTTGGTTGCCTTTTAATTTAAGAGGTTTAAAAACATTATAGCTAGCTTCAATATAATAGCCAAGCATCGAAGCACCCATATCGCTTAATGCATATCGGTTGTACTGGGCTGTATTTTTTAGCGATGCATATATAAACTGGCCACGAGTTTTAATGGCTTTGAAATTATAACGATAATCTAACCCCATCATAGCAATACCGATGTAAGATGAATCAGCAGTTTGACTTTGAATCGAAGATGATTTTATTATACCATCTAGAGCTTTTGACTGTGAATTGCCGTAATACCCAGCTAAGCCAACTTTTAATCCGTTAACTCCATAGTAATCCAGCTTTCCTGAAAACACAGGACTTGTAATATAAGATTCTGCTCCTTTTTGCCTTCCCTTTCTTAAACCATCTGTTCCACGAAAATTTCCTCCACTATCATACCCATTAAATCCGTTTACAACATAAAATTGATAACGTATTGCCGCAGACTCAAGTTTACCCGCGAAGCCAGCTCCTATTTCTCTCCACGTTGATGGAATTATATACTTATCAGAATTCGGACGTTCTACACCGTTAAATGTTGTTGGCTCATGGTATTCATTTACAATACCCATTGGTATCAACAACAACCCAGCTCTAAAATTAATTGCAGAATTAATATTATAATTCACAAAAGCTTGTTCTATTGTAAACTCCTTTACATGCTCAGCTTCAATTTCTGTTACAAACGTTGTTCTATCATTAAAATGATAACCAAAGAACAAAACCAATCGATGTACATCTAATTTGCCTTGGTGCGATATTGTATCACCAAATTGCTGATTATAATCAATCTGAGCATAAGACCCAATTTGTAGTTTATTAGATTTATTTCCGATAATATTCGCAGCTGAATTTGCTGCAGCATTTGATGTTGTATCAATAAATGACACTTGAGCATTAACTTGCAGTCCCGCTAATAAAATAACAGTTGTAATAATCTTATTCACTCTTTATCCTTTTATAGCTGGACACTTTTTACAATACCTCCCCTTCCTACTTATCTTATCACAGCAGCTCGATTTCTTTTCTTTCTTGGAGCAATTATTATCAGTAACTAAATTGACCTGCCGTTCTAAAAGTGAAATAAAAGATGCTACTGGTTGCTTTTTCATTTTTCTTATTAAGAATTATTCTAAATAATGTCACAAATATAAAAATGAAGAAATTTTAGACCAATACCTAAAACAAGGTATTTTAATGAAACTACTGAACTTAATGAGAAATAATTATATAAGTTCCGTTGGGGAAAACAAGTACTTATTAGGTGAAATAACATTTTCCTTTACAGCATAAATAACGATACCCGCCGTGTTTTTTACACCCAACTTATTCATTACGTTTTTTCGATGAGTCGTTACAGTATGCGTACTTAAAAATAACTTTTCAGCAATATCTTTATTTGTTAATCCATCTGCAATCATTGCGATAATTTCCAATTCCCTTTTTGATAAGTTAATTGGAGAACATGAGGACTTAGAAACGTCAAGCGAGTCTTCATTAATCGCGTCTAAAACCTTGCCACAAAAGAATTTCTCGCCATTATGTAACGAATTAATAGCGTCTTTAATTTCTGGGCCATCACAGCATAATAATATATGACCAAAGGCACCAGCGCTAAGTGCAGTTTGCAACGAATCTTTTTCAGGGCGCTCAGAAATCGCGAGGACCTTAATATTATTTATTGATTGAATTATTGGTACATCTTCCACTTTAAATCCTTCGGAACAATAATCTAAAACAACAATATCGACAGGGTGCTTTTTAGCATATTCTAAAAGATCTGTACTATTATTTTTTATAGCTAACACCTCAACATCATCTATGGTAGAGATAATATTTACAAGCCCTTGGCTAACTATTTCTCTTTCTTCAGCAATTACAACTTTTATCATATTAAGTGCAAAAATACCACATTTTCTATTATTTAGAACAATTCTAAATAGTATATTGCTAAAATTAATTAAACACTGTACGTTTGGCCCTCAATAGACAATTCACTTGTTTCAAATATAGACTTTGCCTCCAGTAACAATGGGTTAAGTGTTTTGTAACGAACAGAATAATGGCCTAAAAGCAATTTATTAACGTTTGCCATTTGTGCGATTGTTCCAGCCTCCTTAGCAGTGCAATGAAATGTCTGCTTTGCTCTGTCTTTATGTTCTTCGGTAAAGGTCGATTCGTGATAAAGCAAATCAACCTCTTTTATTAACGGAATGATTTCCTCTTTATATTTTGTATCCGTTATGTACGCAAAACTTCTTGATTTAGGAGGGGATTCTGTTAATTCTTCATTAGGAATAAGCTTACCAGATTTAGCTATATAATCATCTCCTTGTTTAATTCCTTTTAACAAAACGACTGGAATATTATAATTTTCAATCACCTGCTTTAATAGTTTTCGGTCGTGAATTTTCTCTCTAAAAACAAAGCCACAACATGGTATCCTATGACTTAATGGAACCGTTTGGACAGTTATCTTACCATCATCTAAAATGATTTGACTATCGGTTGGTAAATGATTGTAATGAATTTTGAAATCGATCCAGCTTTTCGAAACTTTGAGTTGATAGGTAATCAATTCTTGCAACTCTTTATGCGCATGAATTGTTAATGGCTGCTCCCTCCCCAATAGATTCATAGTGGTAATTAGACCTATTAATCCAAAAAAATGATCCCCGTGCAGGTGACTTATAAATATATGACCTATTCTCTGAAACTTAAACCCATATTTACGCAGCTGAATCTGAGTACCCTCACCACAATCTATTAAATAGAAACGCTCATTTACGTTAAGTAAATGAGCGCTTGGATGTCTGTTCGCTGTTGGTATTGCAGAATTGCTTCCCAATACAGTAAGTTCGAATTTACTCCCCGGCAATGTTCATTTTTTTAGTAATCACCTTATCTCCTTGCGATAACGTGTACATATATACGCCAGCTCGAGTATTTCCTGAGTTATACGTAATAACATTTTGTCCAAATGTAGATTGGTAAATTTCGGAATAAACTTTTTTACCTAATAAATCATACACATCGAACAAGATATTACCTGTCTCTTTCGTTTGGTAAACGATCTCGGTATTTCCTCTAAAAGGGTTCGGAGAGTTTTGAGTTACATAAAAATCTTGTTTAGTAATTTCGATTTCGCCTGTCGTTCCTATAACGTCAATATGATACCCCACGAAATCATAAGGCACAGAAAATGCAACAACTAATGTCGCCCAACCTAATGTTTTGATTGTAACATCGTAAGAACCCGCAGTGTTACATGTTCCAAAAATTTCTGCACAACCCAATTCTCCACCTAAATACGATCCATTAGAATTGTTTGTCGAATAGCTCAAACAAGGTGGCAATCCGATTACAGTGTCAACCCAGAAGCTATCAATTCCTACGCCAGCATATAAAGGATCGACATCTCCTCCATCTAAAGGTACTTTAAACGTTAAATTTTGTGAATAATACACCCCTTGATCTGCATCTGGGAACCCAACAGTCGTATCTGGCCAAGCACCGAAAAGCGAATCAGCAAAATTTGCTGAAGGATAATCTGAACCCGGCACACACTGCGCAAAAGCTCCAGCTAAAATAGTTAATGATGTAATTGTTGTAAGTATCAGTTTTTTCATATTGTAAAGTTTAAATTAGTAATTATTCGTTTCCTAAATCTTTCTCTATCTCATTCATAAAAAGATAGTCTTCTGCTTCCTGAGCTGTTGGAGTTATTGACAAAATAGAATCTAATTGTGAAATTGTTATCATCTTCATTACAGGATCTTGAACTCCACACAAAATAAACGAACCCTGCACTCCATTGCATAAACGATTACCAACTAATACGGCACTTAAACCAGATGAATCACAATATCTAGCACCACTCATGTCAAGCACCAAATTTGTTACCCCTTTTGAATTTTCCATCACAAGAAGCGATTTCAACTCAGGAGATACCTGACCATCCAATTTTTCGGTACCAACTTCTATTAATGAATATTTTTCTTTTTTCGTTAAAGTAAAACTCATGTTGTAATAAATTTATGTAACTGCCCAAATGTAGTGAAATTTCAACTTGACTGCACAACGAACTAAAAATCTGAAATTTTATCTAATTACATATTAATTAAGCAAGGTTTGGGAATATTATCATGGCGAGGGAAATAGAATTTGTTTTATCAAATTATATTAAAGTATGTTACCGTTGGAAATCGTAACAAAAAAAATTAATCGCTGCTATTCTTAGCCCAACAGATCTTTAACCAAGGTCCTATAGATTATAAAACGGCTCCTTATGTAGAAATTTCGCTAGTTCAACTTGGTTAAACGGATTCAATAATCATTTTCCAGTATATTTGTTACTGTCAAATTAAAATAAATAAGGTATAAACTAAATGTATCTATGAAAATAAAAAGTCTATTATTTATCATATTTCTGTATTTTGGAAACACATTGTATGCACAGCTATTATCAGATAGTTTGATGATTTCCTATACGCAGCAACAGGTTGATTCTATTTATACCTCAGCAGGAATACCTAGCTTTGTTGGTCAGACAAATTATGATGTAAATGTGTACAAATTATTGTATGAAACCAATGGAGCAACAGGTGCTGTAACTACTGCTTCAGGCGCATTGTTTTTACCTGAAAATGTTTCTTGTGGATTGCCGATAATTTCTTATCAGCATGGTACCCTAGCAAATGAATCTGGAATCCCCAGCAAGCTAGGTGGAGAAGCATTGATTGGTACAATAGCGGCTTCTCACGGGTATGCTGTTGTGATGCCAGATTATATTGGAATGGGTGATAGCCCGGGTTTTCATCCATATTGTCATGCTCAAACTGAAGCAAATGCAGTACTTGATATCATAAGATCTGGGAAATTATTTTGTAATTCAAATGGCTATGCACTAAATGATCAAATATTCTTAATGGGATATAGTCAAGGAGGTCATGCTACCATGGCCGCTATCAAAGAAATAGAATTGAATTATAGTTCAGAATTTAATGTTGTTGCATCTGTACCAATGGCTGGTCCTTATGATATTTCAGGTGTTCAAAGAGAACTTCTTGAGAGGGATAGTGTCTATTCGCAACCTGGTTATTTACCATATATTATTATGGGTTATAATGAGGTGTATGATTTATATGACAGTTTGCAAGAAGTATTTGCTCCTCCTTATGATTCAATTCTAGCCACTTTATTTGATGGCAGCAATGGAATGGGCACAATTAATGGTTACTTACCCAGTATACCAAAAAACATGATCGATAGTGCCTATTTTGCCAATTTCTTAGCAGATAGTTTGCATCCTTTCAAAGAAGCTTTAAGAGATAATGATCTTTATAACTGGGTGCCTCAAACACATATACGAATGGCACATTGTGCGGGAGATAATGTCGTTCCGTATGAACATGCTCAGATTGCTAACGATGCTTTTATTGCTGCTGGTGCTGATAGTGTTGAATTAATAAATAATGGAAACATGGATCATGGTCCTTGTGGTGAATTATCGATTATAGGTGCAAAACTATTTATTGACACCAAAGCAGAATTGTGTGGAGGAGGCTTTGGTGGCGCTGCTGATGGAGTTCTATCTGATAATAAGCTACTTGTTTATCCCAATCCTTCAATGGGAAATTTTGTTGCATCAATTTCAAACACCAACATCATGGAACTAAACTTGGTAGATTTATTGGGTAAAAAAGTGTTTGAAATAAGTAATACCAATCAAAAAGAAGTGTCAATTGATTTAACTATCAGGCCTGGAATATACTTTTTACGTGCTAAATCAGTTGATGGGGTAATACATTTAAAAAAAATATCAGTCAAGTAGCTTAGTTTCTTTTTGATGCAATCATTGTATTCATCAATAAGGAAGCAATTGTCATAGGGGTAACACCTATCGCTTAATTTTCTCAGCTAAAAGATAC
>Ga0315332_10001337_pt1 | contig 12979 bp, 10 predicted proteins | sample M110034915metaG_FD_203455 | JGI IMG/M metagenome (GOLD analysis project Ga0315332, IMG submission 203455) | Ammonia-oxidizing marine archaeal communities from Monterey Bay, California, United States - M1 100m 34915 | ecosystem: Environmental > Aquatic > Marine > Intertidal zone | place: USA...
ATTATCAAATGATGATCGTGATGACTTTAGAGCGTTTAGAGGCAGTGTGTACAAAACATTAGAAACTGATGATGAGGGATATGTTGCAGAGAAAGACAGTTTAGGTCATTTGGTCTACCGAGATGTGACTGAGGCTGATAATATTGATAGGAGAAACTATAGATCATCTGACAATATTAATTTCTTAGATGGGGACTATGAATCTTCTACAAACTCAGCTTTTTGGTCAGAAGAACCAGAAGATGATGAAAAACTCGAAAGTGGATATGTCTATGATTATAGCCTATACTCAATGATAAATGACAAAGCACGTGTATATAAAGGTGCGTCTTGGAAAGATAGGGCATACTATATGAATCCGGGGACAAGAAGATTCTTAGACGAAAAACAAAGAACAGATTATATAGGTTTCCGGTGTGCTATGGACAGAGTCGGCAGTCCTGTTGGATTTGGAAGTCAGTAAATCAAAATAAAATCTATATTTAAACCCTGAGAAACTATCTCGGGGTTTTTTTTGCGGCAAAATGAAAATACAAACCATTTATAAGCTTTTCAAAGAGCATCCTTTCGTTAGCACTGACACACGGAATATTAAATCTAATTCGCTTTTTTTTGCATTAAAAGGCGAGAATTTTAATGGCAATAAATTCGGAGAAACTGCCATTGCTTCTGGAGCTAAATTTGCTATAATAGATGACCCTAGTTATCAAGTGTCGAATAAACATATATTAGTACCTAATGCTCTTGCATGCTTGCAGGAACTTGCCGCTCATCATCGTAAACAACTTAAAATACCAATTATAGGAATTACCGGCACTAACGGCAAAACAACTACTAAGGAAATTACTCAAGCTGTCTTAGCTCAAAAATATCTTTGTTATGCAACAAAAGGCAACTTAAACAATCATATTGGTGTGCCTTTATCGATACTTGAAATTACAGGAAGTCATGAGCTTGCAATTATTGAAATGGGAGCTAACCATATTGGTGAAATTGCGGAACTATGTGAAATCTCACAACCTTCAATTGGATTAATTACCAATATAGGTAAAGCTCATCTTGAAGGATTCGGTTCATTTGAAGGCGTCAAAAAAGCAAAATCTGAATTATATAATTATCTACAAAAACGTGACTCTCCGGTGTTTGTTAATGGTGATAATAAGGATTTACTTAAGCTTGCTGATGGACTATTCCATCTTACATACGGCAAATCAGAAGCAAATCAGATTATTGGAAGATTGGAAAAAAGCGATGATCACTTAGCTTTAGCATGGAAAAAACATAACTATTTTGGATATACCTTACCGATATCAACCAATCTTGTGGGAGATTACAATTTCGAAAACGTAATGGCGGCAATTTGCATTGGCAATTACTTTGACCTAAGTCCAGAACAAATTACTACCGGCATAGAATCGTATCTACCAAGCAATAATCGTTCTCAATTAATTAATAAGAATTCTAACAAGATAATCCTAGATGCATACAATGCGAACCCGGTAAGTTTGAAAGCGGCTGTCGAAAATCTTGCCAATTCTGAACAAAAAAACAAATTAGCAATACTGGGCGACATGAAAGAATTGGGGATATACAGCAGTGAAGAACATCAGGCTATTGTTAATCTACTTATAGAAAAATCATTGGATGCAATACTTGTTGGCGATAATTTTAGCAAAACTGAGCACGGAAATTTGAAAACTTTCGACTCTGCAAAAGAAATTTCAACACACTTTAGCAATCATCCAGTAAAGAACTCCGTTATCCTTATCAAAGGATCTAGAAGTATTGGTTTAGAGAAAATCGTTGAATTTCTTTAATCTTTTAAAATAGATCTAGAAATTACAATTTTTTGAATTTCAGAGGTTCCCTCATAAATTTGAGTAATTTTTGCGTCACGCATTAATCGCTCAACATGATATTCTTTTACAAATCCGTAACCACCATGAATCTGCACCGCTTCAACAGAAGATTCCATTGCAACCTTAGAGGCATATAACTTTGCCATTGCGCCTTCCTTATCAAAGGGTTCACCCTTATCCTTTAGCCAAGCAGCCTTGAGACACAAGTTTCTAGCACATTCTATCTCCGTTGCCATATCGGCTAATTTAAATCCAATTGCTTGGTGCTCTGCAATAGGTTTCCCAAAAGTTTTTCTTTCTTTAGCGTAAGTAGTTGCTAACTCTAAGGAGCCGGAAGCAATTCCAAGCGCCTGAGACGCTATACCAATCCTTCCTCCTGTTAAAGTTTTCATTGCGAACTTAAATCCAAAACCCTCGTCTCCTATTCTATTCTCTTTCGGAACTTTAACGTCATTAAAAAGTAAAGTATGTGTGTCCGATCCCCTAATTCCAAGCTTGTTTTCTTTGGCACCAACCACAAATCCATCCATTCCCCTTTCAACAATAACACAATTTATGCCCCTATGCCCTTTTTCCTTATCTGTTTGGGCCATTACTAAATATACTGAAGCAGAACTTCCATTGGTAATCCAGTTTTTCGTTCCATTTAATAAATAATGGTCGCCTTTATCTTCTGCTGTTGTTCTTTGAGAAGTTGCATCTGATCCAGCTTCTGGCTCAGATAGACAAAATGCACCAATGATCTCTCCGGTGGCTAATCTTGTTAAATATTTTTGCTTTTGCTCTTCATTTCCAAACTTCTCTATACCCCAACAAACTAAAGAATTATTAACAGACATTACAACAGAACAAGAGGCATCTACCTTAGAAATTTCTTCCATTGCTAACACGTAAGAAATAGCATCCATTCCTCCGCCATTGTATTTTGGGTCAACCATCATCCCTAAGAATCCAAGCTCTCCAAGCTGTTTGATTTCATCTTTAGGAAATGTTTGATTCTCGTCTCTTTCAATAACTCCGGGTTTCAATACGTTTTGTGCAAAATCTCTAGCTGCATCTCTAACTGCAATTTGTTCTTCGGTTAACTCAAAATTCATAGTCCAAATATTTTCTTTTGTAAGGCTAGCAAAATTAATGTTTTAACTCAATAAATTACTATTCTTGTATGGTGACCTTAATCAAGAAATCATACAAAGTAATTGGACTAATGTCTGGCACCTCTTTAGACGGCCTAGATGTCACTTATTGTAATTTTTATCAAAAAAACCAACGTTGGGATTTCGAATTACTCAAACATGATACTCTAGAGTACCCTTCTGATCTTCTCGAAATACTAAAAAAATCCACATCTTTAACGGGGCTAGAACTATCCAATCTAGACATTGCTTTAGGCCGATTTATAGGACTTATTTGTCATGATTTTATTGCTAAAAACAAACTTACTGTTGATTTTATTTCTTCTCATGGTCATACCGTTTTTCATCAACCTGAAAACGGCTTAACACTTCAAATCGGTAATGGTCCACATATTGCTGCATTAACCAAGACTCCTGTCGTTTGTGACTTTAGATCTAACGATATAGCAAACGGTGGTCAAGGCGCTCCATTGGTGCCAATTGGAGATGCGTTACTTTTTTCTGAATACGATAGCTGTATTAATATAGGGGGATTCGCCAATATTTCTTACCATCAAAAAAGAATTGCTTTCGATATTTGTCCCGTCAATATAATTCTAAACTGGCTGACTCAAAAAAAACTAGACTTAATTTTTGATAAAGATGGTCTTATCGCAGAGAGCGGTAACATTAATTTCCCACTCCTGGATAAACTTAACTCAATAGAGTATTATTCTAGTAAGCCCCCGAAATCTTTAGGTAAAGAATGGTCGGACGAAATAATTCTTCCTCTGCTTAACGCCTCAGATCTGTCTGCTCCCGATTTATTGAGAACTTATACAGAGCATTGTTCTATCCAAATTACTAATGTATTAAACAACATTAATATAAAATCCTTACTATTCACGGGTGGTGGAACATTCAATAAGTTCCTCATGAAAAGAATAACTGACCTTGCTTATTGTAAAGTCATAATACCACAACCAGATATTATTAACTTTAAAGAAGCCATCATTTTTGGATTTTTAGGCGCTCTCCGATGGGAGGGAAAAATCAATTGTTTGCGCTCAGTTACAGGTGCAAAAAGAGATAGCGTTGGTGGGGCCATTTATCTGCCGTAATATGACTCTAAGCTAAATTTACGTTGCCCGTTAACCTAGTTTTTTATATTTGTACTCTTGCAAAAAACAAGAATGAGAGACCTATTAGAAAAATTTGAAAATAAAAGTCCAGAGATAGTTTTCGAATGGAAAGATGCAGAAACAGAAGCAGAAGGATGGGTTGTGATAAACTCGTTAAGAGGCGGCGCGGCCGGAGGTGGCACACGTATGCGAAAAGGTCTTGACAAGAGAGAAGTTGAATCGCTGGCAAAAACCATGGAAGTCAAATTTACTGTTGCGGGGCCCCCTATTGGCGGTGCTAAGTCAGGAATTAATTTTGATCCGCAAGACCCGAGAAAAAAGAGTGTACTCAAAAGATGGTATGCGGCAGTTACCCCATTGTTGAAACATTATTATGGAACCGGCGGAGACTTAAACGTAGATGAAATTCATGAAGTAATTCCAATAACTGAAAATTGTGGTGTTTGGCATCCGCAAGAAGGAGTGTTTAATGGTCATTTTCAACCCAGCGAATCACAAAAAATAAATAGAATTGGGCAATTAAGACAAGGGGTATTAAAAGCTATTGAAAACGAAAATTACTCTCCAAAAGTTAGTCGAAAGTATGTAGTCGCAGATATGATCACTGGGTTTGGAGTTGCTGAGTCTGTAAAGCACTTTTATGATGTTTACGGTGGTGATTTAATCGGCAAGCGAGTGATTGTTCAGGGTTGGGGAAATGTTGGCTCTGCTGGAGCATACTATCTAGCGCAATCGGGAGCTAATATTGTTGGTATTATTGATCGTGTTGGAGGCTTAATTAATAAAGACGGTTTTTCATTTGAAGAAATAAAACAGTTATTCCTAGATAAAAGCGGTAACGCGCTGGCATCTGATAATATGCTATCATTTAACGATGTCAATGATCAAATTTGGGATCTCAACGCTGAAGTATTTATTCCATGTGCAGCATCTAGATTGATTACAAAAGACCAAATAGATAGAATGATTAGCAGCGGAATTGAAGTAATTGCAGCTGGTGCAAATGTCCCTTTTGCTGACCCCGAAATTTTCTTTGGGCCCATAAGTGAATATGCAGATAATGCCATCAGTATCATTCCAGACTTTATTTCTAATTGTGGTATGGCTAGAGTTTTTGCCTACCTAATGAGCAACGATTTAGATAACCTGGATGATCAATCAATATTTGAAGATACTTCCCGTGTCATAAAGGATTCCTTAATTACTGCGCATTCAAAGAATTCTTCAAAAACGCAAATCGCAAAAACCGCGTTTGAAATAGCATTAAACCAATTGATATAAAATGCCAAGTTTTTTTAATCAAATATATTTTGGGAACTCTGGATTAGATTATTGTTGGCTTATTAGCGCTATTCTGATCGGTCTAGTTTTCCAAAAATACGCATCTAAACTAATTAGCAACCTTATCTTTAAAATAATCAGCAAGCAAACGGCTAGCATTTCAAAAGAAGAATTATACACACTACTTCATAAACCTCTCTCTTGGTTTATCATGCTTATTATTATTTATGTTGCTTCTTCTCATATTCATTTTCCAGTTACTTGGAACTTAGTAGATAAAAATGAATTTGGAGTTCGAATGCTGTTATCCAAATCTTATCAACTATTCTTGATTAGCACAATTACTTGGATTGGTCTACGTACCCTAGAATTTTTAATGTTAATTCTCGTAAGAAAAGCTGAAAAAACAGATGGTAAACAAGATGACCAAATTATCGGATTTGCAAAAGAAATCATCAAAATAGTAATAATCATTTTTGCAATTTTTATTATCTTAGGTAACGTTTTCGGAATTGAAATGGGACCACTTCTTGCTGGCCTTGGTGTTGGAGGATTGGCACTGGCACTTGCCGCGAAAGAAAGTTTAGAAAATTTATTAAGTTCATTCACAATCTTCTTTGACAAACCATTTGTATTGGGCGACACTGTTAAAGTTGGCGGTTTGGTTGGAACTGTAGAAAAAGTTGGCTTTAGGAGTTCTCGGCTTCGAACACCAGAAAAAAGTTATGTTACTGTACCAAACAAAAAAATGATTGATGCTGAACTTGATAACCTATCGCTAAGAACTTTTAGAAGAGTGAATCAAACAATTGGTTTAGTTTATAGCACTCCTATCAATTCAATTCAATTAATAGTAAACGAAATTCAAAAATTACTTGATGAACACTCTCATACAAATCAAGATGGAAAAGCTAGATTTACAGATTTTGGTGCTAGTTCATTAGATATTATGGTCAACTACTATGTAGATACTATGGATTGGAGTACTTACCTCGATGTAAAGCAGGAAATTAATTATAAAATAATGGAGATTGTTGATAAATACGGAAGCGATTTTGCCTTCCCCACTCAAACAATTCTTGTAGAAAATCAAAATTCTTAGCAGATGTATATTTTAATGGTAATTGTATTTGTTGTAGGTTATTTAGCAATAGCCCTAGAACACCCGATAAAAATTGACAAAGCTGCATCTGCATTATTAACAGGTGTACTATGCTGGACGGTGTTGGTTTTTGGTGCTGGGGACATTCTCAATATTGACATGGGACATTCTATTTCTCAGCTCATAGAACAAGGTGAGTTATTGTTGAAAAGTACGGACAAACATTGGCATGAATTGGGGCATTATATTAGTGGTGGTGTATATGAATATCGAGGTGATGAAACAACTCCATACGTTATCGGACATTTCATTAACCACGAACTATTGCATCACTTAAGTGAAATTGCAAGTATTTTATTTTTCCTTTTAGGTGCCATGACTATTGTGGAACTCATTGATGCTCATGAAGGATTTGCAGTTGTAACAGATAAAATTACGACAACAAGTAGAGTGAAATTATTATGGATTATCTGTATAATTACGTTCTTCTTCTCTGCTGCTTTGGACAACTTAACTACAGCAATTGTAATGGCTGCATTACTAAAAAAATTATTAAAAGGAAAAGAAGACATAATGTTATTTGGTGGAATGGTTGTAATTGCTGCCAACGCAGGGGGAGCTTGGTCCCCAATTGGTGATGTAACAACTATAATGTTATGGATTAAAGGTCAAATAACCGCACCAGTAGTAATCGGCACATTAATCATTCCAAGTATGGTTTGTGCGTTAGTTCCATTAATATATCTTTCTTTTACTCTTAAGGGTAATGTCAAAAGTAAATTAGGGATGGTTGAATCTGAGCATCTAACAAACCCTACTACCCCAGCTGAGCGTAATACCGTTTTCTTTACTGGACTTGCTTGCCTCCTTTTTGTTCCTGTCTTCAAAACTATTACACACCTAGAACCATTTATGGGAATACTATTTGGGCTTGGTGTGCTTTGGACTCTTACAGAAATAATGCACCGATCTAAGAATCATGAAGAAAAATCTGAAAAATCTGTTCTCGGGGCTTTAAAAAAAGTTGATACTGCCAGTGTATTCTTTTTTATGGGAATTTTAACTGCGGTAGCTGCACTCCAAACTGCTGGGCATTTAGTTGAAATGGCAGCTTTCCTTCAAACAAGCATTGGAGATATTTACGTTATTAATTTAGCTATTGGTCTTTTGTCGTCAATTGTTGACAATGTACCTCTTGTTGCAGGCGCTATTGGAATGTACGAAATTGCACCTTTAGGGTCAACAGGGGAAGCTGCTTTTTTTATGGTCGATGGTGCTTTCTGGAAATTTTTAGCCTACTGCGCTGGCACTGGGGGCAGCTGCCTTATCATTGGCTCTGCCGCGGGTGTTGCAATAATGGGCATATTAAAGATTGACTTTATCTGGTACTTGAAAAAGATTTCAGGACTAGCTTTTGCTGGATATATAGCCGGTGCAGCAACCTACTATGTAATGTTCGCTTTGTAATACATTGGAATAAAACTAACATTCTTCTGTTTACAATTAGAGTAAACCGTTTTGTCTTTAAACTAAGATTGATAGTAGCTTAGCCAAAAGTTGAAATTAACCTTTAATTGTATGTTACTAGATATCAACGTTGCAAGCGACACTTTAAACTCTGCACTAACTGAAGGCGCTATAGAAGCATCTTACGAAGAAACCATATCGGTTTTAGAACTCATTGCCAATGGTGGAGTATTTATCATGGGTCCTCTTGGAATTTTGTCAATTCTAGCGATATATATTTTCGTTGAGCGGTTTTTAGCCATTCAAAAAGCATCTAAAGAAGACCCTAATTTCATGAATCAAATTCGTGACAATATTCATGATGGTAAAATAGATGCGGCCCAAAATTTATGTGTGAGCACTGAAGGACCATTTGCACGGATGATTAATAAGGGGATAAAACGAATCGGCAAGCCACTAGCAGATATTAGTGCCGCAATTGAAAATGATGGCCGATTAGAAGTGTATCAGTTAGAAAAGAATCTGGCCTCGCTTGCTACAATATCTGGAGCAGCTCCAATGATTGGGTTTTTAGGAACCGTAATTGGCATGATTAATACCTTCCACGGCATGTACACTGGAGGAAATGGGGTACAAATAGACCAATTGGCTGGAGGAATCATGCAAGCAATGGTAACCACTGCCGCTGGCTTAGTTATTGGAATTGTTGCCTACGTTGGTTACAATATTTTAGTGGTAAAAGTAGAGTCGGTGGTCAATAAAATGGAAGCAAGAACTATTGAATTTATGGACGTTTTACAAGAGCCATCATAATTATGGGGATTAAAAGCAGAAATAAAATAGAAGCAAGTTTCAACATGTCGTCAATGACCGACATAGTTTTTCTATTGCTCGTTTTCTTTATCATAGCCTCCACTCTTATAACACCAAATGCTTTGAACATTATCTTACCTAAAGCTTCCGATACTCCTCAACAAAATTTACCAACAACTGTTGAAATTCAAGCTGATGGTATTTATGCTTTAGATGGCAATGTTATTGCTATTAACCAATTAGAACCTTCATTGATTTCCGCATTAAGCAATAAAGAGAAACCTGGAATCGTTTTAAAGGCTGACAAAGATGTTGTTCTAGACTATATTGTTCCAGTAATGGAAATAGCTAACCGAAATAAATTTAGCTTAGTACTGGCAACCGATTCGAAAAAATAATTAATGTCATACACCACAGAGCAAAAAACGGGAGCAATTACCACAGTAGTTTTTCACGCTGTCCTTTTATTGCTGTTTCTAATATTTGGTCTTACATATGTTGTTCCAGAACCATTAACTGGTATTCCTATTAGCTTTGGAAATAGTGCAGATGGCGGTGGTGAGCTTGAGCCACAAGAAAGCTCAGCCCCAGTAGAAAGTGATCAACAGATTGAAGAAGTCGCAGAAACAACTCCTGTTGAAGCTTCTACACCTAACGAAAAAGTACTCACGCAAGAAGCTGTCGAAACGGTTCATGTGCCTACTGCTGAAGAAATTGCTGAGAAGAAAAGGAAAGAAGAACAAGCTGAAATTACTCGTAAAGAAGCTGAAGCTAAAGCAATTGCAGATGCCAGAGCAGATGTATTTAAGCAGGCCCAGGGGAATGGAGATACTCAAGGGGCTACAGACCAAGGAAGTCCTGACGGAAACACGGGCACGAACTCTGGCGCCCCTGGAAACGGAGATGATGGTACGGTACGCCATAATTTCACAAACAGAAGTCTACTTTCTACACCCAAAATCATTGACAACTCTCAAGATGAAGGTAAAGTTGTAGTAGATATCGTTGTCGACAAAAATGGAAATGTGATTAAAGCTACCCCTGGAGCTAAAGGGTCTAACACTAACAATACCAACTTATTTAACAAATCAAAGAAGGCCGCATTAAATACTAAATTCAGTCCAAATTCTAATGCCCCTGCAGAACAATACGGAACACTAACGTTCGTGTTTGTTTTAGAATAATACTAAATGAATTATCAGCAAACTTTGGACTATTTATATAGTCAGCTCCCGATGTATCAAAGGATTGGAAAAGTAGCTTACAAAGCTGATCTATCAAATACAATTGCTCTTTGCAAAGCTCTTGGAAATCCAGAAAGAAACTTCAAATCTGTTCATGTAGCAGGCACAAACGGAAAGGGTTCTACATCGCACATGATTGCCTCAATTCTTCACGAGGCTGGCTACAAAGTAGGTCTTTACACCTCCCCACACCTTGTCGATTTTAGAGAAAGAGTAAAAATTAATGGCGCCATGATTCCAAAAAAAAATGTGGTTGATTTCATTAGATCATACAAAGGGCAATTCGAAAATATTGGGCTTTCATTTTTTGAAATGACAGTTGGAATGGCTTTTGATTATTTCTCTAAAGAAAAAGTAGATATTGCTATTATCGAAACTGGTCTCGGTGGGCGACTGGATTCAACCAACGTTATTACACCTGAATTATCGATTATTACAAATATTAGTCTAGACCATACACAGTTTTTAGGCAACACTCTGCAAAAAATTGCAAAAGAAAAGGCCGGCATAATAAAACAATGTACTCCTGTTGTTATAGGTGAAACTCAAGAAGAAACTAAGGCCATTTTTATTGAAAAAGCCCATAAGCTAAGCGCTCCGATACTATTTGCAGACGAACAGCCATTGGATAGTTTAGCTTTAAACCCTATTATATCCTACCAGAAAAAAAACGAACAAACTACTCTTGTTTCTATTAATCAATTGATAAAAATAGGGTGGGTCATTAATGAGGATGCAATCAAAAGTGGGCTATCTAACGTCATTAAAAAAACAGGTCTGCAAGGCCGCTGGCAGACTTTACAAATTGACCCAGTTGTAATTTGCGATACTGGCCATAATGATGCAGGAATTAAATTAATTCTAGAAGAAATTCCGAAAATGATATACAAAAAACTTCATTTCGTACTTGGAGTCGTGAATGACAAAAATATAAGTCAAATTTTATCATTACTTCCGACAGATGCAGAGTACTATTTTTGCAAAGCGAATATACCAAGAGCATTAAACGAAATCAAACTGCATAATGCTGCTTCGCAAATTGGACTTAATGGCACTAGATTCTCCAATGTTTTTTCTGCTATATCTGCAGCAAATAAACGAGCAGATTCGGACGATTTAATTTTTATTGGAGGCAGCGCATTCGTTGTTGCAGAAGCACTTCAAAATAATAAAGAATTGTTTGGAGGTCGTGTCAATTAATATATATTTGCACTCCGAATTTAGGGCGATTAGCTCAGTTGGTTCAGAGCACCTCGTTTACACCGAGGGGGTCGGGAGTTCGAATCTCTCATCGCCCACAAAAAGCCTCATAAAAGTGTGGGGCTTTTTTTATTACTCATCATTTAATAAATGAACAATTATATTTGTGTTGAAATTTAATTTCACCTGAATTAATCTATTATACTAGAGGGCTATTAACTCAGTTGGTTTAGAGTGTTACCTTGACAGGGTAGAAGTCACTGGTTCGAATCCAGTATAGCCCACATAAAACAAAAAAAAACCTCATTAGGATATGTGGTTTTTTAATCACTAAGGTTTTTAAAAAACGATACGGGCTCAAAGCAAAAATGAGTTAAGCTTCTCGATTCAGTAGAATTCTTTTTATATTGCTCAAAATTTGAAGCTATGAATTATACCAAGCAATCACTTTACAAGCTATTAACTACTATCATCATTGTATTCGGACTATCTTTTACCAGTAATAAGGTTTCTGCCATTTCGTTTGAAAATAATCTACAACAGCTAATCGAACACGTTCTAGTCGATCGTTCTGAATACATTCAGCAAGAAGAGCATAAACACGATGATAGCGAAGAAGCGCATTCCCACGGAGAAGAATTTGGTCATAACGAACCTAGCGAAGCACATACCGAAGAGCACAGCGGTGGGCACCATGGCCCTGATACCAGCCCCCTCTTCTTTATTATTATAGCGCTTTTTATTGGAGCATTCACCCGTCATTTCTTAAAAGCGATTCCGGTACCCTTCACTGCACTTCTATTGATTATTGGTATCGTTCTAGGTGTCTTTACTCGATTTGGCTACTTCGAAACCTGGTTTGGAGCTGATGTTAGTTTTATTGCCGATTCGTTCCACTGGGCTGCTCACATCGATCCGCACATGTTGTTCTTTGTTTTTTTACCCGTCCTAATTTTTGAAGCTGCTTTTGCCATGGATTTACATACCTTCAAAAAATCCGCTGCTAACTCCGTTATTCTTGCCGTACCAGGAATTATAGTTGCTCTATTGTTAACGGGCTTGCTTGTTTACGCTCTTGACTATTATGATTTAGGTCTTGAAGGTTGGGCAAATTGGAGTTTAGCTTTCATGTTTGGGTCTGTTATTAGCGCAACTGATCCCGTGGCTGTTGTTGCTTTATTAAAAGATCTAGGAGCCAGTAAAAAACTAGGTACCCTGATTGAAGGGGAATCTTTACTGAATGACGGAACTGCCATTGTATTATTTATGGTATTCTTCTTAGGCTTATCTATCGCCCCGGCCGAACAAATTGCAACAAATGGATTTGTCGAATTCCTTAGAGTTGCGTTTGGTGGAATTGCTGTCGGTGCAATTATCGGAGTAATTGTTCTAAAATGGATTAAGAAAGTCTTTAATGATGCAATGGTTGAAATTTCTGTTGTGGTAGCTGCTGCATACATTACCTTTTATGTCGCGGAGCATTTTCTAGCCGTTTCGGGAGTGCTTGCTCTTGTTGCTTTAGGTTTAATATTGGGAGGATTAGGGAGATCAAGCATTTCTCCCCAAGTTGAACATTTCATGCATGAATTCTGGGAACTTGCTGGTTTTGTTGCTAACTGCTTAATTTTCCTAATCGTTGGATTTGTAATCGCAGAAAGAACTGAATTTACACGAAACGATTTTGCTATGTTAGGAATAATTTATGTTGGAATTCATATAGTTCGGGCGATTGTAATTGCAATGCACTATCCTTTTA
>Ga0315332_10001338_pt1 | contig 12965 bp, 10 predicted proteins | sample M110034915metaG_FD_203455 | JGI IMG/M metagenome (GOLD analysis project Ga0315332, IMG submission 203455) | Ammonia-oxidizing marine archaeal communities from Monterey Bay, California, United States - M1 100m 34915 | ecosystem: Environmental > Aquatic > Marine > Intertidal zone | place: USA...
CGTCACCTGCTGCCGCGGTCCGACACCACCTTCCACGGTAAGGTTCCCTGATGGCGACGGTTGCCAGTTTGCGCCATTCAAAAAGTTCCAGGAATCCGTGAACTCCTGAGCCACTTCAAATCTGATCGGGTTGACCGCCGTCCCGGTAAGAACGGTTCCTTCCAGCAGAGTTTTTCGATCGATGTACATTGTGCCGACCCGGATGGCTCCCTTCAGCCAGCCCGATCGCCCCTGCAGTCCTGTGCGAATACTGACGGTTTTCTTCTTGATTTCAGAGTCAAACTCATCGAAATCTGTTCTGGTATAGTTGGCATCGACGGCCGCAAACCAGCTCTTATAGCCCACCACCGGCATGGCCCCGCCACCATACGTGGAACCATTAAAGTTAACGCGCATCGGCAGCGTGACGGTTGGCGGACCGGACCCCGGCTTCGGAACGGTAAGATCCGTGGATGAATTCACCCAGGTTTCACCGTAAATGCTGTACACATTAAGAAATGGCACAACCCAGCCATCAACGCGCGTCAGGAATGTATGTGTTTCGTTTTTCCGGTTGTTCAATGCAACGGGGGCCACGACCGAGGGATCAGAACCATGCAAGCCCACACGCACTTCTGTCACGATCGGTTCTGTCCTTAGACTTGTGAACGTCGGCTGAATAGCGCATGGCAGAGGATGTTCATGTCCGCGGTCGAGTGCCAGGCCGGCACGCATCGGGGAAAACCGCCTTTGCCCATAGACGTCGCAGTGGCCGAACAATATTTTCTGCATGCAATTGCCCTGTCGCGCAGGAGCTGGTGGACAACATCTGTTGTCTCCGTTGTCAGACCTGCGTTGTGGCACGGGATCCTGTCGAAGGCCCTGATGCCACGATGCAGGGGGCAAATACGTTGAATTCGGTAGACAACACTGTTGCCTACAAACCGGGAAAGATGCGGCCGGTTGAAGCAATGCTGCTGGCGGACACAGACCCGCAGTCCGGTACCATGGCAACTGGTGAGAAAGCGGCGGGCACTGGCTCGCGATGTACGGTGTCTGCACTGGCAGGAAACCAGTGCCTGCATGGTACTGGTTGCACGACTGTACAACCTGGCCATTCACTGCACTCGTCCACAGAATCGCTGGTGCAATGGTGAAAAATTGGAGATAACGAAACAACGGTCGCTTGATCCCTGACTTATCAGCGCTGCAGCTTCACCTGGAATTCCGGGAAGGGCCCGAGCCCGGTAGCTCACAACACGTAAGCTTAATGAACGTGCTTCAGAGGACTTTAGCCAAATCATGCGTTCAGCCATCGAATGCACAGCGCGAAAGTCGTACCGTTGCAGGAAGCGGCAGGATCTGCCGCTTCAGGATAGCAGCACTGCTGTGTCCCTGCGCCAGTACGATCAGTCGGTGGTTGACTCAGTGTATGGCGTCAGGCTGTTTTTTGCCGGCAGATTTCCGGGGGCCTCCAGAATCCGATCCAGTGTCTCCGACAACCTGACGATCGCGTCCCAGTTTTCGGTGATAATATCCTGAGAATGCGCCAGATTGTTTCTCAGGCGTTCCAATTCCTTGATCACCTTCTCGATCCATTTGCGAGATCGATTCCAGTAGCGTTCGCGCAACTCTGCAGAACGCGCCAACAGCTGCCCTTTATCACCGAGCTGCAGACAGTCAATCAAATCCACGGCTCGGTTCCGCCGCGAACGTTCGTTCTGCAACTGGACAGCCTTTTCCAGACGTGATGCTGAAACGATCTCAGTCCACTCATTGTTCCCGTAGGACTCACGAATAACCCGAGTAATTCGCATCTCCACAAGTGTTACCATGCCGAACAGCCACATGCGCATGGGGGCTTTTTCCAGATCGTTGCGAACAATCACCCCCACTGGCTGACTGAGTGCCGTCACAGTCAAGAAACGATGTTGATCCAGTCTGGAAACAATGTCCTGAAACGGAGTAGAACTGGTGACAACAATTTCGTCCGCAAACGGAATGACCTGTTCTCGCAGCGAACGTTCGCCAATCTCGTCCTGTTCAACATACCCCGCAATCAGCCCGTTGATACGGATGCCGACAACTCTCAGAGGGCGGTCCACCATAAACTTACGGACAACCTGAACGTCGGTCGTGGCATCGAATGAAGCAAGCGGTTCTGCCAGATCCCTCGCGGCGAAGCCTTCAAGGAATACGCGGCGCAAACTCTCCTCTGTGGGATCTGTTGGTGTGTTCATCTTTTTACACAGTTGAGAATCGACCAGGAGTCAGCACGTCACATGACCGAAAAGTGTCACCGGATGTAAGATCCATTCCAAGACATTGCGATAGTATCTCAATACTAACAGCCGACACAAACCGTACAGACGACGTAAATCGGTTCCTGATCAACTGCTTCTTCGTTCCCTGAAACCAGCCCGCCGTAATACTGCATATGGATAGATATCTTTGTCTTCAGGATGCACAGACTGCATCTCTAAACAGAAACCGAAGTGACACCTGTCACCGAAACATTCGAAGCCTGCTCTCGGGCAAAGCTCCTGGCCTGTCGATCGCACGCCAGGAGCTTTGCCCCTTCCTGAGCAGAACTTACGGTGCCTGGTCAGTCTCCGTCGGTTCGTCCAGGCGGACCATACTCCATTCCTGAGTCTGACCATCGTCGAAGTGCATAAGCGCACCCGCCTGATTTTCGCTCAGGTTGTAAATTCCCGTTTCCATGATTGGCCAGTCCTCACCGACCGGTCCCCACGCAGCCCGCTGACTTTCCCGGTCAATCGTTCCTTCCACCTCAAACGACTTGTCCGTGGCGGTGTTCTGAAACGTTCCCGCAATGATCCCCTCTTTGCTGATGGCCAACTGCAGAAAGAGCGTGGAATCTTCCACGGAATCATCGTCTTTCTGGGTGAGCGCAAAGACACCCAGTGGCATCCATTCAACGTCGTCCGGAGAGACCTCAGGCACGCTCGAAGCGATCGTTTGCGCCTGCTGAGTATACTCGTCAGTGGTGGCAACAACTTCGTTGTTGTAGTAAACGTTGTCACCTTCGTAATAAAGATTGTCACCGTAGCTGTAGTAAACCGGCTGACCGAAGCCTCCGACGACCCAGCGTGTCACAGTAGCAGCGGTCGCCCACTTCCACCAGTTGTGAGCGTAGTTATGCCAGCCCCAGTGATAAGCCGCGTGTCGTCCCCAGAATCCAGCTCCATAGCGTGGCAGGTGGCCATGGTACGGCGGTCGGTATCCCGACGGACGATAACCTGGTGGCCGGGTGCCCGGGGGACGATATCCCGGTGGACGTGTCCCAGGCGGCCTGTGCCCTGGCCCATGCCCGGCTCCGGGAAATCGATTTGTGGGCAGATTTACGGGCCGATTGCCGACGTTTGCTCTGTTTCCAATGTTAATCCTGACGTCATTCCCAATGTTGTTGCCACCACCGCGACGGTTACCCGGAGTCCCCGGAAGCGACTCCGGGGTTCCGGGGCGACTTCCCGCACCTCCGCTTCCCGGTCGCTGTCCGGTCGACGGCAACTGAGCTGGACGGTTCTGCAGGAAACCACCGGCAGCCCCACCACCGGGCCGTGAACCCGCTCGATCAAGATTGAGAAAATTATTCAGCTGTCCACGACCTGGGCTGCCCGCTGATGGTCGACCGCCTGATGGCAACCCGGTCGACGGGCGGCCTGGTGTTGATGGGCGTGTCGACGAGCGGCCTGGTGTGGACGGTCGGCTAATCGAAGGTCGACTCATGGATGGAGACCGTCCGCCTGAGTGGCGACTGATGCTGCCACCACCGCGACTGATGCTGCCACCACCGCGACTGATGCTGCCACCACCGCGACGACCGCGCTGGGCATACGTCTCTTCACCGATCCACATGCCGGCGGCGACTAAACAAATAATGCAGAATCCGATTCTTGTAAGATGGTTCATTTGACTGCCTGTACAGATTGCTGTTGTAAGAGACGGATTCTATTTTCGGCGAACGACGGTTTCGTCAACGTTGGGGAGAATCTGTCCGTCCAGGACACGATTAATTTTTTCCCACGTATAAGCCCCGTCTTCGGTCGGTCGAAAGATACTGGTGAACGAGCCGGATCCGCCGTCGGGCAGCGTGGCGACGGCCTGAACAACCCATCGGTCGTCACGTTTGGCCCACGTTCCCTTGATGAAGCCCCCGTCAGAATCAAACAACCAGCTACGGATTTGTGTCGCCTGGGGATCCCAGCCAATAATCTGCAGTCCCGTCGATCCTACGCCGCCCTGGCTGAAAACGGTGTACGTACGGCTGATGTAATTCTGATTCCTTGTCCACCGACAGGCCACTTCAATGGTCGTCCCGCCGTCTTCATCGACCCATTCGCCCATAAGCCATTCCAAGTCCTTCAGGTGCTGGTAGTTGGAATGCTGCACCACGATCTCTTCGTCGGTGACGCGATCGATCAGCCATTTCTTACCCGACTTCACATATACAATACTGTAACTGCTCTGAACGACATCCGCGGCTCCGCGAGTAACTGTGGCGGTGCCGCGTTCCAGGGCAACATTTGGTGAGATCAACTCAATCGATTCAGTCGTACCCGCCAGTTTGGGCACGTCCTCACCTTTGAACATGGTCGTAAATTCTGCGGTCAATGCCTCCCGACCAATGACTCGTTCTCCCGTGTCCCGACTGATGTAAACACCCTGCGGAGACCAGTGGGAAACCAACCCGGCCACGTCACGCTCATTAAATGCAGCGATGTACGAATTAATGGCAGCACTAACCTCAGCAGCTGCCTTTTCGTTGTCGGGAACCACGTCCTGACTGTTTGCGGCGAGACTGGCCACGCCCAGCCAGACAACAACAAACGACCTGCAAATCTTACGTTTCATTGATGCTCTCTCCCCTTAACACTACGTTCTCTGTGATCCTTCAGCAAAGGCTGATGTCGTCTTCGCTGCCAGCGAAGACCAGCCAGATCGTACCGAAAAACTTCCGGAGGTTTTGCCCGCTGCCTCAGAAAGTTGAAAAACACATGGAAGGTCTATCGGTTGATATTCGTGTCGCGCTGAACCAAAGCATGTGCACCGCAAACGGCGTAGTATCGCAAGTTTTTGACTTCCTGAATCGCTTCACACCCGCACAGATTGTGCACGTTATTGTGTCGATGCAACTTTGTTGCATAATGCGAGAGTGTGATCTGTTCGGGTCAGTCACACGCCTGATTCAGACAGCCTGAAGCGCAGGAGGCCACAGGTTTGCGTGAGCAATAGCTGTCCGCGCCGGGACGGTAGCAATGGCCGTGTTGATCGGCTCCGTATTACTGCGGGCATCGTCGTCGGCTGGTAGTTCTCAGCACCGATCACTCAAAAGATGTTCCTCAAACGCGGCGTACTGAAAATCGTTCCGGACGTGAAGAAGTTCGTCATCAAGGTTCATGTGGCCACCGACGAAACTGTCATGAAAAGGCGACGTACTGTTTGAAATCAATCCTCAACGATTTCAGTCTGCGGTCGATCAGGAAACGGCTGAACTGGAAGCAGCCCGGCAGACGGTGTCACAGGTGGAAGCCACAGTCGAGGTCGAGGCAGCGGCACTTAAGGAGGCGAAGGCCGACGAAGCCTATACCAGTACCGTATCGGAATCAGCTCTAAACGTACGGGAACGGAATCCCAGAGCAGCGGCGACGCTGCAGGCCGAGGTGCAGCATCAGGTCAAGATGAGCCCTCGGGCAGGTCGTGATCAGGCAGCTGCCTCGCTTCAGGAAGCCAAATTCGCACTGGCCGCCGCGAAACATGGAATTGGCCGGAATTAAAACGCAAGTGAACACGGCGAAGGTCAGTCTCGAACAATGCATCGTCAGATGCACTACTTGCCCGTTAAGATCGGACCTGTCGACGGTCAGCGGGCCCGACCTATGCAGTTAAGCCCTTGTGATTCACCGCACCCGATTTCGGTACAACCACCACGCCGGACGTAAGCGCAGGATGAACGCCGGCAGGACGGACAGTTGACGCGGGGCAATGGCTTCGGGCAATAATCGTCGCAGTACGTGCGACAGACTCCCCGAACACAGGGCGGCCGTTGGGGGCAGTAGTCATCGCAAAGAAAACAGCAGGCTTTGCAAGTCCTCGGCGATGGCTTTGGGCAGTAGTCATCGCAACAGAACTTAGTGATGCACTTCGGCCAGCACTCACCCATGCCGAAACATCCGGCCGGTGCGGGAGACGGCAATGTGCTCAGGGCACCAACCGCCAGCAGTACAGCAAACGTCTTGGATATCATCATGTAAGTTCCTTTCATCAAACGCCGGTTAGAAGGTGTCATTCGATTAGGTCCTGCTGGCACTGTCGCTCATAAAGACATACGCCTGGACCGACTCCGAGTCGACAACTGCTTGAAGTTGCCCGGGGGCAGCCGGCACAGGAATTCTATTCTCGAGGTCCGCTTTAATTTTTGCCTCGCCGCCTCCGCCTGTATCGAGGGCACCTCATCAACAGGCAGATGCGGAAGTTGGATCTGTGCCACTGGTCCGGTGGGTGCCAGGCGGATTTCCCAGCCTCCGCCAATTGCCCTGTAAATTGCGATCAGACTCTGCGTCACTTCGCCTGTGGCGATGGCCACTGAATTCTGAACCCGTACCAGCGCCAATTGCAGAATAGAGACACGGTTAGAATCTGTGACGCCCGCCTGATACTGAGCGACACCAGTTTTGACGGGCTTTTCGACGGTCGCGACCAGATCGTTCAGGCCCTGCAGCCGTTCCCGGGCCTTCAGAAAATTGACCAGTGTGGATTCATTTTCCTGACTGGCCTGCACGACCGCTTGCCGGTGGTTGACGGCCAAATCCGGAAACTGAGCATCCTGCAACAGAACATTGTTTTGCAGGCAAGCATAGTTCAGGACGTCCCGGTTAAATACAGGCCCGATCGGTCCGGCGCCACTGGCAGAATTCCACCGATTGCTGAACGGTGTCGCTTCAACACGAATGTTGCCACTGACTGAAAAGTGAGGATAGAGATCAGCGACAGCAATACCGAACTGAGCCGCAACAAGACGTTCAGCGTGTCGCACATCAGGCCGCCGTCTCAACAAATCGGCCAGTACTCCGATCGCGATCTCGACAGAGACAACGGAAATGTCTGCTTCGCCAGATTCCTGTATAAGGTCACGCGGCAAAATCCCCGGAAAAGTGCACAGCTGCGGGTTTGCGTTGCGGAGCTGCGCTTCCAACTGCGGGATCGTCTGCTCGGTAACCTGAACATTCTGATGCGCCTGCAACGGATCGAGTTCGGGAAACTGACCGCCCTTATTATGGGCATCCGCAATCTCAACCGAGACTTTAAGCAAAGCAATGTTGTTCTTCACATATTGCTGCTGCAGCATATGAATTTCAACATAAATCGCCGCGACATCAGCTACCAGAATGACAAGGATGTCGTCGTAACTTTCAATCGAGGCGTCCTGGCTGGCGTCGAAAGACTCGATGTTTCGTCGAAACCTGCTCCAGACATCGATTTCCCAGAACGCGTCACATCCGCCTGACCAGCGCCCGGACGCACGAGCAGCGCCGGGCAGGTTTCCGGGGAACACTTTTCGGCTGAGCATGCTTCCGGAACAGTGACCGAAGGCCTGCTGTTGCTGCGTAAGCACTTTATCGGCGGCGATCGCTCGGATCGCCCGCTGAACCCGCATGCCAGCCGCTCGCAGTGTCAGATTATGACTGAATGCGTTTTGCATCAGCCCGAGCAGGACAGGAGCACCAAAGACGTCCCACCACGAGGTGTCGTTGAAAAGATCCGTGCTGATGCGTTCGTCGTACGAATCAATCCAGTCGGCGCTGACTGACGCGGCCGGCTTGAAATAGTCCGGACCGACCTTGAACCCATTGTCATTGCAGGTGTGAAGTCTGGCACAACTGCAGACGGTAATCTTCCTCAACAGACTCATACGTATGAAGTGTAGGGGCCAAAGCGGCGGGCCCCATGTATGCGTGGATAGATTACGACTAGTCACTCCACGCCCCCATGGCCACATTTCTGCAGAAACGAGTGGTCCGAATCCATTCGTAATCGCCGCTTGCGCTTGCCGCTGCCTGGATTTATCGGAGAGTCCCCGATGAGGTGAGCGGCTTTTCAGACGGTGTCCCGTCTGAGTTGTCGCTTTCTTCGTTGACGGCGTCAGATCCGTCAGGACCGTCAGGCTCAACGGCAGAAGCTGCGCGAACACGTCGGAACGGACACACACGAGAAAAGGCCCTGGTCGTTGTCCACGCCCAATCATGACTGGCCTGTGAGAACCGGGCAGAGCAGCATCTGACACCCCTGGTATTTTCCGGTGGGCACAGTCAGACGGTCTGACGGACCTTGCAGGTTTCGACAAGCGCAGTGAGTTCCAGTGCATCCGGACCGGTAACGGTATGCCGACACTGCACCAGGAACCCGCGAAGTTTACTCGCCAGTTCTCCAAACTCGAATTTCGCGGATGTCGGTACGGTCAAGCTGAACGTCGCTGCCGCCTCTGTCCCTGAGCCCTCCACGTTCGCTCTGCTTGGCCTGGGTGTCCTTATCCATGAAGGCCGAAGCTGCCAACGGCGCAAAACGGCATGAATCCAGGCTATTAGTTTGCGGAGTTGTCGTGGCTGCCGTATCTTCACGTTCCGACAAATAGAACGGGCCGCCCGCCCCTGCATCCGCCTTTCCGGGGTACGGGCCAGGTGAAGCAGTGAACCGACCAGGCCGGAATAATGAGATGCGCAGCACGAACAGCAGCTGCACGTTCTAATTGCCTGACGGTTCTCAGGGGCGTCATAGGCAACAACACTCCACCGCAGACTTGCATGGACTCCAGAGGGAATGACACGTTGATGACTTCCGCTAAATCAAAACCCGACGGGCTCTTCGCAATTCGCACCGCGGGAAGGCCACCAGCCACGGCGATTTTTCTGGCAACGTGGCTGGTGCTGACACTGCTGACCTGTGCCAGCACGGCATGCGGACAGGAAGCCGCCGAGGGCATAACGGCGACGGTCACCCGTCCCGTGCATCCGATACTGATTCGCAACGAACACGGCCCGTTGCTGCGTGTTGTCGTTGACATCGACAAAGGAGTTGAGGCCCGGATCACCTCGCTGACGTTCAATCTCGACGGCAGTGACGACATAGGCGACGTCGAATCGCTGACGCTCTTCGACACCGGCGACAGTGATGCGTTTTCGCCGACCACTCGTGTAGGCGAATCGGCGATGCCGGCGGCAGAAATCACGTTTCGACTTGAGCGACCGCTTCGCGCCGGCAAAAACGTGTTCTGGCTGTCGTGCCGCTTGAAGGCCACGGCTGCTCTGCACCACGGGATCGCTGCCGCCTGTCCATCGATTGCAACGACGGCAGGAAAGGTCGTGCCCCGAGACACGTCGTCGACGGTGCGACATCGTATCGGCGTCGCGTTGCGAAAGCACAACGACGACGACGTTCACACCTATCGTATTCCGGCGCTGACAACGTCGGTTAAAGGAACACTGCTGGCGGTGTACGACATGCGCCGCCGCACGGGCCGCGATTTACAGGAAGACATTGACATCGGACTCAGCCGCAGCACGGACGCCGGTCAGACCTGGGAGCCGGTCCAGGTCATCATGGACATGGGCGAATATGGCGGACTGCCGCAGGATCAGAATGGCTGCAGCGATCCCGGCATCATCGTCGATCAGCAGACCGGCGAAATTTTCTGCTTCGCTCTGTGGATGAATGGCAAGCCGGGCAAGCATCAATGGAATGACAACGGTTCCGAACCCGGCTTCGAGATCGGCCAGACGGCCCAGTTCATGATGGTACGCTCTAACGACGATGGCCTGACCTGGTCCACTCCTGAGAACATGACACGCAGGCTGAAGCAGGAATCGTGGTGGCTGCTGGCTCCTTCACCGCAGTCCGGTTTCAACATGCCGGACGGAACGCTGGTCATGCCGGTGCAGGGACGCAGGGGCCGAGATCGTACCGAAACATTCGCCACGCTGATGATCAGCAGGGACCACGGCACGACGTGGACGGTCCGCAATCCAGGCTACAGCGGTGGCAATGAATGCCAGGCCGCACTGCTGGGCGACGGATCCATCATGCTGAACATCCGCAATGTGCACGAACGGTATCGCGCCGTCGTCGTCACCAGCGACCTGGGCCGGACGTGGAAACCTCACCCGACCAGCCGCAATACGCTGATCGAACCAAACTGCAACGCCAGTCTGCTGCGAGTCGATTACAAACGCGGCAAAGAAATGAAACACGTGTTGTTGTTTGCCAATCCACATACACAGAAAGGCCGCACTCATCACACGATTCAAGTCAGCTTCGACGACGGTCAAACCTGGCCGGATTCGCATCACCTGTTGCTGGATGAGGGCCGTGGCGCCGGGTACCCAAGCCTGACTCGTGTTGATGACGAACACATCGGAATTGTTTACGAAGGCAGCCAGGCACATGTGGTGTTCGAGAAGATTCCTCTGATTGAACTTCTCGAGCCAAGACGCCGAATATCTGCCCGGGATGTCTGGCAGCGGGACGTGTCGCAGCAGGGCGCCGAATACCTGAACAGACTTCTCCGAGGAACTCCGTTCGGAACCAACAACTTCGACCTGAAGGGTCTGCGAGCAGGCATGGGTACGCGACACGAACCGACTGTGCCTGACGTGAAGCTTCTGAAAGTGAAAGTCGGAGACGTGCCCTGTGAATGGGTCCTTGCGCCCGGCGGGGATCCTGATGTTCGGTTGCTGTATCTTCATGGGGGCGGCTGGGTTTCGGGATCAGGAGGCAATTATCTTCCATTGGCCGCCGACATCTCGTTGGCGGCCAAGTGTGCCGTGCTTCTCCCCGACTACCGTCTGGCTCCCGAACATCCCTTTCCCGCCGGGCTCAACGATTGTGTTGCTGCTCACGACTGGCTGATCGCGAATGGACCGGCCGGCCCCGGACCTGCAAAGGCGACGTTTATCGCAGGCGATTCTGCAGGCGGCAACCTGACGCTGGCGACGCTGCTGGCACTGCGCGACCGCAAACGTCCGCTGCCGGCTGGCGGCATCGCCATTTCGCCGGGCACGGATTTCACGCTGGCCAGCCAATCGCTGAAGTCTGTCCATGACCCCATCATCAGTGCACGGACGATGCCCGAGTTTCGTGAGCGTTATCTGGGAAAAACAGATCCCCGCAATCCGCTCGCTTCGCCCGTCTTCGGCGACTACCGAGGCATTCCACCACTGCTAATTCAGGTTGGCGAGCACGAAATGCTGCGGGACGACGGCCTTCGAGTGGCAAAGAAAGCGCGAGCCGCCGGGATTCCCGTCCAGCTGGAAGTGTGGCCCGGCATGGTCCACGTGTTTCAGATTCGAAGGCTGCCGGAATCTCGCGAGGCCATCAAACGCATCAGCAATTTTATCCAGTTACAACAGAACTCAACGCGTGTCAGCGTTTCACGCTGACTTGCGGCCGCGAAGAACGTATATCGATAGAAATTGCCTTACTTCCACAAGCCAATATTGTCTGCGACGCCTAGCAGACTGCTCTGCAGCGACTGTCTCACCTACGAATTACACGAATCGTTGTCCATCACAACGTTACTGTACACCGAACCAGCGTTCGCTGAGCTGAGAGTACGCAGAGGGAGCACCCTCTGTGAGTTCCAGCAGAGCCACGTTGACCTGCTTGCGCAGAACGCTGCCAACAGAATAAGTAATGCCGTAGCCCTGAATGGAAAACAATCGCCCCACCTGCACCAGACCACGAGAATTTGTGGAAAGGGTGTGGCGAAGTTGAGGGAAAATCGTGAACGGCCGCCATTGCTACATCCGCGACGCACCTGGCGGCCGTCCCTGGCGGGGGCAAAACGGCTTGACACTCTGCATGATCGTCTGCAACAAACGAACATAGCAAAGTACTGTCGAGATCATCAGGCAAACAGCCAGGAACGCCGTCCCCATTCCTGGCCTTCTGACCATGACAGGCAGCACCACATATGCAATTGCCCCTGTTCCCAGGAAGCCAAGACAGTTTATCGTGAGCTCTTGTGCAGCTGAGTCGCGGATCCGCGCCGCCAGGTATCCAACAAACCCAACGAATAGCAGGGCGGCCGTTACCGGAACAAGTCCATCCAGATACGCAGCAAACGGCACTCCTCTGACGCTGTTCGGCCACAGCGCAATACAAACAGAAACAATGTTCAAACAGATGGATGCCATCAGCAGCCCTCGACCGTTCACGTCCCCGCGCCCGGCGGCAACCCAACATGCCATGCGGCCGCTGAGATCCACGCACTGCGCTAACATGAAGAGAACGAATGCACCGGTGAACAGAAAAGGGCCGAAGAAGCTGTCCGATGCGGTCACACCCAGATCGTTTGTTGAGACCACCAGGCTGAGAGCCAGTGATATACCACCGACTGCCCACAGACAAACGCTCGCGTAGAGCAAAGTCAGTCCGTTCAACATCGTTTGCGCAGCTTCCCTGTCCAGCGCGGCAGGTTTCTTCAGTGGCTTGTTTCCACACTGCGGCCGCGACGGCTTGTTGGAGTTCCCACGCGTGTGTTCGGCATCGCCCGCAGATGAATCAGGCTTAGCCTGATCAGGAACGTGAAGAACGGAAGAGCATTCAACGCATTTGCCACGTCTTCCGGCCTTGCGGTCCGCGACGCGATAGCCTTTCCCGCAACTGCCGCACTTGAAACGAATTGCCATGATCTGCACTTTCCAGCGTCACCGTTGTCGCCTGCGACAAAATCGCTGCCCCTGAAAAGGCAGGCAGCAGCCGAACGGATTCAGGGCGCGCTCTTTACAAAATTGGGCCGGCATTTGTGAATTCGGCTCGGGGCGATCGTCAGCAGAAATGCGACCGACTGCCACAAATGAACCGCAGTCCGTGTCCGTTACGAGCAGTTCTCCGAATCACTGAGTACCCGTCGTAGCCGAGTAGGGTGTGTGCTGATCAGATACGGCAACCCCTGTTGACGGTCGCCGTGT
>Ga0315332_10001344_pt1 | contig 12942 bp, 10 predicted proteins | sample M110034915metaG_FD_203455 | JGI IMG/M metagenome (GOLD analysis project Ga0315332, IMG submission 203455) | Ammonia-oxidizing marine archaeal communities from Monterey Bay, California, United States - M1 100m 34915 | ecosystem: Environmental > Aquatic > Marine > Intertidal zone | place: USA...
CGCGTCGATCAGCTCGACGAGTTCCCGATAGCCGCAGCCGGGGAGACCGCCGTCCTCGCCCCGCTGCAGCAACGCGACGATCGTGGCGTGGCTGAGGCTGAACTCGGAGCGGAGTGGCTCGGGTGGTTTCGCCTCGAGCTGCTCGAAGGTCTCGCGGCTCCAACTGATGAAGCCCTTGGGCGGCGGCTTCTTCTTGTCCTTCTTCTTTCCCTTTCCTTTGCCCGAGGCGGCATTCTTCGCGGCCTGGCGCACGTTCTCGATCACGTGTTCGGGCGCCTGGCAGACGACGCTCCCGGCCACGTCGAAGCCCCGTCGGCCGGCGCGGCCGGCGATCTGCTTGAAGTTTCGGACGGAGAGAATCCCGACCTTCTCTCCGTCGAATTTGGAGAGGCCGGTAAACAGGACCGTGCGGATCGGGATGTTCACGCCGACGCCGAGTGTGTCGGTCCCGCAGATGACCTTGAGCAGTCCGCGTTGGGCCAGCTGCTCGACGAGCAGACGATATTTTGGGAGCAGCCCCGCGTGGTGAAGTCCGATCCCGAATTTAAGGAAACGCTGGATGTCCTTGCCGTAGGGGGAGTCGAAGCGAAAGCCGCCGATCGCCTCGGCGAGAGCGCGTTTTTCTTCTTTGTCCGTGATCTGTCCGCTGGTCAGCCCCTGAGCCTGCTCGGCGGCGGCACGTTGGGTGAAGTGGACCATGTAGATCGGCTGCCGACTCGAGGCGAGGAGGGATTCGACGGTCTCGAGAATCGGGGTCTCGCGGTAGCTCCAATCGAGTGGGACGGGGCGCTCGTCGCTGTGGACATGAGCGACCGCGTGTCCGGTGATCTCGTGGATCCGCTCTTCGATGCTGGCGGTGTTGCCGAGGGTGGCCGACATCAGGAGGAATTGGCTGTTGGGGAGGGTGAGGAGAGGAACCTGCCAAGCCCAGCCCCGGTCGCGGTCGGAAAAGTAATGGAATTCGTCCATGACGACGTAGGGCGCATCGGTCTCGGCCCCCTGGCGAAGCGCCATGTTGGCGAGCACCTCGGCGGTACAGCAGACAATCGGCGCGGCCCAGTTGATCGCCGCGTCGCCGGTGAGCATCCCGACGTTCTCGGCGCCGAAGGCGTCGCAGAGATCGAAGAATTTCTCGCTGACTAACGCTTTGATTGGTGCGGTATAGAAGCTCCGGCGTCCCTCGCAGAGTCCCTTGAAATGGAGGCCGAGCGCGACCAGGGACTTCCCCGAGCCGGTCGGCGTGCTGAGCACGACGTGCCGGTTCGTCATCAGCTCGAGGAGCGCCTCTTCCTGCGCTTCATAGAGCTCGAGTCCCGAATCGGTCGCCCAGCGGGTGAATCGATCGAGGATCGTGTCGGCGTCGAAGAGGCCCCCTTCGGGCACCCAGTCGCCGAGCGGACGCGACTCGGCGCTCATCTCGTTGCCGTCATGCGGGCGAGCAGGCAGGTCACGTTGTCCGACCCCCCGGCGAGCTTGGCCGCATCGATGAGGCCGGCGACGATCTCCTCGGGGCTCCCCTCGGCCGCCATGAGCCGCTGGATTTCATCGTCTTCGAGCAGGCCATGCAGCCCATCGGAGCAGAGGAGGTAGGCATCGCCCGGTTCGGCGTCGAGCGGGGCGACGTCGACTTCGAGATCGTCGTGGACGCCGAGTGCGCGGAGGATCTGATTGCGCCGGGGATCCACCCGGGCCTCCTGGGGAGCGATCGCTCCCTCCCGCACGAGATTGGCGACGAGGGAGTGGTCCTCGGTCAGCGCTTCGAGTCGGCCGGCTCGGAGCCGGTACAGCCTCGAGTCGCCGACGTGCGCGACCCAAGACCCCTTTGCGGCGGATACGAGGAGGCAGACCACGGTGGTCCCCATGCCATCGAGGGTTCGGTCTTTGCGCGCGGCTTTCAAGATCTCGGCGTTGGCGTGCTCGACCGAGGAGCGGAGCCGCTCGGAGGGCTCGGGGTCGCCGAGCGGGACGAGCTCGCCGAGCAGGTCGACCGCCATCCGGCTCGCGACCTCGCCGCCCCGATGCCCCCCCAGCCCGTCGGCGACGACGAGCAGCGTTTCTGCGCGAACGGGGTCCTCGAACGAGCTGAAGGCGTCCTGGTTGAGCCTGCGAACCAGGCCAATGTCGGTCGCGCCCGCGATCGTGACCCCGGGCGCACCGCCGGCTCGGGAACCGTCATCACGTGCCGCAGCTTCGGAGAGGGCGGGCCTGTCTTCGTCTTTGGCCAAGGGGGCTTCCCGGTTCTCGCAAGAGGGACCCGCGGAGCGCGCGGGTCCCGGAGAGTAGTCGCTCCCCGCGCCGACTCAATCACGTTCGAGTAAGATCGCCTGGCGCGTCGCGACCCCTGAGCGCGCAGACCCAACGGGCGGCCCTATGAAACGATCCGAGAAGGCGGTGCGCATCCAGAAGATGCTCGATGAGCGCTATCCGTCGCCGCCGATCCCCTTGGACCACACGGACCCGTTTACCTTGCTCGTGGCCGTCGCGCTCTCTGCCCAGACGACGGATGAGCGGGTGAATCAGGTGACTCCGGGTCTCTTCGCGAAGGCGAGGACGCCTGCCGCGATGGCACGGCTCTCGGTTGCCGAGATCCTCGCGGAGATCCGCTCCTGCGGCCTCGCGCCCGGGAAGGCCAAGAACCTCAAAGCGATGTCGGAGATGCTCGAGCGGGATCACGGCGGCGTCGTGCCCAATGACATGGAGGCGCTGGAGGCGCTGCCTGGGGTCGGACACAAGACGGCGGGCGTGGTCCTGATCCAGGCCTTCGATACGCCCGCCTTCCCCGTCGATACCCATATCCATCGGCTCGCGGCGCGCTGGGGGCTCTCCGACGGAAAGAGTGTTGCGAAGACCGAACGCGATCTGAAAGCGGTCTTCCCCCGCGATGCCTGGTCACGGCTACACCTGTCCATGATCTATTTCGGGCGTGAGTATTGCCCTGCGCGCGGCCATGATCTCGCCGCCTGCCCCGTCTGTGGCTGGGCCGCGTCGAAGAAGCGCATTTCTGAAGAAGCGCGGGTCGGCGGCGGCGGGCCGCGTTCGCGGGAAGCGCTCGCGAAGGGGGCGGCGGGGACGAAGGCGTCGGGCAAGCAGGGCGGGCGGAAGAAGGGGGCGACCCGGAAAGCGAAGCCCCGGTCCTGAGCGCGCCCTCGCGGCTCAACCTAGTGGCTTTGTTCCGCCCGCCGGATCAGCACGACGCGTCCGACCAGGGCCGACGGCGGGGAGTCAGTCGGTAGGCTGATTTCGACGCGCCGGCCGACGACCTGGATCAGCCGTGGGCCCTCTGCGGTCAGGGCGAATCCCTTGGCACGCAGAAGGTCAGCGCTCTCGAGGTGGGCTGCGATCGCCTCGCAGGAGAGGCCGGGTTCGGGATTCCACTCGCTGGTCTCGAAGTGTTCGTGGTGATGAGGAGGAGCCTCGGGCGCGGGGCCACGTCGCTCGAGCTCCCCCGCGTCCGGCGGGAAGAGCAGGTCGGGGTCGACGTCTCCACGAACGGCGCGGACGAGCGGCGCTTCGGGTTCGAGGGCGCGGAGCCGGGCTTCGATTTTCGGCAAGTCGGCTTCGGGGACGAGGTCGACCTTGTTCAAGATCAGCAGGTCGGCCGACTGGACCTGGTCCTCGAACGTTCCCTCGAGGTCGCGGCCTTCCGCGAGTTGGTCGGCGTTGACGACGACCGCGGCCATGTCGTCTCCGATGAAATCACAAGCGGGTTCGCGCCAGAAATTCAGCTGGGTGTCGTAGGGCAGTGCGACGCCGGAGGTCTCGATCACGAAGCGGTCGGGCCGGATCTCGCGCTCGAGGTCGGCGAGCGTCTCGAGCAGGTCGTCTGAGAGCTCGCAGCAGACGCAGCCGCCTTCGAGTTCGACGTAGGATTGCCCCCCCTGGCCCAGCAGCGCACGATCGATGCCGAGTTCGCCCAGCTCGTTCGAGATCAGCGCGACGCGGATGCCACGCTCCGCCGCGTCCGCGAGAAGCCGCTGGACCAGCGTTGTCTTGCCCGAGCCGAGGAAGCCGGAAAGGACGAGGGCGGGGACCCGTCGCCGGTCGACGTCTCGATTGCTGCCCTCATTCGACTCACTCACTCGATTCATGCCCCGTCTGCACCTGGCTGTTCGGGCAAGAGGTAGCACCTCGGCGTGAAGCGCGAACGCACGAGTAGGGAAGGGCTATGTTTCTCCTCACGTCGTGTGATCGAGAGACGTGATAAGGGAGGGAAAGGCGTGGCGGATCGGGATTTCGATCTCTTCGTGATCGGAGCGGGCTCTGGAGGCGTCAGGGCCTCGCGTTTTTCGGCCGCCAAAGGGGCCCGTGTCGCGGTGGCCGAGGACCGAGCGTTGGGGGGGACATGCGTGAACGTCGGCTGTGTCCCGAAGAAGCTTTTCGTCTACGCCTCCCATTTTCGAGACGAGATGCACGATGCAGCCGCCGGCTATGGCTGGACCGTCTCTGAGGCGCGGTTCGACTGGCCGACGCTGCGGGACAACAAGACGAAGGAAATCGAACGCCTCAACGGGATCTACGACGGGCTGCTCGAGGACGCCGGGGTTCGGTACGTACCCGGTCGCGCCTCGATCGTCGACGCGCATACCGTCGAGGTCGAGGGACAGCGCTATTCGACCGAGAATATCCTCGTCGCAACAGGCGGCTGGCCCAGCATCCCCGAGATCCCTGGAGCGGAGCACGCGGTCACTTCGAACGAACTCTTCTACCTCGAAACGCTGCCGAAGCGCGCGATCGTGGTCGGGGGCGGCTATATCGCCGTGGAGTTCGCGTGCATCTTCGATGGGCTGGGTGTGGACGTGACGCAGCTCTATCGCGGTCCGCTCTTCCTGCGTGGTTTCGACGACGATGTACGCAGTCATCTGGCAGAGCAGATCCTGGGCCGCGGGGTCGACCTCCGTTTCGATACGAACGTGACGGAGATCGAAAAACGGGGCGAGGGCGTGCGCGCGACCCTGACCGATGGTTCGTCGGTCGATGCGGACCTGATCCTTTTCGCGACGGGGCGCCACCCGAAGACTGCAGGCCTAGGCCTGCAGGAGGTTGGGGTCGAGCTCGCCGAAGATGGGTCGATCCGGGTCGATGCCTACTCCCGGTCGAGCGTGCCCAGCATCTGGGCGATCGGAGATGTTACGAATCGGATCAACCTGACGCCGGTGGCGATCCATGAGGGCGTTTGCCTGTCGGAGACTCTCTTTGGCGAGGAGGCGCGGTCACCGGATCACGAGAACGTACCTGCCGCAGTCTTCTCTCAGCCACCGGTCGGGACGGTGGGGCTCACGGAGGCGGAGGCGAAGGAGCGTTTCGCCCGGATCGACGTCTACCGCTCGACTTTCCGCGCTCTCAAGCACACCTTGACGGGAGGCCAGGAGAGGACCTTGATGAAGTTGATCGTGGATCGGGAGAGCGATCGCGTCTTGGGTCTGCACATGGTGGGGCCCGAGGCCGGCGAGATCGTCCAGGGTTTTGCGGTCGCGATCAAGGCGGGGGCGACGAAGGCGGACTTCGACGCCACGATTGGAATCCACCCGACCTCCGCAGAGGAATTCGTGACGATGCGGACTCCTGTCTCCGACTGAGGTGGGTGAGACCGTGATGCGAAGCGCCCTGCGGGTGTCGTGCTGTTTGGCGATCGCCTTTTCAACTGCGTCGGCGAACGCGACGGAGGCGGCGGGAGCACCTCCCTATGATCCGATGCAGGGGATGGAGGAGAACGGGCGGATTCCGAGGGTCGAGAAGGCGAGCCTCGTCGATCATCCCGATCGTTGGCGCTACCTGCCCGAGAGCCGGATCCCACCTGGCAGCGTATTGGACCGCTTCCTGGTCTCTTCGATCATCTTCCCGATCGTGTTCTACAACTCCGACGTCGGGGCGGGTTTCGGGGCCGGGGTGGCGGACATCGACTTCCGCAAGCAGCGCCGTCGCGAGTTTCTCGGCGCCTTCGCCTCCTATTCAACGGAGGGGCAACAGAGCTACAGCCTGAGCTGGCGGCGTTGGCTCAAGCAGATCGAAGTTCCGAGTGGCGGCGTGCTGCAGGAGGAGCGCAGTTTTCTCCGCGTCTCGGGTGGGTATCGGAACACGCTCACGCGGCGATTCTTCGGGATCGGCCCGTCGGCCCAGGAGCGGCAGGAAACCAGCTACACGGATCGCATGTTCTATGCCGACGCCGGCCTTGCCTATTCGCTGCCTGCACCCTTGGATGATTGGGTGGCGTCCTTTTCGCTGCGCGGCGAACGACATTGGTTGAGCGACGGCGAGGTCGACGGTGATCCGGATACCCAGGACCTCTTTCCGGGGCTCTACGACGCGGCGGACAGCGCAGCGCTCGGTTGGCTCAACGCCGGACTGGCCTGGGATACCCGAGACAGCGTCCGTAATCCCTATCGGGGGGCTGCCTTGGGTGCCACGGTCCAAGCCGCGGTCCTCCAGGAGAACGGGGAGACCGGGGCGATCTATGGGCTCTTCGCCGACAAGATCTTGCCCCTGCCGCCACTCTTTCACGACGGGGGCGACGCAGGAGAGGAACACCCACCGACCGACAGCCTCGGTCTGCATTTTCAGACGCAACTGAGTTCCGGCCAGTTGCCCTTCTTCGTACGCCCGACGCTTGGAGGTTCACGGATCCTGCGGGGTTACATCGCGGGCCGCTGGCGAGATGACGCGGCCTGGGCAGCGGCGGTGGAGTATCGCTTCTGGATCGTGCCGCGGGGGTTCACGCTCTGGAAGAATATCCGGATCGAGCGCATCGGCGGCGCGGTCTTCTACGAGGCCGGCGCGGTGGCGGCAGACGGCTCAGACCTCCCTCGCGAGCGCGTGCGACACAGCTATGGATTTGGCGGCCGTGCGACGATCGAGCGCGCCGTGCTCTTCCGCCTCGATCTCGGATTCTCCGAGGAGGGAATGAATCTGGCGGCGGGCTTCGGACTCTCTTTCTAGCGGCCGCCGTGCCGCGGCGGTGCGCCCGGCTTCGCTAGGCTTGGCGGATGAACCGTGAGGCCTTCGAGATCCTTCTGGACCGCTACGAGCGCCGGAACGCCGAGGAACACGCGACGATCGAGCGGATGCGAAGCTTGCTCCGCGACCGGGAGGCGGCCTTCGAGCGAGACTGCTTCGAGCCGGGCCATTTCACGTCCTCGGCCTGGATCGTCTCCCGTGAGCGAAGAGCCGCACTCCTGACCCATCACCGCAAGCTCGAACGGTGGCTACAGCTTGGGGGGCACGTCGACGGGGATCCCGATGTCCTCGCTTCGGCGCTGCGGGAGGCGGAGGAAGAGTCGGGTCTGAGCGGATTCATCGCACTGCCCAGGAACGAGCAGCCCGAGATCCTCGACGTGGACATTCACGCGATTCCCGCCCGGGGTGCCGAGCCCGCTCACGCGCATTTCGATGTCCGTTTCCTATTCGAGGTCTCCGACGCCCAGCCCATCCATCGACAGGAGACGGAATCCAAGGAGGTGCGCTGGTTCGCGCCGGCGGAGGTCGAGGAGCGCTTCAAGGAAGAGAGCCTGCTGCGCATGGCGCGGAAGGCGGATGAGTGGCTCACTCGGAAGTCCGGGAATCCCGGATAAAACGCGTCCCCAGCGGGGCATTTCGAATGTGGGCGAGCCCCGAGGGCAGTCTTCGTGGTCGACTCTACTCAGGAGGCCATCGATTTCTTCTTGCACCGACGGCAACGGATGGGCACTTAGAGCGATGGGGACTCAGGTTGCGGTCCAGCCGCGCCGTTCCGTGTCCTAAATATGGTACAATACCCCCACTCTGGTGCGACGGAGGTGAAAATATGCAACCTCAAACGATGAGACGGCGATTCGGGCCTGAAGTGCCCTCGTCCATCCGCTCGTTAAGGCTTCTGGCCTTTGTCATCGCGCTTCTGCTAGCGCCTCCGGTCGCCGCGGAGACGCTGGCCCCCGTCGCTGTCTTTGGCGCCAGCCCGGCGGTGGCGACCTTGGACCAATTGCTGGCGCTGCCCGGTGGCGGGGCCCCGTTATCCGAGGCGGAGCACACGGACCGAACCCTCGCGGCGGCCCTCGCGCTTGGCGAAGCCGGCGCGAGCCCGCGGTTGAGCGGCTTTCGAAACCGCAGTCGCGATCTCTTCCAGACCGAGCGGTCCATCGCAATTGGCGCCCAGGAGATGTTGGTGCGGCTTCGTCTGAGGGCCAAGTCGCGTCGCGCGATGTCCGTCGAGTTGCGTTTCTAGACGCCTCCGAGTCGATCCGGGCGCCGGCTATGCTCCGGCCCCATGACAGACTGTGTCGACGACCTGCTGGCCTTCATTGATCGCTCCCCCACTCCGTATCATGCGGTTGCCGAAGCGGCTTCTCGGCTCGAGGCGTCGGGCTACTCGCGTCTGGACGAGACGGACGCCTGGTCGCTGAGCGCGGGGGACCGCCGCTACGTCGTCCGCGCCGGAGGATCCCTGGCCGCCTTCGAAGTGGGTTCTGCGGCCCCCTCGGAGGCCGGTTTCTGCATCGTCGGCGCGCATACGGATTCCCCCAACCTGAGGGTCAAGCCCGAGCCGAACGTTTCCGCGCATGGCTATCGCCAACTCGCCGTCGAGCCCTATGGCGGCGTGCTGCTCCACACCTGGCTCGATCGCGATCTCTCCCTCGCCGGCCGTGTGACACTACGTCGAGAGGGCGGGACCGAAACGCGGCTCGTCGACCTGGTCCGTCCGCTCCTACGAGTGCCGAACCTGGCGATCCATCTCTATCGGGAGATCAACCAGGAAGGGCTCAAGCTGAATGCGCAGAAGCATCTCGCGCCACTATGGGGTCTCGCGGAGTCCGAGACGCTAGTGGACCACCTCTGTTCGGAACTCAGCACGGGCGGGGATGACGTGGCGCCGGAAGATGTCCTCGCATGGGACCTGATGGCCTACGACACCCAGCCGTCCTCGCGCTCGGGTGTGGAGGGAGAGTTCATCCACGCACCCCGTCTGGATAACCTGGCTTCGAGCCACGCAGGGCTCGCAGCGCTCGAGCGCGCGGGTCAACGAGGCGTCGGCCGGGCGACCCGGGCCGTCGTCCTCTACGACCACGAAGAGGTCGGAAGCCGCAGCGCGCAGGGCGCCGCGGGCTCGTTTTTGCAAGACACATTGACGCGGATCGTGGAGAGCGCCGAAGGGGCGAAGGGCCAAGCCTTCGCGCGCGCGACGGCGCGTTCCTGGCTGATCTCCGCCGATATGGCGCACGCGGTCCATCCCAATTACGCGGATCGCCACGAGCCGGGCCATCGGCCCCAGATCGGAGCGGGCCCGGTGATCAAGATGAACGCGAATCAGGCCTACGCGACCGACGCCGAGAGCGCGGGGTTCTTCCGCGACCTCTGCGGGCGGGTGGGCGTCACGCCTCAGCACTTTGTCACCCGAAGTGACCTCGGCTGTGGCTCGACGATCGGCCCGATCAGCGCGGCCCGCGTCGGCATCCGCACGGTCGACGTCGGCAACCCGATGCTCTCGATGCACTCCTGCCGGGAGATGGCAGGGAGCGGAGACGTGGCACCGATGATCGATGTGCTCGTCGAGTTCTTCGCGGAAGAGTAGGAGCGCGAGCCGGGCTCGCCCGGATCAGGCTGCGTGTGGCCTCCGCGTCGCGGAGAGCCCGGCCAGGCCGAGACCGATCAGCAGCGCGGTGCCGGGTTCAGGGACGACGTAGGGGGACTGCTCCGAACTCAGGAAGACCAGCGCGTTCGCGTCGGGCGGCGTGATGTCGATCCCCCCCGTGCCAAATAATGCGTTGCCGTAGGCCGCGTCGAATCCGATCTGGAGCGTCGTCTCGCCTGGACTGGAGATGACGAAGGAGAAGCGGAAATGAGGGCTCGCGTCGGGGATCCCGGGGTCGGCCGCGTCGAGGCCCGGGTCGAAGCTCCCGTCTCCCGAAGCAGGCAGGACGTTCGCACCCGTCAGGAAGAGGACCTCAAGCTGCCCGCTCATCGTGTTAGTGGACTCTCCTAGAGGGGTCGCCGTGTTCGTGATTCCACCGAAGCAGCCCACGGTGGCGACGCAGGCTTCATTGAACATGGAACCGACGGCCTGTCCCGAGCTGAAGGCGGCGATCGCGGGGTCGTACCCCGTGACCGAGGCGCTGAGGGCTGTGATCTCGAGCGCGGTGGGGTTTTCCGCTCGCACGCCGATGGTGATCGTCTCGCCGAAGCAGCCGCTACTCGGGTCGGGGGATTCGCAACCGAGTAACTCCACGACCTCGAACGAGAATGCATGAGCCTCGGTCTGAAAGATCGTGAGACTTGCTAGGACGACTATGGAGAACAGGACGTTTTTCATGAGAACCCCCTATGCGTTGATATTCCGATCTTATACGCCGGGGCCTCAGAGAAGGGAAAACAAAATCCGTTTTGGGGGATTTTCTTCAACTTAGGTTGTCAGAATCGCCCGTCCGATCACTTTGAGCTCCAGGATTGGCTTAACACCTTCAAAGATCGGAAGCACGGTCGCGTCGACCACGTATCGGCTGATCGGGTATTCCTCCGCATAGCCCCAGCCACCGTGCATCAGCTGGCCCTGCTGGGTCACGTCGACGGCGACGTCGCAGGCCAGTAGTTTGGCTTGAGCGGCCAGCGGCGCCGCCGCGCGCTCGTCCTCGTCGAAGGCCCGGGCCGCGGCGTAGGTGATGGCTCGGGCTCCGGCGGTCTTCGCGACCATTCGCCCGATCGTGTACTGGGTCAGCTGGAAGTCGGCGATGGGCTGGTCGAATTGTTTGCGGTCGACGACGTATTTCGCGGTCTCTTCGATCGCGGCCTGGGCGAGCCCGCAGGCGCGGCCGCCCGTCTGGAGACGGCCCGCCGCGAAGCCTGCCATCTGCAGGTAGAAGCCGCGCCCCTCGCCGCCCGCGTCTCCGACCATGTGATCGGCGGGGACGAACCAGTTCTCGAAGTTGAGCGTATAACTGTGCATGCCTCGGTAGCCCGGGGTCGCGTCCGCCTTGCCGACGAGACGTCCACCGGAGGGCTGCGTGCACTCGAAGCTGTGTTCACGACTCGGCTCTTTGGGGACGACGAAGAGCGAGAGGCCCTTGGGGCCCGATTTCGGGTCGGGGTCCGTGCGGAGCAGGACGGCGAGGACGTTGGCGCGACCCGCGAACGTGCACCAGGCCTTGGGGCCGTCGATGAGCCAGCCTTCCTGTCCCTCGACCGTGCCCCGGGTCGCACGGCATTTTACGCCGGCGACGTTGGAACCGATGTCGGGCTCGGTGACCGAGATGCCGGCCATCACCTCGCCGGAGGCGAGCTTGGGCAGCCAGTATTGCTTCTGCTCCTCGGTGCCGCCGCCGAGCAGCGCCTTGGCGAGAATCTCCGGTCGCGTGATCAGGGAGCCGGCTGCCGCGAGGGATGCGCGCGAGAGCTCCTCGGTCGTGAGAATCATGGCCAGGTTGCCCATCTCGACGCCGCCGTATTCCTCGGGAATCGAGAGGCCGAAGAAACCGAGTTCGGCCATCTTCTCGATGAACTCTTCGGGGATCGTCGCGTCCGTCCGGTGGATATGCTCGGCGTGCGGAGCGACCTCCTCGGTCGCGAATTGGCGGACCTGATCTCGGACCTGCTCGTGCATCTCGTCGAGCACCCAGTCGTTGCGTCCGGCGGTGGCGGTCGCTTCGGCGCCGATCTCGCGGAGCAGGGCCTCCGCCGTCGAGCGGCGCAGGGCGGCACGTACGTCGGCCGGGAAGGTCGACTCGACTGCGCTATCTCCGATCCCGAGGTCGTCGGCCACGAGGGAGAGGCGTTCCCGCAAATTCGCCATCAGCTCGCCGACGGCGGCGATCGCCAGCTTCTCTCGCAGAGCCGTGGTCTGGCCATCGGCCTGCCAGGCGTCGAGTTCGCTCAGCATCGCATGGGCCGCGACGGCCTCGGTGGCGGCGTAGGCGACGCGCTCGGTCACGACCTGATGGTCGTCGATCTGCTTGCCGCTGTCGGTCAAGGACTTTGCCGCGGCGACGGAGTCGGCGAGCAATTGGGATCCGGCTTCGAGGATCAGCCGGGCATCTTCGAGTGAGGCGGTCATCTTGGCTTCGTTCTCCTGGCGCTAGGCGGGTGTGGGAGGCGATCCATCCACGGATCGGGTGCCGGCCGCGCGGGCTCGAGTCGGTCGGGGCTCGGAGCCTATCCGAAAACGGCCATCTCTCGCGGTGCCCGAACGAGCGGAGCCTGCTCGGTCGATCCGGGGCGACGGGCGGCGGCCGGACCATAGCGCGCGGCGTGGGGGGACGGCGCGGGGGGGCTGGACTCGAGGTCAGCGCCGCCTTCGGCCAATCACGTCCAGAGACGGCCGATCGCTTGCACGGTGGCGTCGGCCCCGAAGACGAGGTCGAGCTTTGCGCCCCCCTCACGCTCGCGGACCCAGCAGGTCCCCCCGGCTTCTCCCGCCAACACCCGCGTTGCCGCCGCGTCCCACGGGTTGAGGTCGCAGTCCATCATGGCGTCCGCCGCGCCCGAGAGCACCAGGAGATGACCGAAGGCGTCGGTATAGCCGCGGAGCTTTGGAATGGCGTGACTCATCGCGTCGTAGGCGGGACGGAGCCCCGCAGCTTCGAAGCAGAAGAGATCTCCATGACAGACGAGCGCGTCTTCGAGTGCTGGGCCTGGGGAGACACGCAGGCGCTCTTCGCCGCGCCACAGGCCGCCCCCGCGGACGCCGCCGATGCGATCTCCGACCGCGGGCAGGTCGATGACCCCCAAGACGGGCTCGTCGTCGATCAGCAGAGCGATCAGCGTCGTGAATAGGGGTATGCCCCGGGAGAAAGCGATCGTGCCGTCGATCGGGTCGACGACCCAGCGGCGCCGGCTCGCGCCGCGGCGGCCCGGCTGCTCGCCAAATTCCTCGCCCAGGATCGTGTCCTCGGGGAAGGCGGCGTGGATCGTTTCGCGGATGGCCCGCTCGGCCTCGCGGTCGGCTTCTGTGACGGGGGAACCGTCGCCCTTGGTCTCGATGGCCAC
>Ga0315332_10001349_pt1 | contig 12930 bp, 18 predicted proteins | sample M110034915metaG_FD_203455 | JGI IMG/M metagenome (GOLD analysis project Ga0315332, IMG submission 203455) | Ammonia-oxidizing marine archaeal communities from Monterey Bay, California, United States - M1 100m 34915 | ecosystem: Environmental > Aquatic > Marine > Intertidal zone | place: USA...
ATTCTTTAATCCAAGTGGTATTGTTGCTGATAGGTGGCAAATGCTAACTGAGAAGTATGAGATTGATCCAGAGAAAACTGTTTCTGTTCTTTATCGTGGAACTGATAAGTGTACTGAAGTTCGTTTGGCATCACCACAGGCTTATTTGGATGCTGTAAAACAGATTTTAGATCAGACTCCAGCTAATAGAGTTTTAGTTCAGACGGATCAGACTCAAGTTCTTGATTATTTTAAATCTGAATTGGGTAATATAGTTGTTTCTTTTTCTGAAACTCCATCAACATCTGGTAATAAATCTATGATTGATACTATGGAAAAAGATAAGCGTGACATGACTGATTGGATGCAGTGGTTTGATGCTGCTCTACGGTGTGTTGCAGAGTGTGCTTATGTTGTTAATCATACCGGCAACTGTGGACTTTGGATGAATCTTTATCGTGGTAATGTTAATAATGTATTCCAATTTAATGAGGCTGGGAGATTGGAATGATTTTTAGAATTGATAATGTTTTTAGTGATGAGCAAAGAGAGAAATTGATTGAGGATGTTGAACCTCTTTTACTTTCTAAAGAAGAAGAGTTCACAAGACAACAAACAGATCCTACATTACACTTACATTCTGGTTTTGAATTTGTTCATGAGCATATTTTAAATCTAATTGAAGAAAGATTTAATCTTAAGTTGGATTTATTATTTTCTTGGGCTAATTTAGATTATGGTGAGAAGAAAGATATGTTTTGGCATACTCATCCATATGATTATTCCTGTGTCTATTATATGAAAACAAATAATGATAATGGAGGAACATTATTTAAAGATAAATCTTTAAACTTTGTTACTGCAATGCAAAATAGTTTGATATTATTCAATGCTAGTTTAGAACATACTGCTCCACCTTATGATCTTCATGAGAAAAGATATACTTTAGCAATGGATTTAAATCGTGCTGAAAGAGATGGTCCAAGAGCTGATGAACTATCAAATGAAGTGGTTATGACTGCACTACAAAAGACTTATTATTAAGGAGATCACTAATGAATAAAGTACCCGATCTAGTTTTTCATCATCACACATCATTAGGTGATCATTTTATATGTAATGGTATTGTTCATACCTATGCAGAGCAATTATGTGAGAGATTGCATCTACCATGTCACCACAGATATCTTGAGACAATAGAATGTTTGTACCAAGACTTTGATAATATTATTGTTGAACCATTCCATGATGACTGGGCAACATTAGAGAAAGAAATGTTCCCTTGGGCACAAGAGAAGAAATGGCCTCTTACTAGGATTGGATTTGAGAATGTTTATTATCGTAGATTACAGAGAGAGAATACTCCACCAGAGTTCTTTGCAGTAAATTTTGATAGACAATTCTATGAGCAAGCAAATATTTTATTTAAGGAAAGGTATGAGAAGTTTACTCTTCCAGAAGAGATTCCAGGATCAGATGAGGTATATAATAACTTGACAGAAGGAGAAAAAGATTATATTATTGTACATAAGAATTCTAGTGCAGAGGGTGATTATCCAATCGACCTTTGGAACTGGAGAAGAAATCAAGTTGGAGCAATTCCTAATATCAAGATCGTTGAGATTGGTTTAGGACAGACAACTAATATGCTTTCTTATATGAAACTCATTGAGAATGCAAAAGAGATCCATTGCTTGAACAGTAGTTTCTTCTGTCTAGTTGATAGCGTTTGTATGAAGATTAGTCCGAAACTTTTTTATCATGATATTCGTATGAATAATATCACACAGACTAATTGCTGGACAACCGGTGGCCAACGCTGGACAGTAGTTGAGTATCCATTTAAGAAATGAAAAAAATAGCAGTAGTTACATGGTGTACTGATGATTATGCTGTACATTTAAGACCTGATAAGTTGGAAAAATGTATTAATCATTTTCATCCAGAGATTGATTTTTATTCTGTTGGTACTAAACAAACTGAAGAGATAAAGAAAGAGAATCCTTGGATTTTAAAGGAAAATATTCGCCATTATGCTGATTGGATGGCTGTTTTGTCATGTCTTCCTTTTGTGGAAGATTATGATATGCTTATTCATATGGATGCAGATTCTTTTTGTGTTGGTAGTTTGGATCGTGTTCTTGAATCGGATGCTGAGTTGATTGGCGTTAGGAATAATAACTTTTTTGGTAGGGCAGGAGCAGCACAACCTTGCACAAGTCCTTTCTATGAACCATATGGAGATGGTGGACAGATTGGAGTAAATGATTTTATTAACAATGGATTTGTAGCATCAAATGATAAGGAATTTTGGTATGAATTGAGAGATTTTAACAAGTTTGTTGCAGAACAAAGTGATGGTAGGACTTTTACATATAGACCATGGCCAATGATTCGTAATGAACAGGATACTTTGAATCATATTTTCCATGCTAAGGGTAAGTATACTTCTGAAATTGTTGATCGTGAAGGTAGTGGTGTTACTTATGGACTTATAAATCAATGGGGCACCACAGATCATTGTGAGAGTTGGGAGAATTTTTATATTAAGGATGGAAGTGTTTACATTGATCATCCCATTAGTGGAGAACCATTAAGGACCAGTGTCCTTCATGCTGCTGGTGTTGGAACTATGCAAACTATTAAGGAGTATGGTGACCAATATAACTGGTTATATGGTATAGTTAAACCAGAAGTAAAAGACTACATACAATCAATTCTTGGAGAATAAGATGGCAATTAATTTGAATGCTGTGAAAGGTCTAGTAAAATTTGATCTTTCTCAATCAGAAAAGTTTATGGATCACCATAAGAAACTTCACTCTAAAACTGTAGCTATCCTTGAGCAGTTTGATAATGGTTTCTATACCTTCCTTGAAGACAATGAGGATATGGTGATGGTAGATCTAGGAGCAAATATTGGATTATTTTCTCTCTTCATGAGTCCTCTTTGTAGTGAGATTTATGCACTTGAACCAACACCATCTCATGTTGAGATCATGGAAGAGTTACTTGAGAAGTTAGAAGTAAAAAATATTTTCTCACATCAAGTTGCTGTTCATACTGAAAATGGAGAAGAAGAATTACAATTGAATAGTAGCAACTCCACAATGAATTCATTCCTCCGTCATGGAATCGATCCTGGTGGTACTGATAGTGTAATGGTTCCTACAGTTAAATTGTCAGATTTTATTAAGAACACTGTACAAAAGAGAGTTAACTTTGTTAAGATGGATATTGAAGGGTTTGAAAATGTAATCCTTCATGATGAGTCCTTTGAGGATGCTATTAAAGAGATTGATGCTCTTTATGTTGAGGTGCATGACTTTGAAGGAACTGGTAAGATGGAGGAGAATGTGAAGAAAGCAACTGAGAGATTGGAGTCTCTTGGTAAGAAGGTGACAAAACTTACTTATGATGGAATCCTAGCGCATGACTGATAAAGCTTTACATAAAAGATTACTTGATGTTTGTTATAAGAAACAACTGCACCATCTAGGAAGTTATTTTTCTTCCTTAGATTTGATTGATGATATCTATAGTAAGATGAACCTTGATGAGGATATCTTTATCCTCTCTGCTGGTCATTCTGTAGTTGCATTATATGTTGTACTTGAAAAGTATTTTGGTCATGATGCTGAATGGCTACATGAGAAGTTTGGAGATCATCCTAAAAGACATGAGGAATTAAGGATTCATTGCTCCACTGGTAGTCTAGGAATGGGTATCACTGTTGCTGTTGGTAGAGCACTTGCTAATCCTAAACGTGATGTTTATTGTATGCTTTCTGATGGTGAATCAACAGAAGGATCCGTATGGGAAGCACTACGGTTTGCTTATGAGGAGAAGATTAAGAATCTAAAGATCTATGTTAATGCCAATGGTTGGGGTGCATATGATGATATTAATCTAGATTATTTGGAGAAGAGGATGAAGGCATTCCATCCAGACATTAACTTTGTAAGGACAACAGTTGAGCATTATGGTTTAGAAGGTCAGCATGCACACTATACAAACTTTAATGAGGAACAGTATAAGGCTGCATTGGAGACATTATGAGAAGAACTTTTAGAGAACAACTTGAAGTTGAGATGAGAAGAGATAGTAGGATTCATCTTCTTGTTGGTGATGTTGGGTATGGTTTATTTGATAGTACTAGGAGAGAATTTCCTAGTAGAGTTATTAATCCAGGAGCAGCAGAACAATTGATGATGGGTATGGCAGTGGGTATGACTATGGAAGGTCTTATTCCTGTGGTTTATTCTATTACACCATTTGTTTTGTATCGTCCCTTTGAGTTCATTAGGAATTATGTTGACCATGAGAAGATTCCTGTTAAACTAGTTGGTAGTGGTAGGAATGATGATTATGGTGTCTGTGGATTCTCTCATTATGCCTGTGAGGATATGAAGGTAATGGATGTATTCTCTAATATAAAGGTATACAGACCTGAACATAAAGATGAGATAGATGTTGGTGAGTTCTTATATAATATGTCTCCATCCTATATGAATTTGAGTCGATGAACATTTTATTTACTGGACATAAAGGATTTCTTGGTAGAGAGATGGTTCCTTATCTCTCACAGAATCACAATGTTCTGTGTCCTGATATAAGGTATACAGACAGTAGATCTGTAGATGATTTTATTAGAGATAATCCTATTGATATTATTCTTCATGCAGCCATTAGAGGTGGAAGAAGGACAAAAATAGATGAGTCTGATGATTGTTATGATAACATTCTGATGTTTGAGAATCTATGTAAGCACGGTATCAAGATGATTAATTTTGATAGTGGTGCATCATATGATAGAAGAAGGTCAATACATAAGGTAAAGGAAGAGAATCTTGGAGAGCATATTCCGGTTGATTATTATGGTCTATCCAAGTTTGTAACAGGATGGAAGTGTAGAAGTTTTGATCATACATATAATTTAAGATTTTTCAATGTATGGGGCCCAAAAGAAACTCCTGATAGGTTCACTAAGGTGAATGTTAACAATTATATCAACCATAAAGGTATGCATATATTTCAAGATAAATATATGGATTTCTTTTATATTGAGGACACTAAAAAAGTAGTTGATCTTTATTTGGATAATGATGGATTACCTAAAGATGTTAATCTAATCTATCAAGACAAACTTACTCTTGTTGATTTTGCTAATATGATGAATAACTTGTCAGATTATAAGGTTTCTATTAAAATTCATAAGGATGATCTTGCTTATTCATATTGTGGAGATGGAAGTCTCTTAAGAGCTTTGTGTCCTGACCTGATGGGATTAGAAAAATCATTACAACATTATTATGAATCGTGTATTCGTTAACGGAACCTTTGATCTTCTTCATAGAGGTCATTTGGAACTCCTAAACTATGCTAAAAGTTTGGGAGATTTTGTTTGTGTAGGTATTGACACAGATGATAGAGTGAGAGAGAAGAAAGGTCCTACTAGACCCGTACATAACCAGGAAGAACGAAAGTATTTTCTTGAAAGTCTAAAGGCAGTAGATGAAGTCAGGTTCTTTTCCAATGATAAAGAGTTGGAGGAGTTGGTAAAATCCTTTAAACCTGATATAATGATTGTAGGTTCTGATTGGAAAGACAAATCCGTCATTGGATCATATTGGGCTGCCAAATTAATATTCTTTGATCGAATAGGAGATTATGCAACAACAAAAACAATTCAAGATATTATTAATCGGGGATAGTTGCACTGATGAATATGTCTATGGAACCTGTGAGAGGTTAAATCCAGAGGCACCAGTTCCTATTTTAAAATTTAATAGAAAAGAAACGACAAGAGGAATGGCATGGAATGTAAGAGAGAATCTTATGTCATTTGGATTAAGTGTTTATATACTTACTAACAAAGAAGATATTACAAAGACAAGATATATTGATGAGAAGTCCAATCAACAGATTTTAAGAGTAGATGATGAGGATAGGTGTGAACCTATGGAATATGAGCAACCATTCCATGAGCGATCAACTACTGATCCACCATCCGATGATTGGTATGATGCCCTTGTTATTTCTGATTATGACAAGGGTTTTTTAACGACTGAAAAGATATTTGAATTGGTTGAGTGGTTTGAAGGCCCTGTTTTTATTGATAGTAAGAAGACTAAACTACCAAAGAAGTCTTGTTATGTTAAAATTAACGAGGATGAATATAAGAAGTTAGATAAACCATCAAAGAATTTGATTGTTACTAAAGGTGGTAAAGGTGCAGAGTATAAAGGTAAGTTATATCCAGGAGAACCAGTAAATGTATTTGATGTAGTAGGAGCAGGTGATACATTCCTCTCTGCAATGGTTTACTTTTACTTAAAGTGTGGTAGAATAGAGGATGCTATCCCATATGCCAATAAGGCAGCAGGAATTGCAGTACAAAATCATGGAACATATGTTCTTACACAAGGAGATATAGATGAAATATGTGGTTGATATAGATGGTACTATTTGTGATTGGGAACCAGGTAGAGAATACTCACTTGCTCATCCAAACAGAGATAGGATTGCCAAATTAAATCAATTGTATGATGAAGGACATCATATTACTTACCTTACTGCGCGTGGTATGGGAAGATATGATAATGATGTATTTCTAGCAGAGGCTAGATTTAGAGAACTAACCGAACTACAACTAAAAGAATGGGGTTGTAAATACCACAAGTTCTTTATGGGCAAACCGTCAGGTGATGTCTATATAGATGACAAAGGAATAAGTGATAATGACTTCTTCGATTAAGATAGTTCCTAAAGGATGGGGATATGAGAAGTGGATTTGTAATACTGAAGAGTATTGTGGTAAACTTTTGCATATTATTAAAGGAAAGCAATGTTCTTGGCATTATCATAAACTAAAAGATGAAACCTTTTATTTACAAGAAGGAAAACTTTTGGTAAAATATTCAGATGATGATGACCGAGATAATGCAAAAGAACTGATCATGGGACAAGGCGATAAGTTCCATGTATACAGAGGATTGAGACATCAGATGTTTGCATTAGAAGATACTGATTTATTTGAGTTCTCTACAGAGCATTTTGATTCAGATAGTTATCGTATAATGAAAGGAGATTGAAATGAGTTTTGAGATTGCATTGGTGGAAGGGCAACATCGTGGTTTCCTTTCTAATTACCTTACTATTCTTACTAGTTTTAGAACATTAGAATCTAAAGGTGTAGATCTGGATACAGTATCTGTTTCACCATCAATGTTTATGTTGTATGGAACTCCAAGCAATTGGTTTGATGAGTCAAAGGTGACTGATGCACCTAAGATGTTTAATACTCAAGATGGATGGGACTGTGATTATCCTTGGGCATCATTTAGAGATTTTGATTTAGACAAGTATAGAAAGTATCTTCCTTTTAATGCAAGGATGCAGGAGAAGATTGATAGTATTCCTGTAGATAGGTATAAGAATGCACTGGCAGTTCATTACCGTGGCACTGATGGAGTAGGACATACTCATCGTGTCCAACCAGAAACATATATTGAAGCAGCTGATAAGGAGTATAAGGAAGGTGGTTATGATTGTATCTTTCTAGCAACAGATCAGACTGATGTAGTTGATAAATTCAAGAATCATTTTGAAGGTGTTGATGTCTATCATTATGATGTTCAACGCACGATGAGTATGGCTGGATTGCATTATTCCATCCAGGCAGAACCTAACTCACCTGAAAGGATTTTAGCAGGTGATGAGGTGCTTATGGATGCATATACCTTATCCTTATGCAGGACTCTTATTGCCAAGTCTTCTAATATTTCTAACTTTGCACGGATTTTGAATCCTTTTATTGAGGTTCTCTATCAGGATCTTGATACTAGTAATGAGCACGGTGATCATGCTGACTTTGATAGTAGAGGATATTTGGAGAGGTTCCCACAGATTAGGACAAGAGATATCCAACCATTTATCTTTAACTGGAGGAATCAATTTGAGAAGACATGTGCTACAGAAGATGCACTAAAAGAAATCTTTGATGATGTAACAGTTATCAATAGTGATGAGGAGAATACAAGACCTGGCTGGATTAATTTAGGTGATGAGGCATACTTTGGAGGACAATTTAATACAGCATTAGATTTGTTTGATGAGAATAAGAAGGTTCTATTCCATGTACAAGGTGATGCAACCTATCATGATTGGGATGCATTGGTTAAGGATGCAAGGAAGTACTATAATCTCTATGAGTGGGGTGTATATACTCCGAATGTAATTAACATTTGGTATACACCAGAGCATACAGACATTGAAGGTATTGAATCAGAGGATGAGAACATTAAGATGGTTGCATGTACTGATGAGACTGTATGGTTTATTCATCGTGATGTGATTGATGAGTATTATAAGAGAGAACTTCTACAATATATGACACCAGAAGTATTGAAGCACGGATGGGGTTGGGACTTTGTAATGAATGCTATTTCTTTCTTGATGGGAAGACCTGTGATGAGAGATTATAATCATACTATTGATCATCCACCAGGAACTAACTATAATAAGGAAGCAGCATCTGTAGAGATGGCTACTCTTTGGAATGCACTCCCTGAAGATGTTAAGGAATGCATTACCTATATTAAAGGTGAAAGAGAAAATCTAATCAAGTACTTTGAGTAATGGATAAGAATAAAGCAGCTTTTAAACTCCAAGGAATGCCGCATATCTATTGGTTAAACCTTGATGCGGATGTACAAAGAAGAGAGTATATGGAAACTCAGTTTGAATACTGGGAGATGGAAAACCATACTCGCATTGCCGGTTATGATGGTAGAGAAGATGATGTATCAGCACATCTGAAAGGAAGGATACCTGATAATATGAATCAAGGTGAGTTAGGATGTTGTATGACACATCTTAAAGCCATCAAAGAGTTCTATGAGAATACTGATGATCCTTATTGTATTATTGCAGAAGATGATGTGAATTTTGATACAGCAAAGTATTGGAATTTTACATGGTCAGAATTTTTTGGTCTTCTTCCTTATGATTGGGATGTGGTCCAGATGACTACCATTTGTACAGGTGATATTCATGTGAAGTTGCACCTTAAATTCATTAATGATTTTTCTGCAGCATTCTATTTGATTACTAGGCACCATGCAGCAAAGGTTTTGAGGCATCATATGCGTGGTAAGAAGTGGAAATTAGATAATGGAGTCAAACCTAGAGCAGTTTCTGAGGATACTATCTTGGAGACAGGTAAGACATATACGATGCCTATCTTCCTTTATAATTTGAGTTTTCCTTCATCAATTCATCAGGAACACATAACAATCTTTCACAAAGGACCGCATGATGCATTGTGTCAGTTCTGGGAAACGCATGGAGAAGGGTTTAATTTGAGAGAATATATGGATTATGATCCTTATTTGGGTCGGATAACCGAAAATAGTGCTGCTAGAGCTGCTCAAGAAGCACAACAACAGCAAGAAACTTGACAAGTAACAAAACTTCAAGTATACTAAATACTTGAACATAACAAAGGACTCGAAAGAATCGTAACCCTGCGTAAATGTATCAAGAACCCACGTCGAGGGTTCTATCATCCGCAGGTTTTTTTAATGCTTGCGAGACACTTTCTAAAAAAAATGTTTAAACCTCTAATTGCAGCTGTCGCAGCTGCACCTCTATTCGCTGGCGCTGCTTTTGCAGGTCCCTACGTTAACGTAGAAGCCAATGCATCTTATCCAGATGGCGAGTATACAACTGCTACAACCGATCTTCATATTGGATATGAAGGATCTACTGGTGATCTTGCTTATTATGCACAGGTTGGGCCTGGATTCGTTCATAGCGATGCTGCTGACGATACTGAGACTGAAATCTCTGGTAAAGTTGGAGTTTCTGTTGCTGCTAATGAGCAACTTGGATTCTATGGTGAAATCTCTGGTATCACTGGAGAGGATTCCGATTCTGATGACATCATCAATTGGGGTGCCAAAGTTGGTGCTAAGTACACCTTCTGATCTCAAGTCAGATAATTCATACAAAGGACCCTTTACGGGTCCTTTTTTTTGTGCTACAATATACCAGAGTTTGTAAGGTATTTTTATGACAGTATCCTCTCCTAGACGGCAACGTCTTCAAGAGGCCAGTCTATTGGAAGGACCAATGATCCTTCTGCAGAATATTCGCGGGTTTAGATCACATCGCAACCTAGTTTGGTTAGCATGTGTCCCACTTGCTTTGATGGGTTTAGGTTTGTTTGATCTGGCAGCACATGCAAATGATTTGCCAGCAGAACTTAATGCAGCATTCTTAGCAAACAATCTGTGGTTACTTGTAGCAACAATCCTAGTCATTTTTATGAACGCAGGATTTGCAATGGTTGAAGCAGGTATGTGTAGGCAAAAGAATGCCGTTAACATACTGTCTAAAAATTTATTTGTATTTGCATTAGCAGTAACTTCATATTGGTTTGTCGGATACTCTTTGATGTACGGTGATGCCGTAGCACAAGGATGGCTTTATTTCAACGGTTTATTTTTTGATCCAACTGTAACACCAGAACTTATTGGTGAAGGAGGATTGGTTCCAACAGTTGACTTTTTATTCCAAGCAGCATTTGCAGGAACAGCAGCAACTATAGTTTCAGGTTTAGTAGCAGAGAGAGTTAAGTTTGGTGAGTTCGTTGTGTTCTCATTAGTTCTTACTGCATTCATCTATCCTATTGCAGGTAGTTGGCAGTGGAATGGTGGTTGGTTAAGTGAAGCAGGGTTTATTGACTTTGCTGGATCATCTATTGTTCACTCTGTAGGTGCATGGGCAGGTCTTGTAGGGGCAGCACTTCTTGGTCCTCGTATTGGTAAGTATGTTAATGGTAAAGTACAAGCATTACCAGGACATAATATGGCACTTGCTACATTAGGTGCATTGATTCTTTGGATTGGTTGGTATGGATTCAATCCAGGATCTCAACTAGCAATGGATCAGTGGGTTCCTTATGTTGCAGTCACTACTACACTTGCAGCAGCAGGTGGTGCTATTGGTGCAACTGCTATTACTACTGTTAAGAATGGTAAACCAGATCTAACAATGATCATTAACGGTATCCTTGCTGGACTTGTTAGTGTAACTGCTGGTTGTGGTAATCTTACTATGGCTGGTGCATGGTTAGCAGGATTAGTTGGTGGCATTATTGTTGTCTTCTCTGTTGCTGCTCTTGATGGAGTAGGTGTTGATGATCCTGTTGGTGCATTTTCAGTTCATGGTGTCTGTGGTATTTGGGGAACAGTTGTCGTAGGTCTTTGGGGTTATGATATCCAAGGAACTGGTGCAGGTTTAGGACTCTTTACTGGTGGAGGATTTGATCAACTATTCATTCAGATTGTTGGTTGTCTTGCTTATGCAGTATGGACTGTGGTTACTTGTTATGCGGCTTGGAAAGTAATTGGTGCTGCCTTTGGTGGTATTAGAGTTTCTGAAGCAGATGAGAAGATTGGTTTGGACATTAGTGAACATGGTATAGAAGCATATCCAGATTATGCTTTGAATACTAAATGATCTCAAATCAGATAATTCATACAAAGGGATCCGCCGGATCCCTTTTTTTATGCTATAATATATCTGCCAGAGAAATACTGGCTGCGGTAATCCCCTTTGGTAGGTTCAGGATTAGCGGCGATAGGAATCTACCTCCTATATACTTTGCCTTACATATATTAAAGTGGTTGATAAAAAGGAGTATCAAAAAACTCCCTTCAGACAATACTACGAAGAGTTTTGTGAAGTGTTGGGTCATCCATTATGGATGTTGCCAATGATGTTGATAGGATTATTGCTAATGATAGAACTTTTGCATACCAACTATCATATGGATGCAGAAAAAGATGCTCATGGTTATTGTGGGCAGAAAGAATTTGTTAAAAAATTGCAGAGGTTTTATGAGAACAATTAAGTAAATCTTATAGGGGGTATTAAACCCCCTTTTTTGTATGAGCGTATGAGTATAAATACCTTGTGTAGAATTAATATTTGATATATAATTGTGTAATGTTTCTTTACACTAAATAAGAAAAATGACTCAATCTTCAGCAGTAGTTACAACCGAAGAAGGCGGCCGCCAGAACATGTTCGCCAAAGAGCCACAGATAGAAGTAATGGATAAAGAGTACGGACCAGAAGCAGAACTTCTTAATGGTCGTTTAGCAATGATCGGATGGGTTGCTGCCATTGGTGCTTATATTACTTCTGGTCAAATCATTCCGGGAATCTTTTAGATGTCAGATCTTCAATTAGCTTTTTTGTTTCCATATATTCCATTTTTGAGTTTAGTTATTGTTTTTGCATTTTTGGGATTGATTGATGATAATAATGATGATGATGAAGATGGTGATGGTGGTATAATGCAAGTTGCTTATAATAGGGCTTAAATATAAATATCTAAAGCCACTACTACATACATGCCAGAAGAAGTAAAGAAGAGTTCTCAGGATGCTAAAAATAAAAAGATTGGCGTCCTTGGTAAATTAAAAGCTGGTCTAGATGATAAAGAAGAACAACTTGCCATTTTATCAACCTTTGTGCGTTTGGGTATTCTTGTGTGGTCTGGTGGGATTCTCACTCTTGCCTATATCAAGTTACCTCCTGCTCTTGGTATACCAGAACAAAAACTGGATCCAACATTTATCGCGTCAGTTTTTACAGGCGTTTTAGCGACCTTCGGCGTCCAGGCAGCAAAGGGTAAAGGAGAAGGTGGAGGTAATGGTGGTGGAAATGGAATAACTAGAGAACAGATGGAACGATTGATTGAAAAGGCAGCACAAACTGCTCCATCACAGACTATTAAATTAGAGCAGGGACCAGTTAGAATTTCTACTGGTGAGCCTCCTGTAAATCCAACAGTATAATGAAGAAGTTTTTTCAATGGTTAAATAGATTATGGCATGCAGGGATGGGAGATAGATGAATAAGTTTATTTTGCCTGTA
>Ga0315332_10001352_pt1 | contig 12919 bp, 9 predicted proteins | sample M110034915metaG_FD_203455 | JGI IMG/M metagenome (GOLD analysis project Ga0315332, IMG submission 203455) | Ammonia-oxidizing marine archaeal communities from Monterey Bay, California, United States - M1 100m 34915 | ecosystem: Environmental > Aquatic > Marine > Intertidal zone | place: USA...
GCGGAACGGGCCTGCGAGCACGTAGAGGTGCTGTTCTGTCGGACCGTGATCGGAGAGGCATACGAAGCGCAACTCTGATCGTGGGCCGGCAGTTCGATACAATGACATTGCTGTAGCGAAGCCGCCGGGCGGGCTGCCGGGCACTTGTAGTGCGAGGTCTCCACAGAATCGCACGCCGGTCGGCAGGCCGGTGTAGGCGGAGATCTCCGTGCCATTACAATGTATTGCCACGCCGCTTGGAGTGACGACAGGGTTCGACGAGAAGCAGTAGAAGTTGCCTAGTGTTTCGTCGTAGTCCATGCCCGCTGTTTGGGGCGGGGTGTTGAATGAAATAGGCTGGCCAAGCGGGTTGAGAACGATGTTGCCAGCACGATTGAACTCGAATGCAGCCCAGCTGCCACCCGCTGTCGGGCCGCCGACCCAGAAGGTACCGCCACCAGGAGGGCCGTTCGGAGCCTTTCCTGTTGGGTCGAAAGCTAGGCTTAATCGTTGTCCGACGAGGAAGGGCGATTGTGTGATGGTTGTGTTTAGAGCTGGCGCTAGGACGCCGCCGGCAGTTGCGTCGATTGCTCGAATGTGGATTTGGCCACCGCTGGGGCGGTGGTCGACGACCACGTAGAGATACTCTTGGAAGCCTACGCCCGTGGTTAGGGGGCGGCGCTCAACAGTCATATCCATCGGTCCGAGTGGAGCTTGGTTAGGCGTCGAAGGTAGAGGCGTAGGAGTGCCAATTGGGACGCCCGACGAAGTGACTTCGATGATCTCGTGTGGCTGTCCGGCTTGGCCGAGTGCTGAGATCCAGAAACGCTTTGGTGCTGTTTGGTCGCTGCGTGTGACTGCGACGCTGCGGACTTGGCGGCCGGAGTTGGCTGTCACGTTGTTACCGCTCATCACTTTGCCAAGTGCCTCGCCCTCCTCGTCGCAGCGCGGGTTCACGCACTTGCTACTGATGTGAAGGTTGTCAATCGCCACCGTGCCGAGCGCATCTTCGATGAATTTGAAGTTGATCTCCTCGTCATCTGGTTGCGGTATCAACTTGGCGCTGACTGTTAGTTGCTGCCAACCGCTCCCTAGACTCGTGACCGTTTCGGTGACACTTGCACGGCCGTAGTCGGACAACTGCTCCTCGATTTGCTGCAGGATTTTGCCGCTGGATCCTTCAAATATGTCTACCTGGAACCAGAAGATCTTGACCCAGTCGAGGTGCGGGTCGTTGTCGACGAATAAGTTGAGGTCGGCGATCAGGTTTGGGGTGCCGGTGCCGACAAGCGCGCAGACACCGTTGTGGCCGTTTAGCGTGTTGAGCCATGTGAGGTTGTTCGTTCCCGACCAAGGCGTTGGGTTGTTGTACCATCCTGGAACGACTGAGAAACTCGGGACCGTGTCGGGCTGGCCTTGGAATGACTGTGGGAAGTTCCATGACAGGCTTACAGTTTGGTCATCCAAGACTCCCCACCATGGCGGCGGATTGACTGGATCTTGAGCTGTAGCAAAGGTGCATGCTACGCCAACTGCGAGCGTTGGCAGTAGGATCCGATTGAGGTGAGGGAGGTTCATGGTCCGTGTCCGGATTGTGGTTAACGGGGCTTGCTAGAAGGGGGGGGCAGAACTGCAGAGTTCGTACTTTGAATTGGTAGGCGCTTGGCTACGGCGACGGGATTCGTCGGCCAGATACAAGTTGTGCCGTCGCGCGCGGAGGTCGCTGCCCAAGTTCCTTTGCTGTTGAGGCTACCCCACATGGGGTTGCGGTGGCCTTGGAACTGCAGGACCTCGGATGCATCGCTTACACGCCAGAGTTGTGCGGATCCGCCTTTGCCAACGCTGCATGTGAGCACTTGCTGGCCATCAGACGAGAATGTTGCGAATCGCACTGGCAGGCCGACTTGGATGTCGGCAGTGCACTTGCCATTGAGTTGGAAGACGCGTGCTGTGCCATCGTCACTTGCGGTGACCAGGGAGTTGCCGTCAGGTGCTATGCGAACGTGACGGATCTTCTTGCTGTGGTCGCCGATCTGGCCGCGTGCTTGGAGTTCTGGTAGCGACCAAAGGCGCACGATGTGTCCGTCGGCATCACCATCTTCAACGGTGGCGAGCAGGGTGCCTGCGCTGTTGACATCGGCAGCGGTAATGACATTTGGCCGGTAGAGTGTTTGCTGTTCGGATTGATCCGCCAGGCTCCACACGGTGGCGCGTCCCTCGTCGTTCGTTTTGCTGCCAGCACCAGCAGTGAGTAGTCGGGTGCCCTCACTGAGGAATCGGACAACTGGGATTGGATGTGTATGACCCGTGAGCGTGAACTTCTTGGCTCCATCCTCCATCGAGTGCACGTGAACCTTGCCGCCAACATCACTGGCGGCGATTAGGCGGTCTTGCGGGTCGACGTCGAGTGCTTTGAGAGGGTTGCCGAGCTTCTTTGTGGCCCAAATTTGACGGCCGTCGCGAGTTTGCCACAGGCGTAAAACTTGGTCATCTCCAGCGGTCGCAATGCGTAAGCCATCTTGCGACAGGTCGATGGCTGGCACTTTGCCATCCTGGCGTAGCGTGACGACGCCGCGCGCTGTGTCGAAGTTCCAAACGAGAGATCGTTTGCCGGCGAGACCAAGGATGCGGCGGCTGTCTTTCGCGAACTGAATGCGATCGATTGTGCGGCCGACTTCGTAGCGATGAATGGGGTCGTTGCTCGATCGTTGGGTGCCGACATCGTAGATGTTGATGCGGTCTGTTGCCGTGGCTGCGAGTTGGCCCGTTGCATCGAACACTACTTGGCGAACTTCCTTTGTGTGGCCGTGCAAGATGCCACTTTCGCGAATCGCGAACAGTGTATCGCGATTGTTCTGATCGGAGTTTTGTGTGGATCCGCTGCTGTGCACCGGAACGAGGAGCCACAGTCGCGCAGTCTTGTCGCGTGATCCGGTTAGTAGTCGCTCGTTGTCGGGCGAGAATGCGATGCTGGTGATTGCATCAGAGTGGTTTGTCGCGCCGAGTAGAGAACCGTCGGAGGTCGCGTATAGGCGGACGGTGCCCGTTGCTGTGCCAATTGCACATAGCCTGCTATTTGGCGAAAATGCAATTTGCGGTAGTGCGCCGGCCAAGTCGGTGCCGATCTGAGCGCATGTGGCTATTTTTTGGCCGGTGTCGGCGCGCCATAGGCGCGCGCTGCCGCGGCCAGCGACATAGGTTGCAATGGTCTCTCCATCGGGGCTGATGGCGGCCGCAAGGATCATGTTCTCGTGCGGGATCGGCGCGGTGATGGCCGTGCCGTCTTGAGTGTTCCAAACTTGAGCTGCGAATTGGCCCTTAGTGTGACCGGGTGTCTGTGTGTTACGACCTGACCCATAGGTTGTGACGAGCGCCCGTGTGCCATCGGCACTTACATGCAGTGTGCTGCCGGGACCCGGTAACGGAACCGTGATGGGCGGGGTGTCATGCGTTGGCTGCCAGAGGCGCATGGTTTGATCGGTGCCGACAGAGATGACTCGGTGGTCATTCGTGAAGGCAACCCCGGAAACCCATGACTTGTGGCCGACTAGGATTTTGGGGTTGGTGTCTTCAGCGCTGCGATAGAAATGCAACGATCCTTGGTTGCCAGCTATGACAATATGATCGCTGACAGGTGACCACATGCCTTCGCTGGCGCGTTGCGTGGTTGGCAAGTCGCGGACTTCCCAGCCACTGCCTAGCGCCTCAAGAACTGCCGACCGCGTCATAGCTGAAGGTAGTTGCTGTTCTGCATCGAGCGCGAGTTTCAGTGCCTCTTCGCGATTGTGGTCGAGCAACTGTTGGCTCTTTGTGACCTTCATTGCGGCTTGCGTCTCTACGAGCTGCGTGTCTGCGTGGTAGCGACCGAGTCGTTCACGCGTCGCGTCATCGTTGCGGAGGCTAAGGGCTTGGTCCGTTAGCGATATGGCCATGCTGAGATCGCCGGCTTGGGCGTAGGCCTCGGCGCTTAGTAGCAATTCGCTGGCCCGGTTGTCATTGATGGTGCCGCGTACCCAGACCAATATTGCCACGACGGTTGTGGTGACCAGGGCCAGGGTCGCTACGGCACTTTCGGCGCGGTGCCTCCTTACAAATTTGGTCGCGCGTGTCCACGTTGATGCGGGTTTCGCGTGTACCGGTTCCCAGCGCAGAAAGCGTTGTAGGTCCGCTTCGAAGTCGGCAGCTGTTTGGTAGCGCTTGCCTGGATCCTTCTCGAGAGCCTTCTGACAGATCGTAACTAGGTCGCGTGGAACCTTGGTGTTGCGATGGCTGAGCGGCGTTGGCTCCTTAAAGCAGATGTCGTAGACAATCTGCTGCAGGTTTTTGCCGTCGAACGGGCGCGTTAATGTCAGGATCTCGTAGAGGATCACGCCGAGTGACCAAATGTCGGCGCGGTGGTCGACTTCGACTCGTTTGGCGAGCGTTTGCTCCGGACTCATGTAGTGCGCTGTGCCAGTGATCTCACCGGACATCGACAGACTCTCGCGGGTTGCGTCGAGTGACTTGGCTAGGCCGAAGTCCAACAATCGTACCTGACGACGATCATCGATCATCAGGTTGTGGGGTTTCAGGTCGCGATGCACGACCTGGTTGTGATGCGCGACTGCGAGCGCGGAAGCGACTTCGGCGACTAGCATTGCGCACTCGGCGACGTAGCCCTTTTCAGGTGCTAGCCCGAGCGTGCCGACGGTAACACCATCTCCGTCCGGATTGGCGAGCCGCAGGTCTCCGAGCATGTCCGCGAGGTTGCGTCCGGCGACGAAATCCATCGCGAGTGCGAATGTGCCGTCGACTTCGATCAGGCTGTGTACTGGCACGATTGCGCGGTGGCGAAGTTGCGCGGTAGCCATCGCTTCACGGCGGAAGCGTTCGACGTGGCGGCTGCTAAGTGTCAAGCCGCTCGCCATCACCTTCAACGCGACGCGTCGGTCCAGCGACTTCTGTTTGGCTAGATAGACGACGCCCATGCCACCACGGCCGAGCTCTTCCAGGATCATGAACTCGCCAAACGGCCGTCCTTCTTCAGCTTCATCTGCTGGCTCTTGCCATTCTTGATGTCCAAGAAGTCCATCGAAGACCATGTACTCTCGCACCTGAGACAGGATCTCGGCACGCATGTCCTCGGGGTATTGGTTCGCAAACTCGATCGGATCGGGAGCTTTGCCAGCATCTTGCAGCTTCACGAACGCCTCGAGTGCTTGCAGTAGATCTTGGTTCCGGGAGGAGTCGGATCCACCTATGTGCACGGGGTCGCTGACTACATCTGCCTCTGGGTTCTTAGTCACCTCATGACTCCCGGCGAGATAGCAATCCTGCGAGGCGAGCTTGGGCTCGAGACAGTAGTGCGCGCAAGGCACCTTCGGTTGGTAAGCCCATCTCTGCACAGATTTCGTCAGTGCTGAGTTCGAGGTAGCGGCGTAGCACGATGATCTCGCGTTCGCGATCGGGCAGTTGCTGCAACGCTGTACGAATGCGTTCTGCTAACTCGATTTCGTCGTGTGCTTGAGAAGGTGTCGCTTGGTTGGCCGCAATCATGTCGGCGCGGCCGTCGTCTAGCTCGACGATGCCGCCAGCGGCTGAGCGCTTCTTTGTTTCGAGTGCGCGGATGCGGCGCATGATTTCGTACTCAGCACTCTTTAGTAGCCATGCGAGGAACGAGCCTTCGCCGCGATACTCAAATTGGTGTAGTCGGCTCAATGCCGACAGGATGGCGTCGTGGGTGGCGTCTTCGCTATCCGCCATCAGGACCCGATATTTGGGGCCGATCAGTTTGCGTAGAGCCGACCGAAGCCGGTCGCGATAACGATCAAACAGCAGATCGATCGCAGCGCGGTCTTGCTGCAGGGCACGGTTAACTAGATTGCGAGTGTTGTCGTCCAAGAACGGAACCTGTTTCGGGAAACCCTGATTCTGCACGGGTTTCCGGGCGCGGCAAGTTGCGCGGGGGATTCGAACGACGAAGCGTCGAGCGAGTAGGTTCTGGATTGGGACGAGGGAAGCCATCGTGTGGGGGTGAAAGAACCGATTTGGGTGTGTTGCACGCAAAAGGGGCACATTTTCCCCGGATCAATATTTCGGTCCTAAGTAAGAGAATGAGCTTACAAAAATGCGTACGCATAAGGGCTGACGGCTCTTTGAGTTGGTGGACAACTCGCTCGGCCCGATTGGGCCACTATTTATTCCGGACCCCCTTCCTGAGCCATGTGTGGCTGCCGTGTGGTTGCAACTGTTGGAGCACTGGTCGTCCGCCTCGGCGAATTCGCCACTGGTCAACGCCCCTTTGTTTGCGATCCGGTCCTCAGCGCTCATGAGATCTCGCCGTCGGGTGCGGTGTTGTTCTCTGCATACCCGTCCGTCCTCATTTGCTCGAGCTGCCCGATCTTGCGGTCGCAGACGGCGTACGTGACGGCACGTTGGATCATCCAAGAAGGACTGAACTCTTAGCCCCGCCGGCGATCAGGACTGTCGGTAGTGTTGGACTCGCTACGTGGTGGGTGGCAAATCGTGATACCGTGCACGGGTCACCATGCGGGTGTACACCATGGCTAAGCGATTTTTGAAGACGGGGTGGTTTGCGTCGGCGGTGATGCTGTCCTTGCTGATGGCTGCGTGCCAGACTCCGTTGGGATCTGAGTTGGCTTTCGCACAAGCCAGTGGTGGCCTCCACATCATCGACTTTCCTGCGCCGCAGCATCTGTTGCGTGGCTTCGATGAACGTCAAGCGAAGGGGGCCTGGTGCCGTGGTGATGAAGTGCTGTTTGGCTTACGCCTGCGTAATGAAGGCGAGGTGCGTCATTGGTTGCTGCAGTTGCGTGTGCTCGAAGTGACCGCCATAGACGGTGATGGTGAGTTGATCGATCCGGTTGATTGGGCGTTGCGCATTAATGGCGAAGTGCAAGAGTTCGAATCGGCCGTCTGCCGGGCTGAAGTCGTGATCATGGACGAGCACGGCGTCGAACTCGGTCGTTCACAGCCACTCTTGCCTCGTGACTTCCTTAGTAGTGGCATTGCTAGTGCCTGTCGGTTCGTTCGTCATCGTATGAGCAAGGTCGGATCAAGAGTTTACGAGACTCTCGATATGCGGCCTTTGGCCGAGGCGACTGTGAGCGCTGTAGCTCTCTTGCAAGTAGTGCAAGAGGACTCGGTGCTTGCACCAATCCTTTGGCAAGTGATTGAGAAGCCAACCGTTTGGTCGGTGGTCGCCAACATGGGCATCCGTGTCAGGATTCGCCCTAGCTTTCATCGCGTCACCAGCGCTATTTCGCCGGTGCCCGTGGTCTTAGATCAAACTTGGCGATTGCCAATCGCATTGGAAGTCAATCAGACTCCTGCTCTCAACTTAGACCTGTTCGTGACGGAGCCTAGCTCGCCGTTCTCACTGGCTGGTGGGCTACTCGGTGCTACGGCGAGCCATCCAACGAATCCGGCGCTCGACTTCTCTTTGCTGCTGCTTTCTGCAAAGCGATCGACCTCCGTAGAGTCTCGTCTCGAATAGAGATACTGCGTCCGCTCACACGATCCTCAAGCGCCCTTGGCGTGGTGGGTTTCCGGTTTGTTGGCGAACGCCCGTTCTGGATTTGGAGCCTCAGGTCAGTCGGGTGGGCGGAGCGGTCGATAGAGGAGTCATGAAGTGGCAAGCATTCGTGGTGGCCTTGTTGGTTTGTGGTGGCGCTTGTGCGCAGGTGCCGGCGGCGCCTCTGGGGACTACCAAGCCTGCGGCAAAGCCCGCGGACCGCGTTTCGAAGCGTGCTGAAAAGATGCGTGATTCGATTACGAAGGGTCGTCAAGTGAAGGCTCACGTAAAGGTCTTAGTGCGCCTAAAGAACGGCAATCGCTTACGCGGGGTTGTCAAGGACGGGCGGTTGGTGGAACGCGTCGATGGATTGCTGTTCGTCGATGCACAGGCTCGAGATCGCGGTGCTGGTATTCGGCTTTGGTACAGCGGCGGAACTCGCAGCTACATCTTTGTGCCGTTCACGAGCCTCAAGAGCTATGAGGTCGTGCAGCGATTGTCACAGAAGCAATTAATGGCGCTCGAGTCCGAGATGCAGATGGCGGAAAAGCGCGCGAAGGAGCGTGTCGCCCAGGCTGCCCGCCGGGCTAAGAGTGAGTCTGCTAGGGCGGATTTGTCGCCGGGTACTTCCAGCGGGAGCGCGACGCCGCTAGGGCAACTCGACCTGCCACAGGCTCCAGGATTGCGGGGGCTTCCCACTGGGAGCTTGCCGCGACTTGGTAGTCCCACGGCAACTGCGAAGCCGGCAGACCCATTGGCCCCCTCAAAGGGTGACTCAAAGGGCAAGAAAGTGGGGGATGCGGGGAACCCTGGCGAGAATACGAACCCGGCCTTGGATCTGAAGCAGGCCCAGCAGGAACTGGTGTGGGCACAACTGCTGCGCAGTTACCCCCCGAAGGCCGGTTGGAATGAGGTTAAGAAAAACGAGATTGCACGCCGCAAAGTGGTGATTGGGGTCGTTCCGAGCGAGTTCGAGATGGAGTTCGTGCAGAAGTTCGACAGCTGGATGCAGGCCTGTGAGCGCAATGGTGTTGACCCCAACGCTGGCATTATTCAGAAGCCCAAGACCAAGCGAGACCGTCGCCGCGAGGAGCGTCGCCGCGTCCGCGGCCGCTAGAATTGCTGTAATCTGCGATCAGTCGCCCGCGAATCTAGCTTCGCGCTTGATCCGGTCAGGGGCTGCACGGAATGCTTGGGCGGATGCAACGCGCCTTTCTATTTACCGGTCAGGGATCACAGTTCACCGGCATGGGCAAGGAACTCGTCGAGCGCTTTGATTGCGCTCGCGAAACCTTCGCCGAAGCTGACGAAGCACTCGGAGAATCTGTCTCTGCTCTTTGCTTTGAGGGGCCTGATGACAAGCTGCAGCTTACTGAGAATACGCAGCCGGCGACCCTCACGGTTGCGGTCGCGGCGTTCCGTGCGCTCGGTCTGACTCCTGACCTCGCCGCCGGCCACAGTCTTGGCGAATACGCCGCTCACGTCGCAGCTGGGACTTTCGACCTTGGCACCGCAGTCAAGTTGGTTCGTCAGCGTGCGACCTTCATGCAAAATGCCGTCCCCGTCGGGACTGGTGGCATGGTTGTGCTTCGCAAGATGGATTTAGCGGCAGTCGAGGACCTCGTCGCGAAGGTTGATGCCGGTATTTGCGAGATCGCCAACAAGAATGAGCCGCAGCAAACTGTGGTTTCTGGTGAGGCTAAAGCAATGGACCAGTTGGTCGAGTTGGCGCCAAAGCGCATGGCTTTGAAGCTAAATGTCAGTGTCCCGTTCCACTGTTCCATGCTGAGCGAAGCCGGTAAACAGTTCGCGGCTTTGCTTGATGATACACAGATGAACGATCCGGCATTTCCGATCTGGTGCAATGTCGATGCCAAACCGGTAACCACTGCCCAGCAGGCGCGCGATGCACTGCAACGTCAGTTCGCCGGCGCAGTGCAATGGCTGCCAACCGTTCAGGGGATGTTCGCTGCCGGCGTTCGTGATTTCGTCGAGTGTGGCCCTAAGGCAACGCTCGTCAACATGGTCAAGCGGATTGCCGTTGGTGCTGGTGTCGATGATGTGACGACGGCCGCAGCTACTACTCCCGATGAGATCTCAGCTTTACAGGCTTCGTGACATCGGCGCCCCAAACATCTGAGATGCCCGTCAACCCGACGTCGCACGTGCTTCGTCAAGCGCTGTGGCCACTTGGGCTGCTCTATGGCACGGTGTCCGCTATTCGCAATGGCCTGTTCGCGGCCGGCTGGAAACGGGTGCATCAATTGCCTGTGCCCGTTGTCTCTATCGGCAATCTGACGGTTGGCGGGACCGGCAAGACCCCGACGGTTGTGTGGCTTTGTCAGATGGCTAAGCAGGCAGGCAAGGTTCCTGGCGTCTTGGCTCGCGGTTACGGTCGAGCCCCTGGCGCCGAACTGAATGACGAAGGTCTCTTGCTGCAGCGTCGATTGCCGTGGTTGCTGCAAGAGCAAGATCCCGACCGCGTTGCCGCGGGGCGACGGCTGGTCAACAAGGGCGCTGACTTCATTGTGCTCGATGATGGATTTCAGCATCGCCGTTTGCATCGCGACCTTGACGTTGTCTGCCTTGATGCGCGTATGCCCTTCGCCAACGGCCAGTGTTTGCCCGCCGGTGATCTACGTGAGTTCCGGTCGGGTTTGCGTCGCGCTGATTGCTTGTTGTTAACGCGCGCTGGTGGCCTCGACCGTGAGCAAATAGGTCTGCGCATTGCGCGTCTTCGGCAGATTGCGGGGAAAGAGGTCCCGGTACACGCGTGCGAGCATCAGCCAACGGATCTGATTCACCAGCCCAGCGGTGAGGTCGAGCCCGTCGATTCTTTATGCGGTCGGCGTGTGGTCTTGCTGTCTGCGATTGCCAAGCCGCACAGTTTTCGGGCGACGATTAGCCAGCTCGGCGCCGAGATCGTTGGGGAAGTCGTTTATCGCGATCACCATCGCTTTACGCAATCTGAGGTCGAGGCTGCGGCAGCGACGGCACGGGATTCTGATGCGATTCTTGTTACGACTGAGAAAGACGATGCGAGGCTTGATGCCTTCGCGATCGAGCGCACTGTGTTGCGTATTGATTTGTGCTTTGTCGACGCGGAACCGCGGCCTGGGGAGTTTTTACTGTGAGTTCGTCACGACGTAAGGTGCGTATCTCTGATCGCGTCATCTACTGCATCGCGCGATTGGCCATTGGCGTTGCGGCGCGGGTGCCACAATGGCTCGGGTATCGCTGCGCTGCAGGGCTCGGGCGCTTGTGGTTTTATTTCGACGGCCGTCGCCGACGTTACGCGGTCAAGTTCCTCCAGAACGCCTATCCAGATTTGAGTGAGCGTGAGCATCTGCGGCTCGGTGCCTGCGCGATGGTGAATCTGTTCATGGTGCCGCTTGATATGGCGCGGTTGACGCGTTTGATGGGCCGTGGGCGATGCGCTCGCGATGTCGTCAAGTGTGACGATGCGGCGCTGCAGTTGTCGCAGTTGCCCAAGCCATTCATGGCAGTCTCAGCGCACTTGGGGGGTTGGGAGGTCGGCGCGGTTTGCCTGGCTGAACTATTGGGAGGTGCTCACGGCATTGCTCGATTGACCAAGAACCCACTGCTCAATGATTGGATGCTTCGGACTCGCCAGCAAAGCGGGCTGCGCATGCATTCGCGTCGTGGGGGCTTGCGTGGCATGGCGCGTGGCATGGAGGAAGGCTATGTCGGCCTGCAGGTCATCGATCAGAACCAGCGATTGCGCGGGACGTTTGCTCCGTTCTTCGGCAAGCTTGCCAGTTGTGAACGGTCGGCTATGAGTCTGGCGCTGCGAAAAGGCTACCCAGTGGTTTTTGTTGGGGTGTTGCGGCGGAATTATCGGTTCGAGTTTGAACTGGTCGTCACTGAGACATTCCGGCCAAAGGTCACGGGAGACAAGCAAGCCGACTTGTTAGCGGCGGTGACTCGGGCCAATCAGGCCTTGGAGAGGCTGATCCGCTTGGCCCCCGAACAATATCTGTGGATTCACGATCGCTATCGCACACAACCAGCAACTGTGGAGGGCGAGGCGGCGCAGGTGGGTGGCGAGAAAGGTGAGGAAGATGCTATTAGCGGCGAGGAATGAGCCCGCCCTGCTGGAGCGCACCGGCCGTGCTCGCTAGTCTGCACGTTCACGCGCTCGTAGCTCAGCTGGATAGAGCATCGGCCTTCTAAGCCGGCGGTCGCAGGTTCAAATCCTGCCGGGCGTGCCATTTTCGAGAGGTGGGTTCCAGGTCTGCTAGGCTTGCGGTGGTCTTGCCTGCGGATGCTGGGATTGGAGCCAGATCACGCCAGTGTCAATGCACTGCAATTCCTCCGCGAATGCGGAGTGTCACAGACCGGCGTTCTTGACGATCGCTAAGAACTCATCTTTCCAGTGATAGTTGTGCAGCAATTCGGGGTCTTCATCGCCGAGTAGTTTGCGGGCGACATAGAGCGCCTCGATGGATGCCAGGCCACCAGCGGGATCTTCGAATGTTTTGCTCACCCGCGGATACGCCGTGTGCAGTTCTCCTGGGATGGATCGCTTGATTGGTTCGCCGGTGACGCAGGCGTTGAGTTGCGGTAACCAGCGCCAGGTGGAGTCGAGCAGCAATAATGGGTGCCCTTGGTCGGCGAGTGACAGTGGTGGCGCGTCGACGGCCAGCAGGATAAAGCCGGTCGCGTCGAAGCGTAGATCGGGTTTGCCACGTAAGAACGTCATTTCGGGGCGGTCATGAAGGAAGCGCAGCGAGCACTTGCTGATCCGCTCTTTGGGGTGGCGAATGACTGTGGTGGTGACGACCGTCACGGTTGAACCTTCTCTAGTTGGCGCATGACTGCGGCTTCGACGGTGTCGACATTGATGCCGAGCACACACTGAGGAGTAGCGCACGAACGGCGTCGACATGGACGGCAAGGGACATCGTGGAAGATCACTTCGTGCTGCGTGTCGCCATGACCCCGTGGACCGTACCGGTGTTCGTTCTTTGGACCAAAGAGAGCGACACAACGTGCGCCGACAGTGGCTGCTAAATGTAGTGGGCCGGTATCGGCTGCGACAACGACATCACATTGCTGCATTGCACCGGCGAGTCCTGCTAGCCCGAGTTTGCTGCCATCGGCGGCGCGGCTCTGAGGTGCGCTTGCTAGTGCGGGCGCGGCCAGTTCTTGTTCACCCGGGCCATAGCCAATGATCACGCCGATGCCGCGTTCACATAGGCGGCGGGCTAATTCTGCGAAGCGGTCGGTAGGCCATCGTTTGAATGCCGCGAATGCGGACGTGCCCGGATGTAAGAGGACACGCCTTCTGGGCAAACCTTCGAACAGCGATGCTGGTGGGGCGGTCGTTGCGATCGTTGGCGCGACAGCCTCACCTGACAGGCCGATTGCCTTGAGCAGCATGTGTCCGATGACCGCGCGGTGGGG
>Ga0315332_10001353_pt1 | contig 12914 bp, 10 predicted proteins | sample M110034915metaG_FD_203455 | JGI IMG/M metagenome (GOLD analysis project Ga0315332, IMG submission 203455) | Ammonia-oxidizing marine archaeal communities from Monterey Bay, California, United States - M1 100m 34915 | ecosystem: Environmental > Aquatic > Marine > Intertidal zone | place: USA...
TGCTAACTGCTTAATTTTCTTAATCGTTGGATTTGTAATCGCAGAAAGAACTGAATTTACACGAAACGATTTTGCTATGTTAGGAATAATTTATGTTGGAATTCATATAGTTCGGGCGATTGTAATTGCAATGCACTATCCTTTTATGAAAAATACAGGCTATGGCCTTCCTGTCAAAGACGCTATTGTTGTTTGGTACGGTGCATTGAGAGGTGCCATTGGCTTAGCATTAGCACTTATAGTTATGGGCATCGATGCAACTATTATGTCAGACACCTTAAATAATTTAAACGAAACAGATTCATATACACCAGAACTTGCAGAAACCATTAAAAATCAATTCTTATTCCTTATTGCTGGCACTGTTACGTTAACACTATTGGTTAATGCCACAACAATTAAGTTTTTGGTCGAGTATTTAGGTTTACTTGATGTCGCGCCTGCAAAGCAGCAGATGATATATAATGCTAACCAAAATCTTAGGGAAAGTATAGAAACGCAAATGGGATCGATTCAATCTGACAGATACCTTAAAAAAGCAGACTGGGAGAAAGTATCGGACTATGTGCCAAGTGTTTCAGAGATTAGTGATGATGTTAAAAACGCAAAGCTTGAAACTATTTCAGAAACAAGAAGAAGACTCCTTGAAAAAGAAAAAAGTAGTTATTGGCGACAATTTAAGGATGGACTTCTTGGGGCAGAAGCTGTTGAAGGTTTAAGTAATGGAATTAATGACCTACTTGATGCAGGGGGAAACAGAGCACTTTCAGATAGGGATGATTTAGAAGAATCATGGGAGGCCCCTAGATGGATGCAGAAAATTGCAAAAACACCGGGTCTAAAAAGCTGGGGAGAAAGCATGCTTTTAAATAGATTATCAAAAAGTTATGATTCAGCCGTAGGGTTTATTACAGCCCAAAATGATTGCGGTGCTCTACTCGAAAGTATTGGTAAAGGAAGTGAAGTTCCAACTGAAGAAATTGCAGCTATTGAAGAAGAAATTAACGAAAATAGGATTCATGGGCAGGCGTTCGTTAGAAACCTCAGAAAGAATTACCCGGACATTTACGTTGCTATTTCAACACAGCAAGCTATTAGAAACCTGCTGAATTATGAAAAGTCATCTATTGATGGCCTTAAGAAAAAAGGTAGAATCGATGATGGAGAGGCCGATAAAATGCTTAATGACCTAAAAGAGCGATCAAAAAGACTTATCGAATCTCCACCTAAAATTGAGCATACAGAGCCTAAGAAAAAAAAGAAAAAACCCATTGAAGAACAGGGCTCCGAATAAACAAAAAGGCCGCTAATTAGCGGCCTTTTTGTTTAAATACCTTTTTCATGATCAAATCCGTTGCACCAATCTTTTCCAAAATAAATTGAAGAGAGTTTTGACCTACTTCAGAACAGAATAAATCGTCATTCAATAATCTCTTTACGTACTTTATAAATTCCGCAGAGTTAGCAACACTTTTTCCTCCACCTGCCTCTTCCAATTCTAATGCTTCTGGAAACTTAGCATGATTATTTCCATAAATAACAGGCACACCATAAGCTGCAGGTTCTAAGATATTATGAAGAGCGTTAGTAAACCCTCCGCCAACAAATGCAATATCTGCATATCGGTAAATTGACGACAACAACCCAATATTATCGATTAGCATTATATCAGCAACTTGATTCGAATAATTCGAATACCTTACAATGGACTTGTTAAACAACTGTTCTATTTTCACCAAATGCTTCTCCGAAATATCATGGGGCGCAATTACAATTCTACAATTTAACATTAACTCAGTTTGCATGATAAATTCATTCATCATTTTTTCTTCTCTTTTCCAAGAACTACCAACGACTATCAAACTATTAACGCTTTTAAATTTCTCTATTTTGAAGTCGTCTTTTTCTTTTATTGTAAACTTAAATACTCTATCGAATCTTGTATCTCCAGATAAATGAATGTTTTCGAATCCCGCGTTAAGAAGCAAATTTTTTGAATTTTCATCTTGAACAAACATCCCTTCAGTAGACTTCAAAACACGCCTGAATGATTTCGAAAATGAGCCAAATAAAAAGTGATTTTTCGTTACAATAACAGAAATAAAATACGTTTTGATATTTCTGTTTTTGAGCTCAATGAGATGATTAAACCAAAACTCATACTTCACAAATATTGCAATTTCTGGATTTATTAGATCGATAAATTCGACTGCGTTCTTCCTGGTATCTAAAGGCAAATAAACGACATCATCAACGACATTTTTCTGACTGACAATATCATATCCACTAGGCGAAAAAAAACTGACAATAATATTATTTGACAGAAATTGTTGCTGTATTTCTTCAATAACAGGGTAAGCCTGTTCAAACTCCCCCAAGGATGCGCAATGAATCCAAACACTTTTTTTGACAGATCTCTTTGTGTTTGTTCTTCTTCCGTTTATCCATTGTTTCGCCTTTTCATTTCCCGATAGAGCCAAAAGATTTATAGCCCAACCATAAATCTGAATAAAACATGAATAAACCGTTAGCATTAATAAAAATAATATTCCCTGGGTATTTTCTTATACAGCGGCACACTCCAACCAAATCGAAAGCCAGTTAGCATATCGAACCGCTGATTATTTTCTATTCCCATTAAATCAATATTGTATGACCTTCTGTTTTTTGTATATGCCTCAACTATTTCGAGCTCCACAAAAAAGTTAATCATTCGAGAATTACTCAACAAACGATAACCAATTGTTTGACTTATCGCCCAACCATTTGTCAACCTATCGTAACCATGTAAATACTCATCTCTTAGCTGCGGAACATCATCATTTACAACATCGATTTTTATCTTATGTTGCAACATGCCTACTCCGCCCATAAAATAAACCCCACTATTACTATTCGGAGACAAAACCGCAAACTGCTTTCCAAAGTGAAATTGTAAACTATAACCCCTTTCGTATAATCTTACATCACTGTATATTCCCTCATTATTTATAATATAACCTTGTTCAGTAGTTACTTCGGATAAGATATTTGTTTCCTTTAAACTATTTCCGAACAAAAAGTTACCGCTAATACCGTACACAAAACTTTGTTTGTCCTTTACTATAAATGAACCGCCAATCGCAGAATTATTACCAAACCTCTTTTTTAGATCTCCTTCTGGCAACTGAAATGTATATGCAACGCTAATTAATGGAGCAAAAATCATCGAATCTCTAACATTCGTTTGCCCCAATGAACTTAACGAAAAGAATAGAGATAGAATCAATAGAAATTTGAATTTTACCCTCATAAGATGCAAACGTAATACCCTTAAATTTATTTACAAAATTAACTATATTCGCACACTTGTTAGATTTTGAGTGAAATGAGCGATATCCAAATGGTTGACCTAAAAGGTCAGTATAGTAAAATCCAACAAGAGGTTGACACTTCGATTTTAAATGCTGTAAAATCTGGTGCTTTTATTAATGGGCCGCAGGTATCTGAATTTGCAGTAGAATTACAAAACTACCTCTCCGTTAAACATGTAATTCCATGTGCTAACGGCACTGATGCTCTTCAAATTTCATTAATGGCACTAGGACTTAACCCAGGAGATGAGGTTATAACTCCTAGCTTTACATACATTGCCACTGTTGAAGTTATGGCTCTTTTAGGTTTAGTTCCTAAATTTATTGAGGTAAACCCTGAAACGTTTAACATTGATGTAAGTCAATTAAAAACCTTAATCTCACCGAAAACAAAAGCAATAGTTCCTGTTCATTTATATGGCCAATGTGCACATATGGAGGAAATACTAAAAATCGCTACTATTTATAATTTACACGTTATTGAAGACACCGCACAGGCAATTGGTGCAGATTATACTTTCTCTAACGGAACTACAAAAAAAGCTGGAACCATTGGTACAATTGGCTGCACCTCATTTTTCCCCTCTAAAAATTTAGGATGTTATGGAGATGGTGGTGCAATTTTCACAAACGACAGCGAATTAGCTAAAAAACTAAAAATGTGCGCAAACCACGGGCAATCAATTAAATATCATCACGATATTATTGGTGTTAACTCTCGCTTAGATACTTTACAAGCTGCAGTGTTAAAAGTTAAGTTACCACATTTAGATGAATACACTAGTGCAAGAAATAAAGCAGCAGATTATTACACTAAAAGCCTAAGTAGTGTAAAAGGAATAATTACACCAAAAACTGCAACCAACAGCACGCACGCCTTTCATCAATATACGCTAAAATTAGATGGAATTGACCAAGCTGGTCTAAGAAAATATTTAACTTCAAAAGGAATTCCTACTAATATTTATTACCCAATTCCAGTTCATTTGCAGAAAGGGTATTCTTATTTAGGTTACAAAAGAGGAGATTTACCATTAACTGAGTATTTGTGTCAAAATACGATATCACTACCAATTCATACGGAAATGAATAATGATATCCAAGATACTATTTGTTGTGCAATCAAAGATTACATTAAGAACTAAAAAGACAAATTTATGAAGTTTGCAGTTGTAGGAACAGGTTATGTTGGTTTAGTAACAGGAACTTGTTTTGCCGAAACAGGTGTAGATGTTGTATGCGTTGACATTGACGAAGAAAAGGTTAATAAAATGAAAGCAGGCATTGTCCCAATTTATGAACCTCACTTAGACACTATATTCGAAAGAAACATAAAGCAAGGTCGGCTAAATTTTACCACTGAATTAAAAAGTGCTATTGTAGGAGCCAGTGTTGTTTTCTTAGCTTTACCAACACCTCCGGGAGAGGACGGAAGCGCAGACTTATCATATATTTTGGGAGTAGCAGAGAAACTTGGCCCAATGTTAACTGATTATAAAGTTATTGTTAACAAGAGTACGGTGCCTGTTGGTACCGCCCAAAAAGTAACAGCAGCAATTAAAGCAAGTACTTCTGCTGAATTTGATGTAGTTTCAAACCCAGAATTTCTTCGAGAAGGTTTTGCAGTAGATGACTTCATGAAACCCGACCGGGTTGTTATCGGAACAAGCTCTGATAGAGCAAGAAAGATTATGGAAGACATTTACAAGCCATTTGTTCGTCAAGGCAACCCAATAATTTGTATGGATGAGGCCTCCTCAGAATTAACTAAATATGCGGCAAATTCATTTCTCGCAACAAAAATCACATTTATGAACGAGATTGCTAATATTTGTGAAAAAGTAGGGGCTAATGTTGATCAGGTTCGTGCTGGAATTGGCTCCGACACACGCATCGGTAAACGATTTCTTTTCCCAGGAATTGGTTATGGCGGAAGTTGTTTTCCTAAAGATGTTCAAGCGTTAGAAAAATCCGCTTCTCAAGTGGGATATGATTTTAAGATTTTAAAATCAGTTATGGATGTTAACTCCTCTCAAAAAACTATAATTGTTCCCAAAATCAAAAATCATTTCAAAAACGATTTAAAAGGGAAAAATATAGCTATATGGGGCTTAGCGTTTAAACCCGATACAGATGATATTCGAGAAGCTCCTTCGCTTTATATTATTAACGAATTACTTAAAGAAGGTGCGCATATCAAAGCTTACGACCCTGAAGCAATGAACAATGTTAAAGCACTCTTTGGAGATAAACTTAGCTACGCAACAAACCATTATGATGCTATTGAAAATGCAGACGCATTGGTTATCAATACTGAATGGTCAGTTTTTAGAACGCCTGACTTTTCACTATTGTCTGAAAAACTTAACAACAAACTTATCTTTGATGGACGAAATTTATACGACACACCATCTATGAAAAAACTTGGTTACACTTATTATAGTATTGGCCGAGAAAAAGTTAGTAGCACATGAAAAGAATACTTATAACTGGGGGCGCTGGTTTTTTGGGTTCTCACCTATGTGATTACTTTATAAAAAAAAACTACCATGTTATTGGCATGGACAATCTAATTACTGGTAAGCTAGAAAATATCGAACATCTATTCCCTTTGGAAAACTTTGAGTTTTATAACCACGATGTCTCCAAATTTGTTCATGTTGCTGGCAAGTTAGATTATATCCTTCATTTTGCTTCGCCTGCAAGCCCAATCGATTATCTAAAAATCCCTATACAAACATTAAAAGTTAGTTCTTTAGGTATCCATAATTTACTTGGATTAGCTAAAAACAAGAAAGCTAGAATTCTTATTGCCTCTACCTCAGAAGTATATGGTGATCCACTAGTTCACCCACAAACGGAAGAATATTGGGGTAATGTAAACCCAATTGGGCCAAGAGGTGTTTATGATGAGGCAAAACGTTTCCAAGAAGCCATTACAATGGCCTATCACACCTATCACAACATCGAAACTAGAATTGTGCGAATCTTTAACACATATGGCCCACGAATGAGATTAAATGATGGAAGGGTTCTTCCTGCATTTATTGGCCAAGCGTTAAGAGGAGAAGACCTCACTGTCTTTGGAGATGGTAAACAAACTCGTTCATTTTGTTTCGTTGATGATTTGGTTGATGGGATCTACAAATTGCTTCATAGTGATTATCCATTGCCTGTAAATATTGGAAATCCAGATGAAATAACAATTGGAGAATTTGCTGAAGAAATAATAAAACTTACAAGAACATCCCAAAAAGTGATTTACAAAGAATTACCTAAAGATGATCCCCTGCAGCGCCAGCCACAAATATCTAAAGCTCAAGAAATATTACACTGGGAGCCGAAAATAGCTCGAGAAGAAGGGCTAAAAATAACCTACGATTATTTTAGATCGCTTTCAGATGAAGAACTATATCGAAAAGATCATAATAATTTCGAGAAATATATAGTTAAATAATGGGATATTTTGCACATGAAACGGCAATTATAGATGATGGGTGCCACATCGAAAATGGAGTGAAAATTTGGCACTTCTCTCATATTATGACCAACTGTAAAATAGGTCAAAACTGTAATATTGGACAAAATTGCGTTATATCACCAAATGTCATTTTAGGAAAAAATGTTAAAATACAAAACAACGTGTCAATATATACAGGCGTCACTTGTGAAGATGATGTTTTTTTGGGACCTTCAATGGTTTTCACCAATGTAATTAATCCTAGAAGCGCCATAAATAGAAGAGGCGAATATTCTAAAACTATTGTACGTAAGGGGGTTAGTATTGGAGCGAATGCAACAATTGTATGCGGGAATAATATTGGTGAGTACGCATTTATTGGTGCGGGAGCAGTTGTAACCAAAGAAGTTCCTCCATATGCACTATTAGTAGGAAACCCAGCGAAACAAATTGGATGGATTAGCGAATATGGCCACAAATTAAATTTTAATGAAGATGGAATTGCTTATTGTCATGAAAGTAAAAAACAATATACTTTAAGTGAAAATTCCGTTAAAAAGATTAGCACATGAGTAAAGAAAAAATAAAATTTGCTGTTGTAGGATGTGGTCATATTGGTAAAAGACACGCCACAATGATCTCTAACAATTCAGAATCAGAATTGGTTGCCTTATGCGATGTGCTCCCTAGGAATAAGTTAAATTTAGGTGACCTAGGTAGCGTTGACTTATTTTCTAGCCTAGAAGATTTATTAAGCAGCAATTTAGATTTTGATGTCGTAAATATTTGCACGCCTAATGGACTTCATTCGGAGCAAGCGATATTGGCATTAGACAAAAACAAACATATAGTTGTAGAAAAACCAATTGGTTTATCTAAAGCCAAATGTGAGCAAGTGATTTATAAAGCACTTCGAAATCACAAACAAGTGTTTGCTGTCATGCAAAATCGATACTCACCCCCGTCAGTTTGGCTAAAAAAAATTGTTGAAGAAAAAATTATCGGTGATGTTTTTATTGTGCAAGTGAATTGCTATTGGAACAGGGACGCAAGGTATTACAAATCTGGAGGATGGAAAGGAACTTCAGATCTGGATGGTGGAACTCTATTTACTCAATTTTCTCATTTTATCGACATAATGTACTGGTTATGTGGTGACATAAATAACATTCAGGGTAAATTTAACGACTTTACACATAAAGATTCTACTGCCTTTGAGGATTCGGGACTTGTAACATTTGACTTTGTCGATGGCGGAATGGGGTGTTTAAATTATTCTACCGCCATTTGGGACAAAAATTTGGAAAGCAGTATTACGATAATCGGAAGTAAGGGAAGTGTAAAAGTAGGGGGACAATACATGAACGAAGTTGAATATTGTCACATTGATGGTTATGAAATGCCAGAACTTGAGCCTAGCAACCCTCCTAACGATTATGGGCAATACAAAGGTTCTGCTGCTAATCATCACTATATCATCGAGAATGTTGTCGACTCCCTAAAAGGCAGAACTACAGCAACTACAAATGCTCTAGAAGGTTTGAAAGTTGTTGAAATTATTGAAAGAATATACGCATTAAGATAAATTATTATGTACAAGAAATTGATAAATAAAGAGGCTAAATTAGCTGTTATCGGCCTAGGCTATGTAGGTTTACCTATAGCATTAGAATTCGCAAAACATATAAATGTTGTGGGCTTTGACATCAATCAGAAAAGGGTTGATTTAATGAAAAGTAACATCGACCCTAGCAACGAGCTTGAAGCTAAAGATTTCGAGGGTTGTGATATAGAATTTACTGCCAATATTGACGACTTAGCGGATGTGAAGTTTTTTATTGTTGCTGTTCCTACTCCAATTGACGGAAGTAATGAACCAGATATTAGACCTCTAATTGGTGCATCAACAACTGTTGGTAAGGTCCTAAAAAAAGGAGATTATGTTGTTTATGAATCTACAGTATATCCTGGGTGTACTGAAGATGATTGTATTCCTGTCTTAGAAAAAGTATCTGGATTGAAGTGGAAGACAGATTTTAATATTGGCTATTCTCCTGAAAGAATAAACCCAGGTGACAAAGTCCATACCTTATCAAGCATTGTTAAAGTTGCGTCAGGAGATACGCCTGAGTCATTAGAAAATATTGCAAAAACATATGAACTAGTTGTAAAGGCTGGAGTTCATAGAGCTGCTAATATCAAAGTTGCCGAAGCAGCTAAAATTATTGAAAATACACAACGTGATGTAAATATCGCATTAATGAATGAACTTTCAATAATTTTTGGGAGAATGGGCATCAATACGTTTGATGTTCTTAAAGCTGCCGGTACGAAATGGAATTTCCTCAATTTCTTTCCTGGGCTAGTCGGTGGGCATTGCATTGGTGTAGATCCTTACTACCTTACTCACAAAGCCAAATCTTTGGGTTATCACGCGAAAATTATCAATTCTGGAAGGTATGTGAATGATACTATGGGTTTTTATGTTGCCAAATCTTGCGTTAAACGGATATTAGCAAAAGGAAAAAGTATTATTGACTCAAGAATATTAATAATGGGAGCTACCTTTAAAGAAGACGTTAGCGATATTCGGAACTCTAAGGTAATTGATGTAATTAAAGAATTTGAATCGTTTTCTTGCGATGTTGAAATAGTAGACGCCCATGCCGATAAAGATGAGTTTAAACATGAATACGGATACGATTTAAAAGATGGGCCTACTGGCAAATACGATGCCGTTATAGTCGCTGTTAACCACAAAGAATACGTTAGTTTAAATGAGGACTATTTTATCAATATCTTAACAGATATCGGGGAGTTTGTTGATTTAAAAGGTATTTACCGAGATGAATTCAAATCCGTTAACTATTGGAGCTTATAACATGAGTAAAACAATATTAATAACGGGGGGTGCTGGGTTTATAGGCTCACATGTAGTAAGGTTGTTCGTAAATAAATATCCTAACTATAACATCATCAATTTAGATAAACTAACCTACGCTGGAAATTTAGAGAACTTAACGGATATTGAAGATAAAAACAATTACCGTTTTATAAAGGGCGACATTGTAGATTCGAATTTTGTTGAAAAACTATTTCAAATGGAGGATATTGATAGTGTAATTCATCTAGCGGCTGAATCGCATGTTGATCGTTCCATCTCAAATCCTATAGAGTTTGTGCAGACTAATGTAATTGGAACTGCGAATTTATTAAATTCGGCTCGAAAGAGCTGGAAAGATTATTCCGATAAGCGTTTTTATCACGTTTCTACCGATGAAGTATATGGCGCTCTTGGTGACACAGGCCTATTTACTGAGGAAACTTCCTATGACCCTCACTCACCTTATTCGGCTTCGAAGGCTAGCTCAGACCATTTTGTGCGGGCTTACAACGATACATATGGACTTCCAATAGTAATTTCAAATTGTTCTAATAACTACGGCCCAAATCAGTTTCCTGAGAAGCTATTACCGCTGTTTTTTAACAACATCATTAACAACAAATCACTTCCAGTGTATGGTGATGGAAGCAACACTAGGGATTGGCTTTACGTTCTAGACCACGCAAAAGCAATAGATGTAGTATTTCACAAAGGAAAGGACGGTGAAACCTATAATATAGGCGGGCACAATGAATGGAAAAACATCGACCTGATCAAAATGATGTGTGCACTTATGGATGAAAAATTAAATAGAACTATCGGCTCATCAGAATCTCTTATAACATACGTGACTGATCGTTCAGGTCATGATTTCAGATACGCTATAGATGCTTCCAAAATTGAAAAAGATTTGGGCTGGAAGCCGTCTTTACAATTTAAAGAAGGATTGTCAATTACAATAGACTGGTATATGAATAATCAGAATTGGTTGGATAACATTACCAGTGGTGATTACAAAACCTACTATGAGCAACAATATAGTAAGCGATAAGATGAAATTTACTTACTTTTGTTGCACAATATACAGATTATGTTAGTCAAACTACAATATACTTTATCAATTGCATTATCAATGTGGTTTACTGCAGCGTTATGCCAAAATAAATCATCATCTGTCGAAGATGATTGTATAACAGTGCAAGAAATAAAAATTCCGTTTGATGGTAACCAGTTTACTCCAACTAATAACGGACCAGATAAACCAAATTATAATCTTGTATATTATGCTGATATTGATGAATATACGTTTTGGTATAAACTCATAATTACGAGCAACTGTAAAATGAAATTTACAGTAATGTCTGCTACGCCTGGTGACGATTATGATTTCATGCTTTACAAATTTAACTCAAACAATTTTTGTGAAGCACTAGTGGATAGTACTCTAGTGCCAATAAATGATGCCGTCTACGCAGCAGATTACAGGCAATCAGATTCTACTAAAAAAGATGTATTAAGCTCTAGTCAAAATGAAATTAACGTTAAAGTCGGAGAAATATACTATTTATCAATTATGAATCTATATGGTGAAGATTGTGGGCATAGATTGCACATAGACGCATGTGGCAAATCTATAGCTATTAATTCTGTTCATAAACCCTGCTTTTTATTCAGCCAACCAAATAAATCAGTACCAATAGAAGAACTATCGCAAGATGATGAGGATAGTACTATTGTAGATAATCATGTCACAATTAATGGTATGGTATACGACAATGATAATGGTACTGCAATTAATGGTAATATTACATTTATTGACGAAATTAGTGGTGATGAGTTCATCACCGATGCCAGTGAAATATCAGGATATAAAATAGAACTTGAGCGAGGTAGGCGATACCAAATTAAATGTGAAGCATTCGGATATTATGAAATAAAAGGAAATATTGAGTTTTTAAAACCGTCTATTTACGACTATTATCTTCTTAAGATTAAGGAGGGTAAAACTTTCGTTATGGAACATATTCTCTTTCATCCAAGTACTTATGCGCTCAAAGACAATTCATTTTCAGAATTAGACATTTTGGTTCACTACTTGGAGAATAATCCTAATATGAAAATTCAAATAGAAGGACATACTGCTGGAAGTGCACCTGTAACAGCTACAAACCCAGCTTACAAACACTTAGATGATCAATGGAATTTCACCGGTACAGCAAAGAAATTATCAAAATTAAGAGCGGAAACCGTAAAAAAATACCTTATTCAAAAAGGAATCAACCCGTCTAGGGTTCTTTCCACTGGTTATGGTGCTTCTCAAAAACTAATTCCTAAGCCTAAATCAAAAGATGAAAATGCGCTTAACATGAGAGTAGAAGTGAAAATAATTAATAGAGGTGGAGACAAAAATTACAACATCGAGCCCAGATCACCACAAGAATAATACGTTTATTCGCTTATAAAAGCATAATTTATTAATTTTTAAAAATGCCAAACGTCATGCTCTTGTAAAAAGAGCATTTCCTTGATTTTTTCCGCCTCTAGAAGCGCGTCCAAACCTAACTTATATTCATTGATAAACCGGTCGTATACATTAGACTCCTTTGTGATATAAGATCCGAATTGTCGAGACCATATTATATCCTCCAATGTCCTTCTCTCAGAATCATTCTGTCTATTATATACTTCTTGCTGGTTAAACACATATCTCGCCTCAGGGTAATAAATCCAGAACAGCGCCTGCGGACCTTGCGATTCACCAAAATCATTAAACTTTTCTTTCATTGGGCAGATTCCGATAATTCTAACATCCATAACAGATCTTTGTCGATCAAAAAACCACTCCTCTTTTATCTCATACCAAACAACCTCAGCACTTTGTACATCAACGTTTTGAATAACTAATTCAAGCTCTTCAGTAATTGGATCCTCAACGTACTGCGAATCAATACTCGATAACAAACCTTTTACTTCCTCAACAGTCATAGGAGTTGTAAATTCATCATCTACACCTATAGGCCCAGGACTATATGCCGTCATAGTTCCACTTTGTAATAAAGATTCTCGAATGACATCAAACATACTCTGTCTGTCATTAATAGGTGTAGTGGGATAGTACAACGGATAATTAATTTTCTCACGTAAATCAATTCTACGCCACACACGCTTAAGCCACATAACATCACCCTCACGCAAATGAGCGTAAGGAATAACTCTA
>Ga0315332_10001358_pt1 | contig 12904 bp, 11 predicted proteins | sample M110034915metaG_FD_203455 | JGI IMG/M metagenome (GOLD analysis project Ga0315332, IMG submission 203455) | Ammonia-oxidizing marine archaeal communities from Monterey Bay, California, United States - M1 100m 34915 | ecosystem: Environmental > Aquatic > Marine > Intertidal zone | place: USA...
ATTCAATTTCTACTAATTCTTCTCCTTTTTTTACTTCTTCTCCTTGAGATTTAAGCCATTTTATTACTGTTCCGTCATTCATTGCCATTCCCCATTGTGGCAAATTTATTTCTCTAGGCATTAAAATCTCCTGTGTTTTTTAGTTTTTCAAAAAGTTCATTGAAGTCTTTTACAATAAAATCTGGCTTTAACATGCTGTGGCATTCTTCATATGGCAGATTATAACGATTAACATAAACACCTTGCATTCCACAACTTTTAGCACCCATTACATCAAATGAATTCGCAGATACCATCAAAATTTCTGATAAATTAAATCCTGATATCAAGGATGCTTTTCTATAAACACCTGAATGAGGCTTAAATGCTCCCACTTCTTCAACAGAAACAATATTTTTAAACTGAAACTTTATTCTATTTTTTGCCAAATGTTCCAAAAAAGGCTTATTGCCATTAGATAGTGCTATTAGAGAAAAGTTTTTATCCATCAATTGAAGATTTTCATAAACTTCTGAAAAAGGAATTAAATTTTGCCAATTATCATCCCATGCTTCGAGTTCTCTTTTAGATGGCTCCATATTAAATTTTCTAGCAGTATACCTAAATGCGTTTTTAACTGTGCTTAGATATCCGCTGTGGCCTAAATCAAGGATATTGTCTTGATATTGTTCTATTCGCTGTCTATGACGTAAAAAGGCCCAAAATTCTTCAGGGGTTACCGCGGACTTATTGTTATCTATTAAATTTTTTATTGAAGGTTTAGTACTTTTTTCCAAGTCTAAAATCGTCCCAAAAAGATCGAAGGTCAAAGCTTTTATCATAATTTATTCCATTGTCTTCTTAACTGCTGTAATTATTTTTTCTAAGTTTGGATAAACAAGTTTTTCCAATGAAGGTGTGTATGGAATATGTACTTGTTCAGAAGCAACTTTTATAATTGGGGATTGCAAATGCCAAAAAGCTTCTTCTGCTACTATTGAGGAAATCTCAGAAGCTGCTGAACAAACTTTATGGGCAGGGTCAACAACTATAAGTCGACCTGTTTTTTCAACCGAATCTAAAATTGTCTCTTTATCCAAAGGAACTAATGTTCTAGGATTAATCACTTCAGCAGATATTCCTTCTTTTTCTAGTTCTTTAGCTGCAGACAGAGATAAATTAACAGAAGCTGCAATGCCAACAATAGTACAGTCCGTGCCTTCTTTAACTATTTGGGCTTTTCCAAATGGAATTTCTTCTTCTACGACATCCCCCCTTGTTCCATAAAGATTGGCATCTTCAAAAATTATCACAGGGTCGTCATCTCTTACGGCCGTTTTCAAAAGACCTTTAGCATCTGAAGGGTTGGCAGGAACAGCTATTTTTATACCAGGCATATTCATAAACATAGGATATGGCCTATCTGAATGATGCGCAGCAGATCCACTTCCGTACATCATTGAAGCTCTGTAAACAACAGGAAGAGTAGCTTGTCCTCCAAACATATATCTCATCTTTGCCGCCTGCGATATGAGCTGATCCATAGCAACCCACATGAAGCTAGTTACCGTTTCTACTATTGGTCTCATCCCAACTAATGAAGCTCCTATAGCCGCTCCAAAAAAGCCGTTTTCTGATAATGGCGTATCTAAAACTCTTTCTTCTCCAAATTCATTGTAAAGATTGGCAGTAGCGCCATACACTGAAAGTCTTATATCTTCTCCCATAATAAATACATTTTGGTCTCTTCTCATTTCTTCAGCAATTGCTTCATTAATAGCTTCAGCAAAAATTTTTTCTGCCATTTTATCTCCTTTTATTACTATGGTTTAGGAATAGGGTTTGCCCACATATCCTCAAATAAATCTTCGGGTTCGGGAAAGCTGCTATTTCTAGCAAATTCAACAGCTTCTTCTGTTTCGGCATATGATTTTTTTTCAATTTCATTACACTCGTCTTCTGATAGCACCCCTCTGTCTATAAGCTTCTTTTTATGAATTAAAATAGGGTCACGGTCTCTCCATTTATCTATTTCTTCCTCTGTTCTATACTCTCCTCTTCTAACTCTCCCCAATCCTAAAGAGTGCTCTTCAAATCTGTACGTCAAGCCTTCAATCAATGTAGGCCCTTCTCCGTTCCTTGCTCTTTTTACAGCCTCAGATGTTGCTTCATACATAGCTTCAGCATTTTGACCGTCTACTAAAACGCCTGGCATATTGTAGGCTTGAGCTCTATCAGAAACATTATCTACTGCAACAGAATTTTGATAAGAAGTAGTAATTGCAAACTGATTGTTTTCACAAACGAAAATAACAGGTAGTTTCCATATAGAAGCAAGGTTCATAGATTCATGGCAGGCTCCTTGATTGGAAGCTCCGTCTCCAAAAAAAACAACAGAAACAAAGTCTTTTTTTCCAATTTTTGCAGCCAGTCCTGCCCCTGTAGCCACAGGCACAGAAGACGCAACAATTCCAGATTCCCCTAAAATTCCTACAGAAAAATCTGCTAGGTGCATTGAGCCTCCTTTTCCATTACAGTAACCATCTACTTTTCCATAAATTTCTGCCATGGCTTTTTTTATGCTTCCTCCTTTTGCAAGAGGGTGACCATGAGAACGATGGTTTCCTGCTATATAATCTGTATCTTTCAAAGCTAGACAAACTCCAACAGCCACAGCTTCTTCTCCTATATATGGGTGAGCTGCTCCTACAAACTCTCCTGCTTCATGAACTTCCATCACTTTTTCTTCAAAAGTTCTTATCGTCCACATTCTTTGAAGCATTAATTTTTGTATATCTTTGGTTATTTCCATATTTCTTCCCTATTTTTTTTACTCTTGGGAAATATCTTCATGTTGGGAAATAATATTGTCAAGTTTATAAGCTCTTCTTTTTTATTTTCATCTAATCAAGTTTGATTTAATTAGGAATATTATAAATAGGGTTCTATAACTTTATAATCGTATTCAAATCATATAGTATTTATGTATCTGGGGACATTACCCTTCAATATTTAACGCGCGCGCGCGGGAGACCACAAAAATGGCTAAGAAAACAAAGAACAATAACCACCAAGGATCTGAAGATTATAGCGCTTCCGACATTACAGTAATGGAAGGCTTGGAAGCTGTTAGAAAAAGACCTGGAATGTACATTGGTACTACAGGCCTTGAAGGCGTGCAGCATTTAATACATGAAATTGTAGACAACGGTGTTGATGAAGCAATGGCTGGCTTTGCAACAAAAATAACTGTTATTTTAAACAAAGATAAATCTGTAACAGTCATTGACGATGGAAGAGGTATTCCTGTGGACATTCATGAAAAAACAGGAATGTCTGCAGTAGAAACAGTCATGACAACGCTACATGCTGGAGGTAAGTTTGGAGGAAAGGGGTATCAAGTCTCAGGAGGGCTTCATGGAGTTGGGGCTTCAGTTGTTAATGCATTATCATCTTGGCTAAAAGTTGAAGTTAGAAGAGATAAAAAGGTTTGGAATCAATCATATGCAAAAGGTAAAGCAGGTGGACCATTAGAAAGTAGGCCTCAAACAGACGAAGATTTAAAAGGAACAGGAACATCTGTAACATGGTTGCCAGATACAGAAATATTTCCCGAAATTGATTATTCATATGAAGCTATTACTACAAGATTTAGAGAGATGGCTTATCTTAATCAAGGATTAAATATTGAGTTTATATCTAATTACCACGATCAATTATGGCCTCACAATCAAATCTCTTTCAAGTTTGAAGGAGGAGTACAAAGTTTTGTACGAAATTTGAATAAAAAAAGATCTGCTATTCATGAAAATATAATGTATGCCAATGAAGTTGTTGATGACATAGTTGTAGAAACAGCAATTCAGTACAATGAGTCCTTTATTGATAACACCTTATCATTTACAAACTGCATAAGAACAGCTGATGGAGGAACTCATGTAACAGGGTTTAGGTCCGCACTGACGAGGGTCTTAAATGACTATGGAAAGAAACAGGGTTTTTTTAAAGAAGATATTGCATCATTGTCAGGAGAAGATGTTAGAGAAGGTTTGATGTGCGTTGTTTCAGTAAAAGTTAAAGATCCCCAATTTGAAGGTCAAACTAAAGGAAGGCTAGGAAACCCTGAGGTTAAGGGTGCAGTTGAGCAGACTATAGGAAAAAGATTAAGCGAATTCATTGAAGACAACACTGAGGATGCAAAAAGAATAATAAACAAATCTATGACTTCAGCTAGAGCAAGAGAAGCAGCTAAAAAAGCCAGAGATCTCATTATTAGAAAAAACGCATTAGATGGCGGCTCGTTACCTGGAAAACTAGCAGATTGTTCAGAAAAAGATCCGTTTAGATCCGAACTATATATTGTTGAGGGAGACTCCGCTGGAGGCTCCGCTAAGCAAGGAAGAGATAGAAATTTTCAAGCAATATTGCCATTAAGAGGAAAAATTCTTAACGTGGAAAAAGCAAGACCTGAAAAAATGTTAAATCATGAGGAAATAGTGGCCTTAATAACAGCAATAGGAACAGGCCTAGGGGAAGATTTTAACCATGAAAAATTACGATATCACAGAGTTATTATAATGACAGATGCTGATGTTGATGGAGCCCATATTCGGACATTACTATTAACTTTCTTTTTTAGAAACATGCCTGAACTTATTGGAAACGGGAATCTATATATAGCCCAACCTCCTTTATACAAAGTTTCTAGAGGAAGAACTAGCAAATGGATTTATTCTGATAGTGATTTAAATAAATGGATTTCAGAAAAAATTTATAATAATTTCTCTATAATTCATAGTGAAAATAGTAAAGAAATAAAAGGTTCAGCAATTGGAAAGTTTATCTCTGACGTTAAATCGTTTAGTGAATCTAAAGATATTGCAAAAATATTAAATATTGAAGAACAAGAGTTCTTGAGTTTAGCTTCAAAAGCCTCAGAGTTTAGCTCAAATGCATCATCAAAAGACACACTAGAAGATAACTTACAACCGAATCTTTTTGATTCTGCTGTAACTGAAGAAGAAGAAGGTCAAGAGGTATTAAAAGAGGTAAACGAAACCATGTCTATTAATAATCATCCTTCAATAATCAAAGCTCAAAATATTTACCCAGAAATTAAATCATATTTGGAAGGATCTTTTTCTATAAAGAAAAATGATGAAATAATAGAAAGTGATTTATTATGGGATTCAGTCATATCTACTTTAGAAAAAAATGCAGATAAATCTGGATTTAACATACAAAGATATAAAGGTTTGGGAGAAATGAATCCAGATCAATTATGGGACACCACTATGGATCCAGGCAATAGAGTAATGCTGAGAGTAACCGCTGAAGATGCCTTAGCTGCTGACGACATTTTTAGAACCTTAATGGGAGACGATGTCGAGCCAAGAAGAGATTTTATAAAAACAAATGCTCTTGAAGTAAAAAATCTAGACGTCTAATTTTTTAACTTTATTTTCTTTTTCATTATAGAAATGAGTTTTTGAGGTTTTATTATTATTTTTTTTGGCAACTTGTAACATGGCTTCAGCACCATCTTGGTGCAATGCAAGCATGCTCCCCATAGAAACATATAACACATCAGCTGCTTCTCTGCTAAGTAATTCAACAGATGCCTCGTTTATGTTTTTACTATATTCTGCAATAAGCTCTTTAACTTCTTCCAAAAGAAGATCTTCCCTCTCAGCAACAGCATTGAAGGGTGATTTTGAAACATCAAAAAGATTCCATCTTTGGTGGAAATCATAAACGCTTTCTGCAATAGAGTTCATTGCATTCATAAAATCAATTTTTGAAATAGGTTCCTTCAAACAAATTCTCCGTCAGAGTTAATTTCAAAAATTGATTCATAATGAAATCCCTTTTGAAGTATTTTTTCAGATCCTCCCATTTTTCTATCCAAAACACTCAAGACCAGGCTTATATTACAACCAAAATCTTCGATAGCAGAAATTGCTTGAAATAAAGAGCCTCCTGTTGAAATAGTGTCATCTAAAACAATGACAGATGTATTCGGTTGAATGTTTCCTTCAATTTGTTTTTGTGTACCATGGTCTTTTTTATCAGATCTAACAAAAAAACCACTTAGAGGATTTTCCGTATTGGCAGACATAGCAACAGTTGCTCCAATTAATGGAACAGCGGCAACAGCTGGTCCACCAATAGATTTAATTTTATGTTTTATAGAGAGATCAATTATCCATTTGGCTATAATTTGTGAAGATTCAGCGTCCATAGACAGCAATCTACCATCAAAATAAAAATTAGATTTTAATCCGCTTGATAATGTAAAGTCACCATATACAAGGGCTTTCAAATCAATTGCATTTTTTAATAATTTATTTTTACTTACTTTGTCCATTTTTATATAACATATTATCTTCTATATAATTTTCAATTTCTATTGGAGTATCATTCTTTATTGATTTATTTGATGCTATTTTTTTTCTAATATCAGAAGAACTCAATGATGAAATTTTTTCTAAATAAAAACAATCACTTTTGCTTGTGCTTAGATTAGATGATTTAGATCTTTTTATAACAACAAAATTAAATTTTCTTTTTAAAAAATCTCCTTCTTTCCAACTGTCCAATTCTAAATAAGAATCCTCTCCTAAAGCTAATGTATCAATAATGATATTTTTTGATGACATAAAGTTTATAGTATCGACAGTATAGCTAGGAGAGCTTCTATATACTTCATAATCGATAATGTTTACACAATTAAAATCATTAAACGCAATTTTACACATTTGAAGCCTCTGTAAAGGAGATGCAATCGGCGGTTTGGGTTTCATGTATGGATTTCCAGAAGGAATAACATATATTTTTTCAGGAGAAAAATATGAAATTATTTTTTTTACAATTTCAATATGACCATAATGAATAGGGTCAAATGTTCCTCCAAAAATTAAATTTTTTATTTTATTATTCTTCCCAAGTAAAGTCATAATTAGAAATTTTTAATTTATCTCCTTTTTGTATGCCAAGATTATTTAATTCATTTGAAATTTTTGATGTCTTTAATTTGTATTGAAATTGAACTAGGGCTTTCCAATTAGTTAAATCTGAACCTTCAGCAAGCTGTATAAAATTTTTATCAAGTATTTCATAGTAATCTTCTCCTTTTTTAACCTTATCCAAAGTTAAATTTCTTAGGTTTATAGTAGGAATAAAAGATTCATTTTCTGAGTTATTTATTTGATCTATTTTATTAAGAACAAAAAGTAAAATTTCTTGATTTGTTTTTGATTCTTCTTTTGAAAAATAAAAAATTGGATTTGAAAGTAAAGGAAATCTTTTTTGAAGCATATCATTAATCTTTGTTTTTTCAGTTGAATCTAAATTGTCAGATTTTGTGAGTAAAATTATAAAATTTTTGGATAAAAGTGTTTCATCAAATGATGAAATAGAATTAATTAAATTATCAACTTGGGCAATAATGTTTTCACCGTACTCAACTGTTAGACAGATAAATTTTGAAAAATATAAATGCTTTAAATAATTAGAGCCCAATCCCTTTCCACTATCAACTGAAGGCAATTCAACAATTTTTATATTTGAATAATTAATTTTAGCAATGGCAATTACAGGCTCTCTAGTAGTGTATGGATAGGTATTGATTTCAGGTTTTGCATTAGAAAAATATGATAGAAAGGTAGATTTACCCGCATTTGGTGGGCCTAATAATAATAAATCAGAATAGATTCTGTAATCTAGCTCTAAAGTAAAAGTTTTTGATTTCTGGCCAGATTCAGCCAGCAAAGGCTCTTTATTTTGAGAAGAGACAAAAGAAGTGTTCCCTTTTCCTCCAGAACCTCCAGAATATAGATCTATTTCAGATGTTTCATTTAATATTGAGGCTACCAATGTTTTGTTTTCGCCATCAATTTCCCAAACTAAACAACCTACAGGCAAATCTAAGGTTAAATTGTCTCCTTTTGATCCTGATTTCTTTTGCTTTGAACCATCATTTCCGTTTTCTGCAAAAAAACTTTTTTGAAATGAATATTTATTTAAATCTGATAAATTTGAATTTGCTTTCAATATTATATTGCCGCCATTACCACCGTTACCACCATCAGGACCCCCTCGAGAGTTGTTAGAGTCTCTATTGAAACTAACAGATCCTTTTCCACCATTACCAGCTTTAACTTTTATTATTAATTTATCTATCATATATATATTTATTTAATAATAATATTTAAATGTGTTGAAATTGTTAATAAAGCAATGGCATTCAAGTTGAAGTATTTGTGTCAATAAAGGTAAAAAAATGTTCAAAGAAATTATTTTTTGATGAAAAATATTAATTTTGTAAAATAGTTTTCTCTATTTCTGCTTTTAGTTGAACATTTTTTGACAGTTCTTTTTTTATTTTGTTGACAGAATAAATAATCGTAGAATGGTTTCTGTTTCCTAGCAATTTTCCCGCTTGACTTGTCGAAAAATTAGATTTTTCTATCAATAGATATGCAGCAAAGTGTCTAGCATAATTAGTTTTTTTATCATTTTTGCGACTTTTTAGGTCTGCTTCATCTATTCCAAACATATATTTTATTAAACTAAATATTTTTTCAATTGAGATTGTTATATCTTTTATGTTTTCTAATTTATAATCTTGGATTATATTTAAAACCATTTCTTCAGATACATTTTTGTTTAAAAGTTCTGTGTGGGCCACTAATGATTTAATAATCCCTTCTATTTCACTAAAAGAATTAAATTTTTTAGAAGCAATAAAGTCAATTAATTTTTCATCATAGTGTTTAAAATTTTCGTTGAATTTATTCAAAATGTATTTTTTTGCAGTTTCTTTGTCTGGTGTTTGAATTTTTACAATCAATCCAGACTTTAGTATTGAAGTTAATCTAGAAGACATATTTATTTTATTTGGGTGATTGTAAGAAGTAACAATAACTTGTTTTTCTGATAGTTGCAGCTGATTAATAATATGAATTAAAGATTCTACAGTTTGTTTTTTACCTGAGAAAAAATCAATGTCATCAACGATAAATATGTCGCAATCTCGATATTTTTTCATATCGTTTAAATTGTTATTCTTAATTGATTTTATAAAATCATTTGTGTAGGATTCACCAGTTACAGAAACTATATCTAGCCCTTTAACTTTTAATGTTTTAGCAATCGATTGTATTAAGTGTGTTTTGCCCAACCCCCATTCACCGTAAATATATAGTGGGTTATATAAAGCGCCAGGGCTTTCACAAACTTTTTTTGCAGCAGCATAAGCTAAATAGTTTGATGATCCTGTTATGAAGTTTTCAAAGTTAAATTTTGGATTGACCCAAGACCCTTTTATTCTTCCAAGCTCTGTCTTTTTTGCTTGTTCTATTTCATTTGTAGTAAGAACATATTTTAGTTGAAATTTTTTTCCTATTGTTTGCATTAGTGCTTCATTAATAGAATCTTCTAATCTTTGGGTTAGCATTTCAATCGCAAAAATACTTTCAACAGATACGATTAATTCATCATTATCAATAGTGAGGCCCTTTGTATTCTTAAGCCATGTTTTGAACATGCTTTCTTGGACAACCATTTCTAGATATCCAAGGGCTCCGGACCATATGTTTTTTGCATTAAAATTATCCATTTAACTCCTAAGGTTTAAATAATTAAATATAAATATGTATTTAACTAGCGATTCTTTGCGACGAAGAAAATTTGAAATATTTCTATAAAATAGAAACAATAATTACCGCATGATCAAAAAATACCATATAAAAATATTAATTACAGGCTTAAAAAAATAAAAAGAAATTATTTTTTGTCTTTTTATTAATTTAATATATATATTTTTCAACAATAAGATAAAAAGAATTTTTTTGAGACATAAACGCTTATAATTTAATTAATATTAATTTTTTGGATGCTTAATGAAAATTATTTTTTATGGAACAACAGACGAATCTTTAGATGTCCTTATAGAACTGTCAAAAAAACATGAAATCTTAGCAGTTATTTCTAAAAAGGCTCCTGTAAATACAAAGCGTAGAAATTTTAAAGTTCCTAAAATTTTAGAATTTGCTTTAAATAAGTTTTCCGTTTTCCAACCTGAAACCCTAGATGAAACGTTTGAAAAAGAAATTAAAGAATTAAGTCCAGATTTAGCAGTTGTGGTTGCTTATGGAAAAATACTTAAAAAGAGTCTTATTGAAATACCTAAGTATGGGACCATTAATGTACATCCTTCTTTATTACCAAAATATAGAGGCCCTTCCCCAGTCCAAAATACTATATTAAATGAAGATAAACAAACAGGATTTACCATTATTCAAATGGACGAAGGTATAGATTCAGGCAACATTCTTTATAAAAGTAATAAATTTACACTTTCTTTAAATGAAAAATACTCAGAAATTCTAAAATTATTATTTAACGCATCTTCACAAATCATCAATAACCTTCTTATAGACATTCAAAATAAAAACACAAAACAAGAAATTCAAAACTTACAGGCAGGCTCATATACTAACTTAATAAAAAAAGAATCAGGAAAAATCAATTGGAACGAATCCTCTTCTCATATTTATGCAAAATTTAGAGCTTTTTATGATTGGCCTAAAATTTACTCTTTCCATTTAGGCAAAAGATTTATAGTGCATGACTTAGAATTATCAGATATTTCTTCTGAAAAAGCAGGAAAAATTGAAACTATAAATGGCAATATTTTTATTCATACATCTTCAAATATGCTTTGTTTGAAAAAAATTCAATTTGAAGGGAAACAGATAATAGAACCATATGCTTATTTTAATAATTTTGATTTATCTAAAACAATTTTAGAGACTAAATAAGCTCTAATTGTTATCATTTAAATTAGAAAAAGTTATGACAAAAGAGACAAAAAAAATAAATAAACCATCATCAAGCGGAAGATTTGGTAAATTTGGGGGCAAGTTTGTACCTGAAACACTAATGTCTTCATTAAAAGAAATTGAAACAGCATTTGAAAAAATTTCTAAAGATGACTCTTTTTGGGAAGAATTAATTACTTTACAAAAAGATTTTGTAGGTAGACCTACTCCAATTTATTTTGCTAAAAATTTATCGAGAAAGCTAAATCAAAACATTTGGATTAAAAGAGAAGATTTAGCTCATACAGGAGCTCATAAAATAAATAATGCATTAGGCCAAGCTCTTTTGGCAAAAAGGCTAGGCAAGAAAAGAATAATAGCAGAAACAGGAGCAGGACAACACGGAGTTGCTACAGCTACAGCATGCGCAATGTTAAACCTAGAATGCATTATTTACATGGGAGAAGAAGATATAAAGCGACAGTCTCCAAACGTTTATCGAATAGAAATGCTTGGAGCTAAGGTGGTGCCTGTGATATCAGGCTCAAGAACATTAAAAGATGCTTGTAACGAAGCAATTAGAGATTGGGTAACTAATGTTGAAAGCACTTATTACATTATAGGTAGTGCAGTAGGTCCTCATCCCTATCCGTATATAGTTAGAGAATTTCAATCAATTATAGGGGAAGAATCGAAAAAACAAATTTTGGAAAAAACAGGTAAATTACCAGATTATGTTCTTGCTTGCGTAGGCGGAGGCTCAAATGCAATTGGAATATTTTCAGGATTTATAGACGACACTTCAGTGGAGCTTATAGGAATCGAAGCTAGCGGAGAAGGCATAAATACAGAAAAACATGCAGCAACTTTAACAAAAGGGACCCCAGGTATTCTTCATGGATCATTAAGTTATGTTTTACAAGATGATTATGGTCAAATACAAGAGGCTCATTCCATATCAGCAGGACTAGATTATCCAGGTGTAGGTCCAGAACATTCATATCTAAAAGATATTGAAAGGGCTAAATATTTTTCAGCAACAGACGAAATGGCATTGGAAGGATTTAAGCTTTTATCGGTTGAAGAAGGAATTATTCCAGCCCTCGAACCCGCACATGCTTTAGGCTTTTTGTTAGACTGGACTAAAGATATAGAGCCTAATAAAGATATACTCTTTTTGCTATCAGGAAGAGGGGATAAAGATATGGAAACTGTTTCTAAAAAAATAGATTCAAAATAAATTTTTAGTATAATCATACAAAAGTTTTATTAGGAAAAAGTAAAATGACTTTAGGTGGACCACTCCAAGATATTGTTGTTGTTGAGTTTGGAAATTTTGTTGCAGGGCCAACATCTGGCCAGCTTTTAACTGACTTGGGGGCAACAGTAATTAAGATAGAGCCTCCCGTTGGGGAACCATGGAGGCATTCATCTCCAAGCTCTCCCAAAGGGGAAAGCAGATTATTTATTGCTTTAAATAGAGGAAAAAAAAGCGTTTGTATTGATCTAAAAACGCCAGAAGGTCAAAAAGTGTGCCATGACATAATTGCCAAGGCTGATGCGGTTATTTCTAACAATAGAACCTCTACTTCTGAAAAGTTAAAATACGACTGGAACACTTTATCAAAAATTAATCCTAAGTTAGTATATGTAGAATCTACAGCATACGGCCCCAAAGGGGAAAAAGCAACAGAGCCAGGATTTGATCTTATTATGCAAGCATACACAGGAATAATGTCTACAGAAAACAAAGTTTATCATGGAGCTCCAAGTGCAGTTAGATCTTCTTCTTACATAGATTATTCAACAGGCTATGCGATGGCTCTTGGAGTCGTTTCTGGTATATTGCAGGCAAAAAGTACAGGAAAGGGAGTTCTTCTCCAGACGAGCTTGCTAGCTCAAGCTTTGTCTATGCAAGCTATGCAAGTTTTGAATGCTGATAAAGACTTAAGTCCGGCCCAAAAATGGATTAATGATAAAAAAGAAGATCTTTTTGAAAAAAAAGTTCCCTATGAAGATATACAGGAAGATTATTCTACACAAGGCGGTGCACCTCAAATAGCTCAATATTACAGAGCGTATAAGACTAAAAACGGAGCATT
>Ga0315332_10001359_pt1 | contig 12891 bp, 9 predicted proteins | sample M110034915metaG_FD_203455 | JGI IMG/M metagenome (GOLD analysis project Ga0315332, IMG submission 203455) | Ammonia-oxidizing marine archaeal communities from Monterey Bay, California, United States - M1 100m 34915 | ecosystem: Environmental > Aquatic > Marine > Intertidal zone | place: USA...
ATTATAGATTCTAATGAAGCTTCTTCCTCAATTATTTTAATTAATATCTCATCTAATGTTTTATAATCAGGTAAACTATCTTGATCTTTCTGATTAAAATCAAGTTCGGCTGAAGGTTCTTTAGAAATACTATTAGCAGGAATAGCCATTCCACATGGCCCTAAGAATATATCAATATAATTATCATTTCTCCACTTAGATAAGTTATAAACATCTGTTTTATATGCATCTTTTAGTGCACAGAAACCTCCATTCATATCTCCATATATAGTAGTATAACCAACACTAATTTCACTTTTATTACCTGTAGATATAAGCATCTCTCCAAACTTATTTGAAATTGCCATAAGAATAACCCCTCTTATTCTAGACTGAATATTCTCTTCTGTTGTATCTTTATCTAAATCTATAAAAAGATCTTTTAAATCACCTAAATAGGTTTCATTAATTTTTTCAATATTAATAGTATCAATTTTAATATTTAGTAATTTTCCGGACTCTTCTGCGTCCTTTAAGGATCCATCAGAAGAATATTTCGATGGCATTCTAATACCTCTCACTTTATCGTTTCCTAATGCATCTACAGCAATAGAAACTGCTAAAGCTGAATCTATGCCACCAGATAAACCTAAAAGAACACCCTTAAATTTGTTTTTATTTACATAATCCCTTAAACCTAAAACCATAGCATTATATTTAGATTCTAAGCCAACAGATATTTTATTAATAATTGAGGGAGATATATTAATTAAACTATTGTTATTACTTATTATTTCTATAGTGTTAATTTCATTCTTCCAAGCACTGCTTTGAAGACATAATTTTGAAGTAGCGTCTAATGCAAATGACCCACCATCAAAAACTAACTCATCTTGCCCTCCAATTTGATTAACATAAACTAATGGCAAATTTGTTTCTATTACACGAGAGACTGCTACTGATAATCTTTCATCTTCTTTATTTTGATCAAAGGGAGAACCATTTATTACTATTAAAATCTGCGCACCTGATTCTTGGAGAGTTTCTGCAACATCTGGGTACCACATATCCTCACATATCATTAAACCAATTCGGATACCTTCAAAAAGTATTGGGCCTGGCATTCTATCTGTATTAAAAACTCTTTCCTCATCAAAAACTCCATAATTAGGTAAATGAAATTTATCTATAATAGAAATTTTACCTTCATAAATTAAAGCAGCAGAATTCATTAATTTATCATTATGTAATCTAGGATATCCTACTATCATCGCAGGACCTTTATCTTTTGATATATCAATTAATTTTTCTACCACCTTTTCAGCTGATTGAATAAATGTCTTTCTTAAAACTAAATCTTCAGGCGGATAACCAGTAATAGATAGTTCTGAAAAAACACATATATTACCTCCCTGTTTTTTAACTTCATCTCGTGCTTCTATAATATTTTCAAGGTTATATTTTAAGTTACCTACATGAAAGTTTAACTGACATAAGGATATTTTTAGTATATTTTTCAAGAAGTAACTCCGCTAATAATAATTATATCTTATTTGGTAATAAAAATTCTCTTCCAATTTTAACTCTAGAAATTCCACCATATTCAATTATATCGGCCGTGGCATAAGTTTCTGACCAACTATCAGGTATATAAGAACCTGTTCCTATCATGTCAACAGGTGCTCCAACGCTAGCTATTAATTTGCATTTTTCAGGACTAAAACCGCTAGAAGCAATAATTTTTACTTTTTTCCAACCATTACTATCTAAAGCTAGTCTTAAATGCCATAATGCAGCCGCACTTACACCAGTACCAACTAACCATTTAAGCTCTTGTTCAGTTCTAAAAGTTCTAATTGCATGAGGAGCATTTTTGTCTAATAATTCATAAGATTTTGCGGTATCTAAACCTTCCACAAACCTTCCACCATGAGTATCAATTCTTACTGATAGCAAACCTTTTTTTGCCATATCTTTTAGCTCTTTACATACCTCTAAGGTATCTGAAATTTCTTTCCCAAAATAATCTATAAGGACTGTAATTGAATCACCTGGATAAGTTTCCTTAAACATATTTGCTGCATTAAGTGTTGATCCGGCATATCCAACTAAAGCATGAGGCATAGTTCCTACTCCATTTTTTTTTCCAAAAAAATGAGCTGTAATATCATTAGCACTTCCTATAAAGCCTATAGCTCCTTGCTCATTTTGAGCTTTCTTAGATCCTACAGATGCACCATAAGCCATTAACTCTTGCATTTCTGCCCCTGCGCAATGCCTCGCGTCCATTGCTATAAATCCAACTTTAGGTAAATCACTTGCCATACCAAATGTATTATATGCTGCAACACAAGCACCACCTAGTTTCTGGAGATAAATTGTTTCTAAATCTGCTAAAATACTTAATTTACCAGATATATACATTAGACACTCTCCTGCCCCAACCCACGCACCTTCTTCAAAACATTCATTTATTTTTATTTTATAGCCTCTTGAATCTACAACAGAACTAATCCAATCAATAGCTAGTTTAGGACAATAAATAACTGGCCTTCGCATAAACACCGCATATGTAACTTCAATATCGCCATGTTTTTCAACTATCTTTTTAGTTAATTTAAAATAATGATCAGTTCTTAACTTTATATCATTTTCATAGTCAGACAATAATTTTCCATTCTATAAGGTTTATCTTTATTTAATTATATAAAAACTATACTTTTAATACTTTAGTGTTAATAGTTAATTTTACCATAAACATCCAGAGTTTATCTATGAAAAATTTTACAATAATTATTTTTATACTTTCTGTATTATTCGCAAAATCTACCTTTGGTGAAATTTTAGGAAAGATTAATGAAAGAGTTGATGAGCAATTAATTTCACATTTTTTTAAAAACTATACTACTATAAAAAATAATAAAAATGATGATAGAATTATTGAGGTATATAAGAATGACAAGTTAGAAGGATATATATTTTCTACATGGGATATGGTTAAATCTCTTGGCTACGATAGATCTCCATATGAGATAATTATTGGCTTAAATTTCTCAGGCACAATTGCAGGAGCAAAACTTACATATCATAATGAACCTCTTTTTGAACATGATATTAGTGAATCTGCCCTTCTAGAATATGTAGAAAGAACTAAAGATATAAATATTGTTAATGGTATGTCTAGAGCATCTAGAGATAAACCCATAAGACCTGATACAGTTCATAGAGGCACAATATCATCTAACCTGATGCATGAAGCTATTTTTAAATCAGCAAGAAATGCATCGTTATCAGTTGGGTTATTTCAAACAAGTTTTTCAAATAGACTAAATTATTTACAAGAAATAGAGTTATCATGGGAAGAATTAGTTAAAAGAAAATATGTTATTTATAAAAATAATTATGTTTTTGGTGGATATGAGAAATCAGAATTAGCTCTAACTTTAATAAGTCCACGAGCAATAGGTTATAATATTTTAAAAAAAAGAAGTCATGATAAATTAATGGCAAGTCTTAATGCTAAAGATAATGCAATCTTAATTGCAGGCAATGGTTACTCTTTCAAGGGAGATAAATGGAGAAGTTCTAAATTATTTGATAGGATAAGGTTAGTCCAAGAAGATAAAATAATATATTTTAAAGCATCTGACCATACTAGAGTATCAAAAATTCAAGCAAAAAATTCTCCTAAATTTAAAGAAATATCTATATTTAAGATAAGCCCTAAATATAATTTTGACCCGACCAAGCCATGGTATTTAGAGATTATTGATACAGAAAATATAGAAAAAAATTCAAATAATCTATTATTACCATATCTTATAAATGATGAATTGGTTATTAAAAAAAGTAAACCTATTCCTATGTGGCTAAACGTTTGGCTAGATTCAAAATTTAGAATTCTAATATTAATAACTGCTCTATTAGTCTTAACTTTAATAACTATATTCCAAGAAAAAATTAGTAAATATAGAATAACATATAAATATATTAGAATGGCTTATTTATTATTTACGTTAATATGGATTGGTTGGTATACGGGAGCACAATTATCAATTTTTAATATGTTATCCCTAATAAGAATTCCTATAACGGGAGCAGATTTAAACTTTTTCCTAATAGATCCTTTAATTTTTATTATTCTAGCTTTTACAATTATATCCACTATAGTTTTAGGAAGGGGTTTATTCTGTGGATGGTTATGTCCATTTGGTGCATTACAAGAAATAATAGGTTTTATTGCAAAACAAATAGGTATAAAGAAAAAAGAATTACCTGAAAAATATTATAATAAACTATGGACGATAAAATATTTTATATTAGTGGGTATAATAGGAGTATCATTCATTTCTATGGAAACTGCTTCTACCATTGCTGAGATAGAGCCATTCAAAACTGCTATAATGAGACATTTTAACAGAGGTTTACCATATGTAAGTTATGCATTAATATTATTAATTATTAGTATTTTTATGGAGAGAGGTTTCTGTAGATTTATATGTCCATTAGGCGGTAGTTTAGCTTTACTAGGAAAAATAAGAATTACAGATAATTTAAAAAGAAGAAAAGAATGTGGTAGTCCGTGTAATTTATGTTCAACATCATGTCCTGTTAAGGCAATTCCTTCACAGGGAGTAAATAAGGGTAAAATTATTATGAGTGAATGTTTTAGATGCTTAGATTGCCAGTTAGAATATAATGACAATTATAGATGTCCTCCATTGGTACAATTAAAAAAGAATCATGTTATTTAAAATGTCAAAAATTTTATCAAGAAGAAGTACTCTAAAAATTTTAGCTAGCGCTATGACAATAACTCCTTTTTATGCTTCTGCGAATAAAAGTTTATACAGCTATACCTGGCAGAGTTCAGCATTAGGTAGTCAAGTAGATATGCATATATTCACTAAAAATAAGAATCATCTAGAGAGGTTAATTACATTAATTAATTCAGAGATTAATAGGTTTAATAAAATATTCTATCTACAAGATGCTTCTAGTCAAATTAACTTATTAAATAAACATAAAGTTTTAATTAAACCAGATATAGAATTGTTAGATGCAATAAATCTATCTGAAAAACTTTATCTATTAAGTAATGGTTCATTTGATATTACTATTCAACCTTTATGGAATAGTTATTCTTCTGGACAACAAGTCAATACGGATGGCATTGGTTTTAATAATATCGATATAACTTCAAAAAAAATCAGCCTACTAAATAAAAATACAGAAATAACTATAAATTCATTAGCTCAAGGAATACTAACAGATAGAATACATAATATTTTATTAAACTCAGGTATTAAAAGTCATCTTATAAATTTTGGAGAAGGAAGATCATCAGGAATTAATCCTCTTATTAAAAAGTGGCAATTAAATGTAAATGGCGAATATATAGATATTACAAATAAAGCCTTTTCTGTTAGTGAATCAAAAAGTACTTTGTTACCAAATAATAAAAGTCACTTATTTAATGCAAAAACTTACGACGCAGCATTAAATATTCCTAATAAAACGACTGTAATTGCTAGAAATGCTACCCTTGCTGATGGACTTTCTACTGCGTATGCAGTTTCAGATGAATTAACTAGAAAACATTTAGTAAAAGTATTTCCTAAAGAAAAATTTATTATTACTTAATATTTATTTTCTATATTTACTTAGTTCTTCTGAAAGTCTAAATGCTAATTCTAGGCCTTGATTTGCATTTAATCTTGGATCACAATGCGTATGATATCTGTCACCAAGGTTCTCTTCTTTAATTTCTTGTAACCCTCCAACACATTCAGTAACATCTTGACCTGTCATTTCCAAATGTATACCTCCAGCATAAGTTCCTTCTGATCTATGAATTTGAAAAAATTGCTCTACTTCATTCATTATATTATCAAATGCTCTAGTCTTATAGCCTGTCTGAGCTTTAAAAGTATTTCCATGCATAGGATCACAAGACCAAACAACTTTCATACCTTCTTGATCTACCTTTTTAACTAAACCAGGTAATATATCTCCTATCTTCTCTTTACCCATTCTAGAAATTAACGTCAATTTACCCGCTTCATTTTTAGGATTTAATTTATTAATTAATTTAATAATATCCTCATGACTAGTAGTTGGGCCTATTTTTACTCCTATTGGATTTCCTATACCCCTCATAAATTCTACATGAGCTTCATCTAGAGATCTAGTTCTCTCTCCGATCCATAGCATATGTGAAGAACAATCATAATAATCACCAGTTAAACTATCTATTCTAGTTAAACTTTGTTCATATCCTAGAAGTAATGCTTCATGTGATGTAAAAAAATCAACTTTAGAAATTAATCCAGCTGTATTCTTATTAATTCCACATGCCTTCATAAAATCTAAACATTCTCCAATACGATCTGCTATTAATCTATACTTACTATCTTGACTACTGCCCTCTAAAAATTCTAAATTCCATCTATGTACTTCGTGTAAGTCTGCATAGCCTCCTGTAGCAAATGCTCTTAGTAAATTTAAAGCAGAGGCAGCCTGACTATAAGCTTTTATCATGCGCTCTGGATCTGGCTTACGGTCTTTATCTATAAAATCAATTCCATTAATAATGTCACCTAAATATGATGGCAGCGTTATTCCATCTCTACTTTCTGTTGGCTCAGATCTAGGCTTTGCAAATTGTCCTGCTAACCTTCCTACTTTTACTATGGGAAGAGAGGCTCCATATGTTAATACTGCTGCCATTTGTAATATTACCCTAAAAGTATCTCTTAAATTATCGGCATTAAATTCTGCAAAAGATTCAGCGCAATCTCCACCTTGTAATAAAAATGCATTTCCTTCAGACACACTTGCTAATTTCTCCTTTAAAGTTCTTGCTTCTCCTGCAAAAACTAAAGGTGGTAATGATTTTAATTTTTCCTCTGTTAATTTTAGAGCCGTCATATCGCTGTATGTAGGTTGATGCTTTACAGGGAAATTTCTCCAAGAATCTGCAGACCATTTAGAATCCATAATTTATTACCTTTAAATATCCAAATTTAACAATATTGAGCATTATGATTACTGTTTGTATAAATTATTTACAAGTTTTAATTATATTAAAATCTATTTTAAGGTTACTAATTCTTCAGCAGCAGTAGGATGAATTCCCATTGTATTGTCAAAATCATCTTTTGTTGCACCTGCTTTAATAGCAACAGCACATATTTGAATTATCTCAGGCATATCATCGCCTATGCCATGAATACCAATAACCTTATTATCTTTATTAGCAACAATCATTTTAATAAATATTTTTGTATTTCTTCCTCCTAAAGTCTGTTTCATTGGCTTAAAAGAAGTTTTAAAAATAGATATACCCCCATCATCAGCTAATAATTTTTTACCTTCTTCCTCACTAAGCCCCACTACTCCAACTGCAGGTTGAGTGAAAACCGCAGATGCTACGTTACTATAATCACACTTTTTATTAGTGCCTCCAAAACGATTATCAGAAAAAATTTGACCTTCTGCAATAGCTACAGGAGTAAGATTTATTCTATTAGTTACATCCCCAATTGCAAAAATATTTTTAATATTAGTCTCATTGTTATCATCAACCATAATTTGACCTATGCTACCAGTTTCTATACCTATATTTTCCAGGCCTAAACCCTTTGTATTTGGAACTCTTCCAGTTGCATACATAACTTCATTTGAGTTAACTTCTTGACCATTACTTAAGTTTGTTAGTAATCCAGATGAAGCTTTAGAAACAGAAGTAATTTCAGTCTCTGTAATTATTTTTATATTTAAATTTTTAAGTTCTTCGGTAATTAACTTAGAAATATCACTATCAAAACCTCTTAATATATTTTTACCTCGATATACTAATGTCACATCTGCACCAAAAGAAGCAAATATACATGCAAATTCTAATGCAATATATCCACCTCCATTTATAACAATACTACTCGGGAATTTATTAAGGTCCAGGGCTGCATCAGAATTTATACAAAGTTCTTTCCCAACTATATCAGGCATATAAGACTTACCACCAACAGCAATAAGTATGGAATTTGCAGATAAAATTTCTCCATTTACTTGAATTTCATTATTGCTAATAATCTTCGCAAATCCATTGATAATATTAACCTTTGATAATAAATTCAAATATATTTTATTTAATCTATCTAATTCTTTATCCTTGTTAGAAATTAGTTTTGACCAATCATGCATAAATGAAGAAATTTTCCATCCAAAACCCTCTGAATCTTCAATTTCTTTTGCAAAGTGAGAACCATATACTAATAATTTCTTTGGAACGCATCCCCTTAAAACACAAGTTCCGCCAACTCTAACACTCTCTATTATAGCAACTTTTGCACCATAATTTGCTGCTATTCTAGCGGCTCTTACTCCACCAGACCCTGCTCCTATAACTATTAAATCATAATTATTATTAGATGTATTGTTGCTCAAAATATTCTCCTTATAAATATAAGTAAAAATATATATATTTATTTACAATTTATAGCTAGATTATTTTATTATGAGAATTATTTTTATTATAGTTATTTATTTTTTTAGCTTTCCTTTCTTTGCATATAGCAAAAATTTTGAAAAATGTAGTAAAGGTGAAAACTCATATGAAATTGATAAGTGTCTAATGAACCTAAAAAGCCAATTAATGAATAAAAATATTAGTATAAAAATATATTCATTAGACAATGAACTTTATAAAAATAGAAATATTTTTTTAAGTATATGTGGCAATAGTATTAGTAAATACAAGTATTCTGATAGAAATGGGCAGATAAATATTGATTTTAAATCAAAATACCTAACACAATGTAAGTCTCTAATAAATATAGACTTAATAAGTGAATACGGGCTTTGTCCTGAAGGTCACTATGCTACTGCTAAATGGGATTCACTAGAATTAAATAACTCTGTTTATTTTTCATGCGGTACATTAAAATAATTATTAATACTATCACTCAAGTTTTTTTGTAAATTACTAATACTATAATATTGCCTAATACGCTCTGCAGATAAATTACACATACTTATATATAAATCTGAATTAGTTATTAAATTAACAATAGCTTCGGTTATTTCTATAGGATTACTTATAGCAACTAAAACTCCATTTTTTTTGTCATTATTTATTATTTCAATTGGACCATCACATCTCGTTGAAATAACAGGTTTTCCATATGACATAGCTTCAATAACTGTTAAGCCAAAAGGTTCAAAATGCGAAGGTTGACAAAAAACATCAATTTTATTGAAAAAATCTTTTTTATTTTTAACCCATCCAGGAAATTCTAATTCCGGTAAATCACTAGCATATTTTCTTAAGTCCTTATATAAAAAACCATCGCCTGCTAAAATTGCTTTAAAATTAAAACCTTTTTTCTTTAATATTTTTAATGCATCAATATAATCATAAAACCCTTTCTTTTCTACCATTCTTCCTAAAGCTCCAATTACAATATTCTTTTTAGTAATATTTTTTGGATTTATATTTGGCATTTCTATTAAAACATTAGGACAATAAATACATTTATTTTTATCAACACCAAAATTAATTAATTCTGAAATTATTTTTTTATTTACTGCATATATTAGATCAGCTTTATTATAAAATTTTAATTGAGAAGATTTAGCTGTATGATTTACAGCAAAAACAGGTTTCTTATACTTCTTCTTAATTAATGAGATTAATTTTGCATTATGAACGAAACATGCATCAGAATTATTTATAATTTTATTGATCGACTTACAAAATCCTAGTTTTAATAACAGCTTATCAAAACTATTAAAAGTATATATATTGATTAATCTCCTATATTGGCTATTTAGATTAATATAATTATTTATAGAAATAATAGCATCAGAGTATTTTGGTAATATTATTGATAATGTATAACCTTCGCGAACTAAAGCTAAAGAATGTATACCTATCATTTTAGATATACCCCCAGCTTTAGTGTCAAAAGAAATTAGAACTAAATTTTTATTTTTCATTGAGGTTTTTTAATTATCTATTCCTGCAATTAACATATACTTAGTTTCTAAATATTCATCTATACCTTCAGCAGCTCCTTCTCTACCTATACCTGATTCTTTTATACCCCCAAATGGCGCTACTTCAGTAGAAATTACTCCTGCATTAATACCTACCATTCCATATTCTAATGCCTCTGCTACTCTATATATTCTGCCAATATCTCTACTATAAAAATAACCAGCTAAACCATAATTAGTATCATTTGCCATTTCAATAACTTCCTCTTCTGAAGAGAACTTAATCAATGGAGCTACAGGACCAAATGTTTCTTCATAGAATATTTTCATATCATTTGTAACCCCGGTCATAACCGTAGGTTTAAAAAACTGCTTACCAGCATTATCTAGAGTACCACCCGTTATTACCTTAGCACCCTTATTTACAGCATCTTCTACATGACTTTGTACCTTCTCTACAGCAGACATTGTAATTAGTGGTCCTATTTGAGCACCATCTTCTCTACCATCAGAAACTTTAAGAGCTGCTGACTTATCAGAAAACTTTTTTGCAAATTCATCATATATATTTTCATGAACAAATATTCTATTTGCAGAAACACATACCTGGCCACTATTCCTATATTTATTAGCCATAGCTCCTTCCACAGCTTCATCTAAATCAGCATCCTCAAATATGATTAAAGGCGCATGCCCTCCTAACTCCATTGAAACTTTTTTTATTGTCGAAGCTGCTTTTGCAATTAAGGCTCTACCTACGTTAGTTGATCCTGTAAAAGAAATTTTACGTACATGCTTGTTAGTACACAACTCATCACCAACTTCTGATACATTTTCTTCAGAGACAGATATAAGATTAATCACACCCTTAGGAACTCCTGCACGATGTGCTAATTCAACTAATGCAGTTGCAGAAAAAGGAGTAGAACCAGCTGGCTTAATGACCACAGGACATCCAGCTGCTAAAGCAGGAGCAATTTTTCTTGTAATCATAGCTGCTGGAAAATTCCAAGGAGTTATAATTCCACATACACCTATTGGTTGTTTAATAGACATCATTCTTCTATCTGCCATTGTAGAAGGAATTGTCTTTCCATATGTTCTTTTTGCTTCTTCAGAAAACCAATCGGTAAACCATGAGGCATATATAATTTCACCTCTAGAATCTGCAATGGGTTTTCCATTTTCTAATGTCATAATAAGAGCTAAATCATCTATATTTTCTAGAATTAATTCATGCCATTTTCTAATAATAATTGATCTATCTTTTCCAGTTAACTTCTTCCAAGCACTCCAAGAGTTATTAGCTGCTTCTATAGCTTTAATAGTATCTGACTTAGAACAATTTGGCATAGAGCCGACTAGAGTTAGGTCTGAAGGATTAAAAACATCAAAAGTATTCCCGTTATCAGAATTAACCCACTCACCATCTATAAAACATTGTTGCTTAAATAAATTTTGATCTTTTAATTGAAATGTTAAGCCACCATTATCTATGTCCATTTAATCCTCCTCTAAAAATAAATAAGTTTAATTATACTAATCAAAATATATTTATATGCATATATATATTTATAAAAAATGAAGTTAAAAAATCAACTTGTTAGAATTAGTTTTTAACCATTTTTTTTGTAACTTATAGTTAGCCATATATTTTTCAACAGTTTTCCAAAAATCATTTGAATGATTAAGATGTTTTATATGACATAACTCATGTATTATTAAATAATGTATTACCTCAAGTGGGGCCATTATAATACGCCAATCATAAGATATAGTTTTTTTAGAATTACAGCTACCCCATTTACTTTTATACTTTCCAAATATTAATTTATTTACTGAAACTCCTATTAATATTTCATAATAATTAGTAGTTTTTATTAAATATTTCTTTGATTCATCTATATACCAATTCTTTAGCATATTTCTAATATGTGCAGCCTTTGAATTATTCCTCACTTCTACAATCATAATATTATTATCTAAATAAACGTTATCTTTATTGGAGTGTTTAATTTTTAATGAATACTCTGAGCCAAAATATAAAAATTTTTCTCCATTCTCATATTTTCTTTTTATATTAAAACTATTTGTTTTTTCTATAGCTAATTTATTTCTAATCCAATTTATTTTTCTTTCAATTATATTATCAATTTCACTATCTGTAACAAACTTAGGAACAGATAAAACTACTTCTTGGTTTTTTACTTTCAAGGATACAGTTTTAAGCCTGTTGGTTCTTTTTATGCTGATATTAAAGTTATATTTCATATATTAACTTAAGTTATTTTCTACACTCATATTCCCATTCTGGAATTATTTTTATAAGTGTTATAATTAATTTATTTAGGTTTTTTTCAGATATTGTAAATGAAGGCATTAGATAAATCACGTCTAGAAATGGTCTAATCCAGACACCTTCTTCAACAAATCTCTTTCTTAACCAATTTAATTTATTCATCTTTTGTACTTGAATTACTCCTATAGCACCTTTCACTCTTACATCAACTACTGAGTTGAAATATTTACAGTCAACTAAACCTTTAACTAAAGCTTTTTCTATATTACTAACTTGTAACAACCTAGGTTCATTTTTAAATAATTCAATCGATGCATTAGCAGCTGCACAAGCTAGAGGATTAGACATATAAGTTGGTCCATGCATTAAAGCGTCTTCATCTTTATCTGTTAAAAATGCTTCATATATGGTGTCGGTTGAGACAGTACAAGCTAAAGATATTGCTCCTCCTGTTAATGCTTTCCCTAAACATACTATATCTGGTTCTATTTTACTATTTTCAAAGGCAAACATATTACCTGTTCTTCCAAATCCAGTAGCAATCTCATCTACTATAAAGAGGATATTGTTCTCTTTAGCGATATTACTAATAAATTTTAAAGCATTGTCATCAT
>Ga0315332_10001367_pt1 | contig 12860 bp, 7 predicted proteins | sample M110034915metaG_FD_203455 | JGI IMG/M metagenome (GOLD analysis project Ga0315332, IMG submission 203455) | Ammonia-oxidizing marine archaeal communities from Monterey Bay, California, United States - M1 100m 34915 | ecosystem: Environmental > Aquatic > Marine > Intertidal zone | place: USA...
CTTACCACATGACCCCTTACCCGAACGACTTCGGTATCGTCGAGGAAAGTTTCGATCTTACTATCAACGGAGTCGCGCCTTCGATTGACTCCGTTACAGGAGCCTACGCGACCATGTACATCAAGAGCAACTCTGATCTCGATTTCAGTTACATCACGTCAGTCGAAGGAGTAGTAGCTGACTGGACATTGGAGTCTGGGAACAACGATTCAGTGACAGGATGGGATGGTTTGGTGATAGATGCCGACGAGTATAGTCACACCCAGCAGATCAGCCCAAGCATCCCAACGCTCGGCTCCTTCTGCGTTGGTGACTCTGCCTCGACAACAGGTTGCCGAATCGGTGCCGAGTGGCTGCTCACCCTGTACCTGCATGACGATGCCGGACACACTCGCATAACCTATGTCCGACTAGTCACAGATGATACTCTGGCAGACGAGTTCAGGCCGATGGCAAGTGCAACCATGGTCGAAGATGCCACTACCAGTGAGTACGTCAGTCTCGACGGCACCAAGACTGTCGCTGGTGTGGAATGGCCAATTTACCGGGCTAGGCTATCCGACACCGGCGACCTCAGCATCTCGTTCGACGCCAGCGAGAGCTACGATCCCGACGCACCTGAGGGCGAGAAGGGCATCGAGCTCTATGAGTGGAAGGTCTTCTTCGATTATCCCTGGGACAGCTCCGAGCCGACCTTAGAGGGACACGTCTTCCAGATTCCGGCGGCTGCCGGCGGAGATGATTGGTCCTACGTATTCAGGAACCTGACTGCCAGTCCAGATGGAAATCTCGAGAACGAGATTCGAATCGAGCTGATTGTCTACGACAAGGCGGGCAAGCAGAGTGAGAAGCACAGGATGTACTTCGTAGTCGTAGGAGAGGACTTTGGCGATGATGAACCGATAGTGCAGTTCACCAATCCGGGTCCTAACGAAAATCAGAACGATGACCTAGTGACCATTACTGGTACCTTAATTTCAGGCGCCGAGAACAGCGACGTTATCATCGAAGTCGCTCTAACTGAGGCTGTACTGGATTACACTCCAACCCAGAAGATTACCCAGAAATCAATTGGCAAGTACAACGTCACAGGGCTGCTCACTGATAATCAGCAGTTCACGATGACCTTGGACATCTCCGATCTCTATCAGGAAACAGGTGTAGCTGCCACTATCTACGTGAAGATCAAGGAGGGAGACGGCGAGAGACACACCCTCTATCAGCAGATTGGTATCACACTGGTTCCACATATCGAGGTGGTCGTTACCACCGACGAAGGCGATGGCATGGGTATGCTATTGATTGGTGGTATCGGAGTATTCGTCCTACTACTCGTAGTAGTAGTCACGATGATGATGCGCGGGCGAGGCGGCAAGGACTCTGACGAGGATACAGTCGAACAGTTCGGAGGCGTCGAGGCGATGGATCCAGTCGAGGCTTATGTTCAACAGATGGTCGCCTCAGGGTATGATGAACAGACCGCTCGGACGTACGCTGAACAGTACTACGCTCAGTACTACGAACAGCAACGCAAGGGCGGCGGCTGACGCTAACCGCCAAACGATTGCTCCAGACGCACCTTGAAGATGAGGTGGTGACAGCGATGGCTGTGAACACCTCGGGACCACATACTGTGGCCGACATTTCCCTTGCCGACGTAGGCGAGGCCAGAATCTCGTGGGCTCGAAGCAGGATGCCGGCGTTGGCAGCCTTGCGAGCCGCTACAGAGAGCAAAAAACCACTTGCTGGTCAACGCATCGCTGGGTGCCTACACGTCACTAAGGAGACTGCGGTCCTAATCGAGACACTGAGGGCGGCCGGGGCCGAGGTGTCGTGGTCCGGCTGCAACCCGCTCTCAACTCAGGACGACGTGGCGGCATGGCTGGCAAGGGAGGGCTACGGTATCCACGCTTGGTACGGCCAAGGGACCGAGGAGTTCTACCAGTGCATCGACCGGACCCTCGACTTCGCTCCAACGCTTACTCTCGATGATGGTGCTGATCTGATTTACCGGGTCCATAGCAACTTCCCTGAGTTAGCAGAAGGCATCATTGGGGGCACCGAGGAGACGACCACAGGAGTTCAACGTCTGCGGGCAATGGCCGATGCAGGGGAGTTACTGTATCCAGTTATCGCGGTGAACGACGCAGCTACCAAGTGGGACTTCGACAATGTGCATGGCACCGGTCAATCGACTCTGGACGGCATCATCAGAGCCACCAGTGTTCTCCTAGCCGGCAAGGACTTCGTTGTCGCAGGCTACGGTCACTGCGGCAAGGGCCTAGCCATGCGCGCTAGAGGGATGGGAGCAAACGTCATCGTGACCGAAGTAGATCCATTGCCAGCATTGAGGGCCGTGATGGACGGTTTCAGAGTCATGAGGATGGACGAGGCCGCCTCTCTAGGGGATATTTTCTGCACTGCTACAGGGATGAAGGACGTGATTGTAGGGAGGCATTTCAAGTCAATGAAGGACGGCGCCATAGTTTGTAATACCGGGCACTATGACTGTGAGATTAGCATACCTGATCTCGAGGAGAGGTCCATCGGCTGCCGCACTATCAGAGAGAACAATGAAGCCTTCGAGATGGAGGATGGCCGTACGATATATCTTCTGGCAAAGGGTCGTCTGGTAAACCTCGCCGCCGCCGAAGGTCATCCCAGCGAGGTGATGGACATGTCGTTCGCCAATCAGTTCCTAGCATTGTGTCGCCTAGCCTCTGAGGGTAGTGACTATGGCAACAGAGTCTACGACATCAGTCCTGAGCAGGATACCGAGTTGGCCGCACTAAAACTTGAGACATCAGGAATCAGTATCGATGAGTTGACGTCCGTGCAGATTGCCTATCTCAATGACTTCAGTGCCGGAACCTAGTCCTCCAACGGCTCAAACTCATCCGCTTCGATTTTCTCTTGAGTTTCGGCGAACCAATCTTCCTCTAAGGCCGAGAATTTGGGAACGTCAGGACTCCACCTTATTGGTAACTTGTCTCCAGATTGCACTACTAGTTCGAGTCTCTCACCCAGGGCCGGCATCCTCTGTCCGACCATGGCGGCGTACAACTTGCTGTACCTGATGGTTTCTGGTATGCAGATTCGCCCGCTACTGGTCTCGAAATCTATCGCACGGTCGAGGTCTAGGGCGTGCCGATTCAGTTTGTGCAGTAATCCCGAGGTGACGCGCGATATCGCCATGAAACAGACCAATATGAAGACGAATACCATGAGGAATCCCCATGTTGAATTCCCAACGAGTGTCATCGAAATAGTCCCTAGGAGGAACACTATGGGTGCGATGAAGGTAATCAGGAAGAAAGTGGGGGAGATTGGTTTCCGTTTCTTCATCCTCTCGATTATCGCCCAGCGCGGATGCTTGGGGTTCTGTGGTCTGAAGATCTCATCCTCTTCCATCTTAGCGGCTCTAGATACCATCCGGTTCACTGATTCCATACGAGCAAGTTGGTTGCTGTTGGTGGCTTCCATGCCCTCACTGAAGAGCTCTTCAAGGAGTTCAGCACACTCTTCATAGTGTCCTAGTCTGACTAGAATACCTATCTGTTCGATTAACGGAGCGACCTCGTAAGGAGCAACTTCACGCCTGTCCTGCCACCACCTGAGGCCGTCTTCTAGCATCCCTAGGTGGTCAACTAGGAGGACTCCTCCGAGCCTCCAAGCATCGAAACCCTCTGGGTCTATCTGCACGACTCTACGCAGTGCCGCCATTGCCTTCGCTGATTGCTCGAGGTCAGGCATTTCCTGTTTGCCTCTAGTCTCAGTAGGTAGTGACCAGCGGGCCACTCCCATCCACCCGTCGGCGTGAATAGGGTCGATGGCCACAGTTTTCTTGGCTGCCTCAAGGGCAGTCACTCTGTCGCCTGACTGCTCTGCCTCTATTGCATCGAGCCATGTCATCTCGGCACTCTTGGCCATGACCCTTGCTGGGGCGCGCAATGCATGAAGGCTGGGGTGTGGATTGGTAATCAACGGCCCCTGCCGGTATGTCGGCTACTCGGCCGACCTCCGCCCTTCCAGTTGTCTCTGGGATTCGGTCTGCGCCGTCTCCCCTGCGTTTTCCTAAATCCCTTGCCTTCGACGGGCTTCCGGGTATCACAGCGGTTGCACACAGTCCTCTTGGCATAATTGTGATTCTTGCACTTTGGGCAATTCCAGTCCCCTGGCTTCATATTTGAGTCATTGAAGCCGCCCGAGTTACTAGATTGATACCCACGAGAATCCCTCCCTCTTCCGCCACCGCCTCTCGGTTTCGGCTCTTCACAACCAGTGCGATTGCAGACTTTCTTGTTTGCGAAATTGTGATTTTTGCACTTAGGACAACTCCAATCTCCTGGCTTCATATTTGAGTTATTGAAGCCGCCAGAGTTATTTGATCGGTACCCACGAGAATCCCTACCTCTTCCGCCACCGCCTCTCGGTTTCGGCTCTTCACAACCAGTGCGATTGCAGACTTTCTTGTTTGCGTAATTGTGATTTTTGCACTTCGGACAACTCCAGTCTCCTGGCTTCATATTCGAGCCTCTGTCTCCTCCGAACTTGCGGTCTCGGCCCCTTTGATCGTTACCTTGTCTACTACCTGGACGACTATCGCGCCCCCTTCTGAATTTACTCTCGCCTGTTCGCCAATCCTGGCGACTCTGGTTGACCCTCCCTCTAGGGGCAATCTCAACTGGCGACCCTATTGCGCTACCCGCCTCTACACCTCCATTCAGAGGATGCACGTGAATCAGAGGTTCATCGGACGGGCCCAACACAGTTTCCACTCTCCCAAGTGTCTTCCCTCCAACGACTCGGATACCAGCCCCCAGCCTTGGCACGCGTCCCTCAAAGGAGACCAAGAGCCCACCTTCGTGCGACTCTCTGGACACTCTGCCGGAGAAACTCATGGCTCAGCCGCGTCGCCTACCATACATGAGGGCTGCGACTGCAGCCATGGTCACTGTAGGGAGGCCTACTGCAGGTAGAAGACCACCTTCATCCTCGTCTTCAGAGGGGGGCGGAGGTAATATCTCAGGTTCATCGAAGAGATGCGAGTTGTTCACTGTCCGAGAGACCTCCGAGCACTTCCCTGAAGTATCGCACCCTTCGATTGCGACGACGTACTCTCCCTCATCCCACAGTTCGAAGTTGATATTCGGAGTGGACCACGTATTCCCAGTGGAACTCACCGAGGCTGTCTGCGAACCGTCTATAGACATCGAGAACGCTACAGATTCACCGTCCGGGTCACTGTACTGCCCCTGCATTGACCACTGCGACCCATCCCACTCAGTATTCATTATCGTCAACACAGGTGGTGCAGACTCCTTTCTCAAACCGATATCATACACGTGCTCGAGAGAGTATACCTCGTTGGTGCCAACGACACTGACCCAGACTCCCACCGGGCCGGGCAGTGAGTTGGATGAAGAGAGATGTATTGTGACCTCTTCGGTGAATGTAATCGTAGAAGTGGGTGAAGATTGATCGTCCTGAATCAGACCAATCTCGATTTCCAAATCAGGCCAGTCCGAAGTCGGGCTGATTGTAATCGGATGAGGGTCGCTCAGAGTCTGCGTGGATGTCGAAAGAGAGAACGGCACGCCTAGGTTCCACGTCCTGTTGCCAGTGTTTTGCCCTGCTGGGTCGACAGCCTCGCAAGTCACTTCTGCGGTGCTGCCACGAGGAATCTCGGCCCACCAAGATCGGTCACCGCCCTCCATCAACTGCAGCGAGGGGGCGCCGGTGCATCGGATATCCAACTTAGAGACACTGCCTTCGTCAGAGAACCATAGAGAGACATCTTCCCAGTACGCCCAGACGTGCTCCCCTCCGCTGGGCGAGGGGAACCACGCGCCCTCTGGAGGGGCAGCATCAGTCCACTCAGGGGGATCATCGACTGGAATCGGAGCTGTGGTGAAGTCCGCAAACAGATCCTCTCCAAGCGGCCAATCAATCCGAGGGGAGTCGGGGCTGATGCTGTAGGTCAGGCTGCCGTCAACATTCTCTGTGATTGAGTACGTCGAGGAGCCGTCGCCAATACAACTACCTCGGAGCGGCGCCTGACCGCCCGCGGTCTCCTCGTCCAGCCCTACATCTCTGCCTTCGCACTCATCCCACAGGTCGAGCCGCAGGTCTTGAGTAACGGGGAATGTGAAGTCAAGCTTCGCCCCGGTCATATTGGAGGCGTTGAGCACCAGTGTGAAGTTGCTGCTGTCAAAGAAGCCATGGATAATCACCGTCGCGTTCAGCCATAGTTTGATGCGGCATTCATCGACGCCTTGAGAGGCTGCAATATCGGTATCACAGTCGCGGTTTTCATCCGGAATCACCGGCACCTCCTCACAGTCGTTGCCGAAGGCGGAGGTGCAGTCGCGGATCTGCGAGTGCCTAACCGGGACAATGTTGAACTCCTGGATATCGACTCCGTCCTCCTCCCAAGAGCTGTTCTTCCAGTCCACTCCGACTCCACCTCTGTGGGACGCCCCGTCCCGGATACCTATTCGAGTCAGCGTGTGTTCAATGCACTCACTCGCGAGCGCGCGGAAGAACTCTCTCTCATCGGTAGAGATCCAGCTGTCGCCGCCGTCATTGGGATCAATCTCGGCCATGAATTCATCCATCGATACACGCAGGTCGTCAGCCAGTGTCTCGTTAATCCAGGCGACTGCCTGGACGTCTGCTGACCCCCAGTCCTCATTCACTATGATGTCGAAGGACGCGTGGGTGTACTCGAACAGATTCTCAAAGGTAATCGAACCACACTGTTCCTCTAGAGAGCCCCCACCTCCCAGTTGTTCCTTGCGCAATGGCTCTTCATTCAAGTGCTCGGCTGCGCGGTCTGCCGGGACCGATGACGCCACCATCGAGAATATCATCAGAAGAGCGATGGCACTGGCAACGGAAACCCTGCCCACGTGATGCCTGTATGAAGCAAGCAACATGATTCTATCGTCCACATGAGTATAGATTTAGGGAGCCCTAAATTCATATATATGAGCAATGTCGCACTTGCATGGCAGGCGCAATTATGTGGTCAGATTTCTTGGCAGGATCACTGATTGGACTCAGAGAGGCTGTTGAAGCTGCTCTGATTATCGGCGTGCTGATGACATGGTTGGTGCGCAGTAATCGTGGTTCTCTTTCCAATTGGATTTGGTATGGAGTCGGGGCCGGAATCGTCGCCAGCCTAATGGTCGCTGCACTATTCGCTTGGGTATGGGGCGGTCTGGAGTCTTTCGAAGAGCACGAGGCGTTGTTCGAAGGCGTACTTGAGATGTTTGCTGCACTTCTACTAACGCTCGTCATCATCCATTTCATCCGTCACCCTTCGGCGCGCGAACTGGAGAATTGGGCCGACGAGGCGTTCAAACAGAAGCACGGAATGGGTTTGTTCATGATTTCATTCCTGTCAGTATGGAGAGAAGGTTCCGAGACGGTAGTATTCATCGGCGCCGGGACTGAAGGGACTGACGCAATCGTGGGTGTATTCTTTGGAATCGTCGTGGCCACGGGGTTCGCATACGCGTTCTTCACACGCGGTATGGAGGTCGACATCTCCAAGCTGTTCAAGATTACCAATGTCCTGCTGATTCTTTTCGCAGCTGGTCTGGTCGCCCATGGCTTTCACGAGCTCCAGGAGGCCGGCGTCGCTCCTGTTGTTGTAGAGGAGGTCTGGAACGTCAATCCCGAAGTCGATTCTGAGACGGCCTATCCACTCTTGCACGAGAAAGGAGCCATTGGAGGCATCTTCAAGGCGCTGTTCGGATGGAACGGCAATCCGTCCCTGCTTGAGGTTCTAGCGTGGTGCGGCTACACTGGCGGGATGCTGTTCCTGCTGAGCAGAGGGAGCGAGAAGCAGAGGAGCATCCAGAATGGCGATTCTGGGCAGTATGCCTAGGCCTCGTCATCCGCGACTATCCTGATGGCTCCATCATCGTATGAGATGTGGATGTTTTCTCGCGTCTTTGCTGTCAGAGCTGCAAGTGCTTCGTAAACCTCTTTCTCGCTGACTTTGAAGGCGTCCGCAGCGCGTTTGGTCGACCATGGGACCTCGACAAAGTCCGACGCCGAGATCCACTTGAGCAGTCGCAACTCGAACTCAGTGAGGTCCTCGAACGCCATCCGCTTCAATCTCCGATGTGCAACCGGGCAATCAATCCTTGCCGAACTAGCCCTGGTATGAGTCGACCATTCGGCGAATGGCCTCATCGACCTCAAGATCGCCGTCCAGTAGCCCCCCCAGTGCAGTCAAGAAGGGAGCCTCCACCTCGAGTCTATGGGCTCGGTTGTTGAACATCCGGCACGCCCGCACGCCTTCGGCAACCATGTGCATCTCGCCCTGCGACTCCTCAAGTGAGAGCCCGGATCCCAACTTCTCTCCAAGCGTGCGATTCCTGCTCCGAGGGCTGGTGGCGGTCACGTACAAATCACCGATTCCTGCGGGGCCGAACGCTGTCCCAGATTCTGCCCCCATTGCGTCTAGCAGCATGATTCCCTCGTTGAAGCCCGCAAGCACCAGAGCAGCCTTGAGATTGTCTCCTCCATTGGTATGCAGTCCGTCGACCAGCCCACAAGCGAGCGCGACCGTATTCTTGTACGCGCCCCAGAGCTCAGCCCCCATTGGATCGTCAGCGGCCTTGAGCAGAAGGTTGCTGGTGGATAATCGCTCTGCGATACGATCGGCGACACTGCGGTCGTGACAGGCCACCAGAGCAGTCGTCATCACACCTCGAGCGACCTCGGGAGCGATTGTGGGGCCAGTCATTACGATTACCGGATTGGACTTACCAGCCTCCTCAAGCCTCCTCTCTATGGCATCGGATATCATACCTGAACCGCCTTCATCTGAAGGGGCAAGGCCCTTGGCCAGATCGAGCAGGACGTGAGAGGGTCTGAGATGAGGAATCAGATTGTCGACCACGGAGAGAATGACTCCGCTGGGTAGGGCAAGTACAAGAATCTCGCATTCTGAGGTGATATCGGAAATCTCCATTGTCACCTGCATCTTCGGAATCTCGTATCCTGGAAGGTACTTCTGATTCTCGCTATCGATCATCATCGAATCGTAGACCTCTTGCTCTATGGTCCACCCGAGGACGTTGTGTCCGTCTTCGCACCAGACGTATCCTAGGGCGGTGCCCCAGTTGCCCAGTCCGAGTATGCCTATCCGTGCCATATTCGTCAAACTTCGGGCCCGACATGCCCGTTATGACCCTATGGGGGGGTGATATCGGGGGCGTTGCCTTATTGATGGAAATACTCTCGCACGAATACAAGCAGGGGTACCCGAGTGGTCAAAGGGGCTGGGTTTAGGTCCCAGTGCGTAGTGCTTCGCAGGTTCAAATCCTGTCCCCTGCACCATAATTCCAACTGGCCGATGGCATTGAATTCGTGTTCGCCATTCTGAAATATGGGATGCGATTCGTCGGTAATCCAAGCAGGGGTTCCCGAGCGGTCAAAGGGGCAGCGTTCAGGTCGCTGTGCGTAGTGCTTCGCAGGTTCGAATCCTGTCCCCTGCACCATCTCATCCTCTTGGCGGCAGAACACTTTCCCGAAGCGCCCCTTTCCATCGACCATGGAGGACCATAGCGCCCAGCAGAAGCAGGGCATGTCACAACTCAAGCTGGCCTCCATTATCATAACTGGAATCGTGATTCTTGCTGGACTAGCCGGGGCGGTCATCTACTTCGGCGTCAAGGGTCTCGTTGAATCCTTTGAGGAAGAAATGCAGGACGGATTCGCTAACAGCTCACCGCCATCCTCTCCGAGTGCTGTTCGGGTCGTTGACGACATAGAAACTCTAGCAAATTTCGGTTACCGCAAAATTGACACTGTGGCACACGCCAACGCGGGAGATTTCATTCAGTTCAGGTTTGAGGATCTCGGCTACGAGGTCGAGATTCAGAATTTCACGACTGAGTTGTGCGAAAACTGTCGGAACTACATCGCCACGATGGAAGGCGAAGATCCGGATTCGTGGATTGTTGTAGGCGGCCACTACGACGCCATTTGCTACAGCCAACAGATTGTCATAGGGATAGAATATCCCGGATGCACTTCAGAGGGCGCCTATGATGACGCAACAGGAACCGCCTCCGTGCTCGAGCTTGCACGCTTAATGATGGAATGGCAGTCCAATCTGTCCGAGGCTTTGCCTGAGATTGATGTCAGACCTAAGCACACTTGGAAATTCGCGGTTTGGGACTACGAGGAGTGGCAGGGCAGCGGTTCTCCCGAAGGGGCCGGATATGGCAGCGAGACCTTCGTCACAACGCTGCCCGAGGGAGTCGAAATCGCCACGTACATCAATCTCGACATGTACGGACTGAACTGGCCTGTCGAGACCCAACTGGCAAGCCAGCTCAGCGGCTGTGACGAGGATTACTTCCACCTCTATCTGTTCACTTCGCCGGTCGATGACTGGTCATACTACGAGGACAGGGGAGTAAACGTCACCGACGAGATGCGCGATCAGGCCGTGCTGCTGCAGGACAGGCTCGGGATGGTGCTGCATGAGCAACTGCAGTATCCGACTGAATGGGTCGTCGTTATGGACGACACCAAGGGCAATTCGGATCACTACAACTTCATCTCGCGTGGATGGCCGGCCACCTGGTTCCGCGGAATGCACGAGTTCCTCCAGGAGGAGGACGACACCTGCGAGCAATCTCCCAAACACGCGCCTACTGACAGGGTCGATGTCCTGTACACCTTAGCCGGCGGGCGGGGGGGCCTCGAGGCAGGAATGCAAACCGGGCTCGATGCCCTAGCCCTGTTGATGTGGAACGACATCACTGGAAATTGGGTGTGACCTACGCCGCCCCATGCTTCATAAGCGCTCCAGAACGGCCTACGAACAATGACCCGAGCATATGCTCTACTTGCAAGCCTACTACTGATAGCCACCCCGTTGGCAGGATGCACATCCAGCCCTGAAATCGAGGAACTCGTCGATGACATCCTCGGGTGCATGGACGAGAACGCCGAGAACTACGCGGAGAACGCTACCGCCGAAATGTTGGGCGACTGTATCTACCTAGCCTCGATGGAGATCTTCATGACCGCCATGACTGAGCAGATGGAGATAGATGAGATGCTCGAAATTATTCCGCGCGCGGGATTCTCAAGGACAATCACGTCGAGCGAATTTGATGCCGATATGGGCATGCAAATGGACATGATTATCGAAGAGATGGTGATGGCCGATTTGGATACCGATTCAGCATACATCAAGATGGGCATATCGATGGTGCCTTTCATGACCTCCGAGTACATCCAGATCCAGGTCGGTGAACTCGTCAACGTCCACTACACCGTGGGCGGGATGATGGCCGGCGAGGACGCCGGAATGGGTTCGTATCAGACCAGAGATGCAGACCCTAATGTTATGGAAGACTATGACCTCACTAGTAGTGAGTCGATAACCGAGTCACTCGGAGAATTAGGCGAGCTGCCGTCGTGCGATGTTAGCGACATGTCCGGCGACATGCCTGCCGATGCAGAACCGGTGATTGTCTACGAGGATATGATCGGAGTCCAGACCATGACCCTCGAGTACACCAACGACACCGGGCACGACATCTCAATCGTCACTTTGATCGACGACAACGAGGACCTCATGTCCTATGTCATGTCAACCGACAACGGTTCTGCCAGTAGCTCGTGCAGCTACACCGTCATGTGGGGAGACGCCGTGGTGATTGAGGTCGACGACACCCTACCAAGGACCTCGATACCAATCGATTTCCACGTCGAGGGTATGCCCGAAGACGATGGCGGCGATGACACATTCTACTGCGACAACGGCAACGAGATTTCGAGGGACTTGGTCGATGATGGCTGGGACGATTGCGGCGACGGCTCTGACGAGTCTGACGATGGTGGCGACGATGAAGTCATTTACATCTGTGATAATGGCGAAGAGATTCCTTTCGACTGGGTCAATGATGGATACCCAGATTGCTATGACGAATCTGACGAGGCAACTTACGAGGAGGGAGATGGCGGTGAGCCCAACTTCGTCGATATTCTAGACTGCATGCCCTTCGTTGAATCTAGCGTAGTCGGAGACGAGCACCCGGCCGAGTTGTGGGATGGGACTAACCTCGACATGACCGAGTGCGACGGCGAGGCATCAGAGTACTACACTGAATATGTGGTCGGAGATACTGCGATCACATCCCCGTATAGCCTGGTAGTATGGTTTTCTGAGGAGGGCTGGTCGGAGATGACCGGCGACTCCACTGGCGAAATGTGCGAGGAATACGATGGCTCCTACGATGCTGACAACGATGTCTGTTCGATGGTGCGAGAGCTTGTACGAAACGACACTCACATACTTTACCCCGAGGGCGATTGGGACGCTAATAATGACGACCCAGATGGCGAAATGTGTGAGGAATACGAAGGCTCCTATGATGCAGATGAGGATATTTGCTGGTTTGCTGACGCAGAGATTGTAGACGAAGATGGAGGGGCTCTTGTCCTTGACTGGGGCGATGGAGAAGAGTATTCATTCTATCAGTACGACTCTACTACCGGAAGTGGAGTCCTCATCGACATCGAGAGCGTATTCATTTGCGACGACGGAGAATCTGTTGAAGAAGGAGCATACGATGACGGCTGGGAGGATTGCGAGGATGGCTCAGATGAGCCAGGTCAAGGAGAAGAGACCTCAGAGTTCGAATGCATGGATGGGACTGTAATCCCGTTCTCATGGGTCAATAACTGGGAAGACGACTGCCCAGACGGCTCTGATGAGCATTGGTACTACCAAGACGATGGCGGCGATGATGACAATGAGCCACCAACCCCTGAAGAGGCCATGGAGGACGTAGACACCGACGGTGACGGCTACATGGGCT
>Ga0315332_10001370_pt1 | contig 12853 bp, 11 predicted proteins | sample M110034915metaG_FD_203455 | JGI IMG/M metagenome (GOLD analysis project Ga0315332, IMG submission 203455) | Ammonia-oxidizing marine archaeal communities from Monterey Bay, California, United States - M1 100m 34915 | ecosystem: Environmental > Aquatic > Marine > Intertidal zone | place: USA...
AACGTCGTGAGACAGTTCGGTCCCTATCTGCCGTGCGCGTTGGAAAATTGAGAAGAGTTGCTCCTAGTACGAGAGGACCGGAGTGAACGAACCGCTGGTGTTCGGGTTGTCATGCCAATGGCATTGCCCGGTAGCTATGTTCGGAAAGGATAACCGCTGAAAGCATATAAGCGGGAAGCCTCCTTCAAGACTAGTTTTCCCTGGACCTTCGGGTCCTTTAAGAGCCGTTCAAGACTAGGACGTTGATAGGCAGGGTGTGTAAGTGCTGTAAGGCATTGAGCTAACCTGTACTAATTGCTCGATCGGCTTGACCTTATTACATCAAGTAATTTCTTGATACTAATATTTAAAGAGTCAACTTAACTTGTAGTTGTAGTTATTTAAGATTGAATTTATAAGTTTATGTCTGATGACATTAGCAAAAGTGAACCACCTGATACCATTCCGAACTCAGAAGTGAAACCTTTTAGCGCCGATGGTAGTGTGGTTTCGACCATGTGAGAGTAGGACATCGTCAGGCTTTTTTTAGAAAACCCTGTTAGTTTATTCTGGCAGGGTTTTTTTATTTTTCTGCTATTAACATTGCTCCCAAGGCAGAAGCGTACTCCCCATCAACCGGAAAATGAGGATTGAAATTAGTTATAGAGGCTGCATCCTCTAAAGCCTTCCTTAAGCTGATAAATGTTGGAGTTCTTCCCACTACTATTATTTCAGTAGCATTGAATGACATGGCTACTGATGTGGCAATTCTGGCTGCTGTCTGCCCTACTAGGTTTATGATTCCTGCAGCTAAATCTTCCCTTGATATTGTTTCATTAGTCTTACTTATTCGACCAAAGTTTACAGCTGTAGTGTCTGGAGGAAGTTCCCCTATTGGCCCTGACACTACATCTTCTATAATTAGGTCAGTTGCTCTAGGATCTCCTCGACTTGCTAGCTCTCCAATCTCTTTTGGGTCTATTGTATTTAATAACAATTTAGAAAGCCCTAAGACGGTCCCTCCTCCAACGCCAGTACCAGAACAATGTAAGTATTTTCCATCTTTTGCATAAATACATGCTGTTCCAGATCCTGCACTAACAATGATAGAAGATTTATTTTTTTCTATACCAGAGAGGTGCATGGCGCCTTCTCCAATAGCATCAACTTCATTTATATGAAACACAGGAGTATTGTTAATATGATCACCAATATTTCCATGTTTCCCACCTGTAACAGCTATATGTTCTAGATCTTCAGTAAAATTTAATTCAGGAAATATATTCCTAACTAAATTTTCACTTGGCTCTGAGTTAGATAAAACCATCTTGTGCTCAAGGGAACCATTTGAAGATTTTTTAAGTGAATCTGTTACTGTAATACCAAAATCAATTGAAATACGCATAGTTATTTTTCTTTATTGTTAAATATTACTTAAAAGAAAATTTTAATTGATTATTATAAGAGTAGAATATACATAAGGGAATGAATGGACATAAGGCAGTTAGTATTAGTTTGTGAGAATAAAGAAGAAGCTATAAATAATTTATGTAATCTTTTCGACATAAGGGTTGCTTACCACGATCCAGGAATAATTTTCTTTGGTTTAGAAAATGCATTATTACCTGTTGGTAATACTTTTATAGAAGTAATTAGCCCTGTAGAAGAAGGAACTACAGCCGGAAGATTTCTTGAAAGAAGGAAAGGCGATGGCGGTTATATGGTAATTATCCAAGTAGATGATTTTTTAAAGTCTAAAGAAAAAGTAATTCAGAGCGGTATAGATATTGTATTTGAATCAGATGATCCTCTTGCTAGAGCAATACATTTACACCCCAAACAATTAGGAGGAGCTATATTGTCTCTAGATGCCATGGATCCTCCAGAGAGTTGGAAGTGGGCAGGACCTGAGTGGCAAAATTTTATTGAAACAAAAACAGCAGAAACAATTATTGGTGTTCAAATACAATCTTCTAATCCTGTTAAAATGAAGGAGAGGTGGCAATCAGTTTTAACTGATAACAGATCTAATGATTTAGGCAATATTATTAATCTCGATACAACAGATATTGAGTTTGTAGAAGACGAAGACTCAAGAGGTGATGGTGTGGCAGCATTTAAAGTTAAAGTTAAAGATGTAGAGGCCGTAAATCAAAAAGCATCTCAGTTAAATTTACTTCAAAATGGAGAGGTAGTCATAGGAGGAGTTAAATTTTTACTTTCATGAGAAATTACATAATTCTTTCTGCTATATTGGTAGTTGTTTCATGCGGAGGTGGTGGTGGAAGCTCTACTTCAACTCCAACTCAAGCAACTTCTACACCTACAACAGTGCCATCTACCACAGCTCCAACCTGTGATGATGCATGTTTTCAAGCTAGAAAAGATGATTTTGAAGCTTTGTATGAGTATTCCACTCAATACGGTCTTGGAATAAGTAACGCTTCATCTGCATACGCTAGAGGGGCTACAGGGGAAGGCATGATTGTTGGTGTTGTTGATTCGGGTCTAGACGATAGCCATCCTGAAATAACACCTTTAAAAGTGCAAGCAGGTAGTTATTTGAATTACTCAAATTATATGCCTACAACGAAACAAAAAAGGCATGGTACTGCCGTATCTTCTATAGCAATAGGGAAATCATCTGATGACGGTTCTCCTATGCATGGAGTGGCTTTTGATGCAAAGGTTTTTTTTATAGCAGTACAATTAGGGTCTGCGCCTGAAGATTATGACCCAGTAGATTTAGGTGATTCTTCTGGGGAAGGGGCACCAGACTATTCTGGGGTGGATAACTTTTATGACCAAGTATTTGAAGTCTTTATTAATAATAGTGTTGATGTAGTCAACAATAGTTTTGGTTTTACAGGCACAATAAATGAGTATACAGAAGCCCAATTAAGAACTAATTTTCCCAATACTATTGCAAGAATAAGTCAGTCAGGTGTTTTAGATGCAAATAAGACTTTATTTGTATGGGCTGCAGGAAATACAGGTCAGTATGCTGATCAAGGTGCAGATTATTCCAGCCCAGATGTTTTCCCTGGGATGGCTTATGTTCTGTCTGAATTACAGGGGCATTCTCTGGCTGTAGTCTCTGTGGATGAAGATGGTGTTATATCAGATTTTTCTAGCAGATGTGGTGTAGCGAAAGATTTCTGTCTTGCTGCTCCTGGAGAAGGGATTGTAGTTGCTTATGCAACTTCGATGAATGATACGGGTATTTTTGATGCAACAGATGATTGCGTTTCTAATAATTCTTGTTATGCAGTAGGGGGAGGGACTTCTTACGCTGCACCTTTTGTCTCAGGAGGATTAGCTTTGCTAGCACAACATTTTAATAACCAATTAGGAAACACTGAGATCCTACAAAGGATATTAATGACAGCAGATAAATCTGGCATATACGCAGATGAATCTATTTATGGACAAGGATTGATGGACTTAGATGCGGCCTCTAAGCCTGTGGGGCAGACAATGATTGCAGTAACGAGCTCTCTAAAAGGCTTGCACCACACAGAGTTAGGAACATCTATAGGTACATTGGGGCCTGCCTTTGGAGACGCATTTACTAACGCAATGTCGACTAAAAATATTGTTGTTTTCGACCAACTTGGTGCTCCTTTTATTAAGAAGCTTGATTCAACTTATTTAAATAACTTGCCTTCTTTGGCCTGGTTGAGCTCAAAACAATCAAACCCTTCACGAAGAGTTTTAGAGTTAAAAACAAATACCAATAGAACCACGGAATTAATGTTCGGTCTTGCCTCTAATAGGTACGGTGAACATGACCTATTTATGAGCTTGTGGGCAAAAGATGATAAGAAATTACAATATTTTTCTTTGAAAAAAGAACTGTCGGATTCTAGTTTTTATTTTTTTGGGAATGGATTAAGCCCATCATTATTTTTTGGAGATGAAGGAGTAAATACATCTTTTTCAAACGTTGTAGGAAAAGCTTCTGGTTATGGGTCGCCTTTTCTAGATTTTGCTGCAAGAGGTTCTTTTGTAGGCGGAGGAATGAAGTTAGGTAATGGCGCTATTCTTTCTGGAGCCTATTTTAAAGGAAATCATGAAGAAGAGGAGATGAGTGTTATTAAGATACCAAGCAGTTCAGGAGTGCTTATTGAGTACAAGGAAAAATACAATAACTCTTTGATGGCACTTCAAGTTGGTGTCTTAGAGGAGCCAGATAGTTTTATGGGTAGCTCTTTTAGTGGAGGATACGGATCAATAGATAAAACTTTAACCTACTTTTCTGGACTTCAAGCTTCTAGATCTTTTCAAAAGTTCTATGCAACTGGTTCGCTCTTTTACGGAAAAACTCAAACTAATTTATCTGAAACTGGCCTTATAGAATCTTTAGATAGGTTTACATCTTCTTCATTTAACTTAGGAATTTTTAAAAAAAGTATTTTTGATTCTTTTGATTCTTTTGGTTTCAAGATTATTCAGCCTCTAAGACTAGAAGAAGCAAATATAGAAATGTCTGTACCTGTCAGACGCACAAAGTATAAGGAAGTACTTTTTGATAAATACGATCTAAGCCTCACTCCTTCAGGTAGAGAAATTCGAGCAGAATTCATTTATCAAAGACCAATCCCAAGGGGCAGTTTTTTTACAAGCCTTGGTTATATAAAAGATCAAGGGCATGTGAGCTCAGATAAGGCAGAGCCTTATATTTCAGCAAATTGGCAGTTTTATTTATTTTGATTTAGAAGTGGGAGCTTAATCCGGCTCGGGCTTGTTCGTCAATTTCTTCAACGTCTTCAAGAGGCTTGTTGAGCTCAGCCCAATCAATTTCAAAGTCACTATCAGAGTCTTGGTACTGAAGAAGACCTAATTCTTCGTACAGAGGCTTAACTTTATCAGTGAGAAGGCCAATCCTCTTAAGGTTCGGCAAGACCCTTGTAAATAATAGGTTTCTAAATTGATCATTTGTTTCATCATTAGCTATAAGCTCCCTTATATCATCTTCAGACATATTGAACCATTTAGCAGGTAGTTCGGTATTTATAATTCTGTCTCTCATGATCACACAGGCTTCGTAGCAAAACATGGCTCTGTCTTCTAGTTCTTCTTCGGTAAGAGTCTGAAGAAATTCTTCTAAGTAGTTAACACCAAAAGTTACGTGTCGTGCTTCGTCTCTAATTACGTAGTGAACCATTTGTCTAAGAAGAGGGCAGTTTGTAGTTTCTTTGGTTGTCTGGAATGCAGCCAAAGCAAGACCTTCAATAATGATTTGCATACCAATAAATTTAAGATCCCATCTGGGGTCAGTTAGGATTTTATCTAGAAGAGCCTTAAGATTCTTGTTGATAGGGTATTCCATGCTATGAACGTTTCGTATATACCTGTTGAAGACTTCTACGTGTCTCGCCTCATCAAATGTTTGGGAGGCAGCGTATAGTTTTGCTTGATAAGTAGGTGCACAAGACACCAATTGAGAAGCAACTAAAAGAGCACCTTGTTCACCATGAAGAAACTGGCTTAGCGCCCAAGCTTGATCATGTCTCATGTATTCGAGCTTTTGATCATCGGGTAACATTGAAAGAGGCCCTTCCATTCTTGCTATAAGCTCTGCTTTCATGGGAAATTCATCTTTGCCAATATGATTGTCCCAGTCTAAGTCAATTGAGCCGTTCCAATTTAATTCCTTTCCTAGTTCATAGAGCTTCTTAATTCTTGTATCAGCATCGGTGTAATCCCAATTATAAGATCCAACAAGCGGTGTACGGAATATCTCAACTATATCTTCTACGTGTTTCGCTTCAAAACCTTCGGGTAGATCAAATTCTCTAAGTTCCGATGGTGTTACTTTTAACTCTGTTATTTTCATCTTAAGTTATCCTGTTTCTCCGTAATCTAAAGGCTTGGAGAGCTCTTCCCAGCTTGTATCTCCATTGTTCTCTAGGTCTTGGAATTCAAGTATTCCCATTTCTTCATATTTCTTAGAAACCTTATCCGTTAATAAACCTATCCTTTTAAGGTTAGGCATTATTTTAGTGAAAAGGAGATTGTTAAATAAAGTAGAACCTTCAGATTGATTAATTATTTCTGCAGCTTCATCAACATTCCAACCGTAATGCTTCATTACATTGGTTGAGCCAAATCTATTTCTCATAACAACACAAGCTTCATAAGCAAATTCTGCTCTTTCTTCTCTCTCTTCCTCTGAAAGGGTTTGAATAAATTCTTCTAAATAGTTAACTCCAAAAGTGACGTGACGTGCTTCATCTCTAATTACTAAGTAAAAAATATCTTTCAAGAGAGGATCCATAACAGATGCTCTTTGTCTTTCAAACGCTGCTAAAGCGAGACCTTCAATAATAATCTGCATTCCTATGAATTTGAGGTCCCATCTCGGGTCAGTAAGAATTTTATCTAATAGTAACTTTAGACCAGGCATAATTGGGTAAGTCCAGCCGATCCTTTCTTGTAAATACTTGTTATAGACTTCTACGTGCCTAGCTTCATCAAAAGTTTGTGACGCTGCATATAACTTTGCGTTATAGGTGGGGGCACAAGATACGAGTTGAGAAGCAACTAGTAAGGCACCTTGTTCTCCGTGAACAATTTGACTTAAGCCACTTGCCAGTATATGCCAACTGCACTCAATCTTTTCTTCCTCACTTAAATTATCGTAAGGTGCAAAGCCTTTAAATTGCTGAAATTCAGGCAAAGAAGCCCAATCTTCATGCGAGTAAGGTTCTTTAGACCAGTCAAGATCAATCGTGGTATTCCAGTTAAGTTTTTTACCCAGTTCGTATAGTTTATTTAGTCTGTTGTCTGCAGTTGTGTAATCCCAGTTGTAAGATCCAGTAAGGGGTGTATGGAATATTTCTATTATGTCTTCTACATCTTTTGGTTGAAGTCTGCTCTCCAAGTCATCCTTATCAAAATAACGTAAGCCAGAAGGACATTCTTTAATTTTAGTAATTTTCATATGATCATGTTAAACGTTGCATACAAAGGTGTCTAACTTAAAGTAGTTCTAATCGGCAGTAAATTTAGTTAGTAAATGACCGGGTATTTCAATCAACTTTAAATAAATCAGTTAATTGTTCTAACATCGCTCCGCCAAGCTCTTCAGCTCGATGAATGGTTACTGCATTTTTATAGTATCGGGTTACATCGTGTCCTATGCCAATAGCAATTAAGCTTACCGAAGATTGTGACTCAATGGAATGTATGACTTGCCTTAGGTGTAAATCTAAAAAATTATTTTTATTGGTAGAAAGAGTGCTGTCATCTACCGGAGCTCCATCTGAGATTACCATTAAAATCTTTCTTTGTTCTTGTCGTCTTGCCAGTCTGTCGTGTGCCCAGATTAAGGCCTCGCCATCTACATTTTCTTTTAAAAGACCTTCTCGTAGCATGAGACCAAAATTCTTTTGCCCTCTTCTCCAAGGAGTTTCAGCAGACTTAAATATAATATGTCTGATGTCATTCAGTCTTCCCGGGTTATCAGGCTTGCCATCTTCCATCCATTTTTTTCTGCTTTCTCCGCCTTTCCACTGTTTCGTGGTGAAGCCTAAAACTTCTGTTTTTACATTGCACCTTTCTAATGTGGTGCTAATAATATCAGCGCATATCGCAGCAACTGTCATGGACCTTCCTCTCATAGAGCCTGAACTGTCTACCAGTATAGAGACGGAAGTATCTCTGAAGTCTGTGTCTTTCTCTACTTTGTAACTTAATGCAGTTAAAGGGTCTGTGATGATTTTGTGTAATCTAGAAGGATCAAGCATGCCTTCTTCTTTGTTAAATTCCCATGAACGGTTCTGTTGTGCCATTAGAAATCGTTGAAGACGATGTGCTAGCTTGGAAACTGTTGTTTTACTTGGACCCATTAATTGATCTAAGTGTTTTCTTAATCTCTGCAGCTCTTCAGGGCTGCAAAGATCTTCAGCTTTTAACTCTTCATCAAAACTTCTTGTATAAACTTTATAATTAAAATTAGAAGTTTGTCCGACTAAAGATTCAAGCCATGATTGATTTGTTAGAACCTCTTCATTTTCATCTACAATGGAATCATCTTCAGTCTCCCCCATCTCTGTATCAACATCTTCAGAACCTTCTTCCATTTCTGAGTCTTGAGAAATATCTGACTCATCTGGCATCTCTTCGTCTTCTGTATTGTTGTCTTCATTAGAAGTATCGTCATTATCAGCATCAGTAGAAGGCTCATCTTCTTCTGAAAGAGGTTCAATATCATCAACCTCCAACACGTGAAGTAACTCTCTGGCAACTTGAGAAAATTCTATTTGATCCTCTAAAGATTCCTCTAAGGCATTTTTGAATGGAAGTCCTTTATCAAGGAGTTCTTTTTTCCAAGGCTTTAAAGACCTAATTGAATCAGAACTAAGTTTTTCATCTAAAAGAATATTTCTAAACCAAGCCTCAAGGGCCATCTCTAATAGATCTTCCTTTTCTTCTAGAAATTGCAATTCTTTGCACTTCTCATCAAATTTGGCTTTGAGATTCGTTGCAACTCCGGGGTATTTTTTTGAACCTAATACTTCTACTCTTACGTCCTCTAGATTGGCTAATAACGCATTTAGTTTGGGAGTTCCTGCATCTAATGTAATCTTTTCTTTTCTGTATCTCTTCACGCACGCCGCTGAATCAGCCTTTCCTCTAAAAGATGGTAATTCATTTATATGTGTAGGGGGATTGGGTAGAGAGCTTATGCCTCCAAAACTAATTTCTAAATTGGGGTCTTCGGCCAGCGCTCTTGTTGCAGCCGCTACAGCTTCCTTAATTGTTTCAGGAGAGGGGCTCTTTAAAGACATTCAGAGGCAACTAATCTTCTTCTAAATCTTCAGCTATGGAGCTTTCTAGTTCAGCGTTGAAACACCTTTGGTAATACTCAGCAATGATAGTTTTTTCAGTGTCATCACATTTATTTAAGAAAGTAATATCAAACGATCGGGTTAAGTCTTGAAATATTTCATTGTTTTCTGCCCAACTTATAACTGTTCTTGGAGACATTAGAGTGGAGATATCTCCATTCGCAAAACCTTGTCTAGAGAGATTTGCTACTGAAATCATATTAGATGCCTCTTCTCTACCAGATTTAGTGTCCATTGAAGGTACTTTTGCTAAAACTACTTTAAGTTCAAGTTCAGGGTCTAGATAATTAAGAGTTGAGACAATGTGCCATCTATCCATCTGTCCTTGGTTTATTTGTTGAGTGCCGTGATAGAGGCCTGTGGTGTCTCCTAGGCCAACAGTATTTGCAGTTGAAAATAATCTAAAGCTGGAATGCGGTTTTATAACTTTATTTTGATCTAATAAGGTAAGTTTCCCTTCAACTTCAAGCACCCGTTGAATTACAAACATCACATCCGGCCTTCCTGCATCGTATTCATCAAAAACCAGAGCTGTAGGCGTTTGAAGGGCCCAAGGAAGAATACCTTCTCTGAACTCTGTTATTTGTTTTCCGTCTTGCAAAACAATCGCATCCTTTCCCAAAAGATCAATTCTACTGATATGGCTATCTAAATTAATTCTCACACAAGGCCAATTAAGTCTAGCTGCTACCTGTTCAATGTGGGTAGATTTTCCGGAGCCATGGTAGCCTTGGATCATAACTCGTCTGTTGTGAGAAAACCCAGCTAAGATTGCTAAAGTGGTATCTTTATCAAACTTATAAGCACTATCAATTTCTGGAACATATTCATTTCCATTACTAAAACTTGGTACTTTTAGGTCTACGTCAATATCAAATGTTTGTCTAACGTCTAATTTAATATCTGGAGTTTGGTCGCTAATTTCTGTCATTTTATTGCTCATGAAATCTTAAATAGTTACTTAGTCTTTTTTTGAGCGACCCATTATCCCTATTTAGTAAATTTCAGCAAGGATGAGCTTCTGAAGTACAATATACGGATGGAAAATGTAAGATTAAAAGATGTAGAGGGTGTCTGGCAATTAATAAGGGAAGAGACAAAAAAGAGAATGATAGCAGAACCAGTTTTAGCTAGCTTTTTTCATTCTACTATTTTAGAACATAACTCTTTTTCGTCTGCAATTGCTGATCAATTATCAAATGACCTTTCTAATACTTCTGTTCAGCCGATGATGATTAGGAAGGTAATAAGAGAGGCTATTAATTCAAGTAAAGAAATTCTTGAAGCAACAGTCTCGGATCTCAATGCAGCTAAAGACAGAGACCCTTCCTGTAAGTATTTCTCAGAGCCCCTCTTATTTTTTAAAGGCTTTAAGGCTTTGCAATCGCATCGTGTAGCAAGTTGGTTGTGGAGTGAAGAAAGACAGACTTTAGCCCTTTTTTTTCAAAGTCGCGCTTCTGAAGTTTATGGTATAGATATTCACCCTGCTGCAGAGATTGGTAAAGGTGTGATGATTGATCATGGTTCGGGTGTCGTCATTGGTGAGACTGCGGTGGTAGAAGATAACGTTTCTATTTTTCAAGGTGTCACGTTGGGTGGAACAGGAAAAGATATCGGGGATCGTCATCCGAAAGTAAGAGAAGGCGCTCTTCTGAGTGCTTCTTCAACCATATTAGGCAACGTAGAAATAGGGCGAAATGCGAAAGTGGCTGCAGGAAGTGTAGTTCTTTCAGATGTAAGAGAGCATGTCACCGTTGCAGGCGTTCCGGCAAAAGAAGTAGGTGAAGCAAACACCGATAAACCTGCTTACGATGTAGATCATTCAATAAATAATAAATAAGCTTATGAACTTTGAAACGATTCTCTATGAAATAGAAGATAAAATATTAACGATTACTTTGAATAGGCCGGACAGATTGAACGCCTTCACTGGTCAGATGATGGATGAATTAATTTCAGCATTTAAGCAAGCTGGAGAGGACGATGATGTAAGAGTGGTTATTGTTACTGGCTCTGGCAGAGGGTTTTGTGCAGGGGCAGATTTAGGGGCAGGTGAGGCTTCATTCAACAGAGACAAGAATCCTAGATCCCCTAAAACAGAAGATAAAGAAAATCTTGAATGGATTAGAGATGGGGGTGGGCGAACAACGTTAGCTATTTTTGATTGTCCTAAACCTGTAATAGCAGCAATTAATGGACCTGCTGTAGGTGTGGGGGTAACTATGACTCTTCCAATGGATATTCGCCTTGCTAGCAAGAAAGCGAAGTTTGGTTTTGTTTTTGCAAGAAGAGGTTTGGTTCCAGAAGCAGCTTCAAGCTGGTTCTTGCCTAGAATAGTGGGAATAAGTAAGGCTTTAGAATGGACGTATTCTGGTAAAGTTTTTTCTGCTGAAGAAGCTTGTGAAGGAGGATTGGTGAGATCTGTGCATGAAGAGGAAGACTTATTGAGCTTTGCAAAGGAAATAGCCACTGAAATAATCGAGAACACTTCTGCAGTCTCTGTTTCAATGACACGCCATATGCTTTGGAAGATGCTTGGAGCCAACCATCCAATGGAAGCTCACCAAGTTGATTCAAGAGCAATTTATGAACTCGGAAAAGGTGAAGACGTAAAAGAAGGTGTGAATTCTTTTCTTGAGAAGAGGTCCCCAAATTTCCCCAGCAAGGTAAGCAAAGACATGCCAGATTTCTTTCCTTGGTGGGATCCAAAAGAATTTAAATAATTATGAAGAAAAAGGCATTAAGTAAGCTTATTAAGCTTATGGATTTAGAAAAGCTAGAAGTAAATTTGTACAGGGGACAAAGTGAAAATATCGGCGGTCCTCGTGTCTTCGGAGGACAGGTAATAGGACAGGCTTTAGCTGCAGCTGTCAGGACTGTAGAGGAGAAGAGACTGGTTCACTCTCTTCATGCTTACTTTTTGAGACCTGGAGATATGGAACATCCAATCATCTATGATGTTGAAAGGACAAGGGATGGCGGAAGTTTTACCACTAGACGAGTGGTGGCAATCCAAAAAGGAGAACCTATTTTTGATATGGCTCTATCTTTTCAGAAGAAAGAGAAGGGCCCTTCACATCAGATTGATATGATGGAAATTCCTGGCCCAGATGAATGCACAAGTGAATTAGAAGTAAGAAAGAAAATGATCGATAAGGTTCCTGAGAAATTTAGAGATTTCTTTTTAAGAGAAAGGCCAATTGAGATCAGAAACTTACCCGGAGAGGGAATGTTTGAGGCTCCTAAGAAGAAACCACCATATAGGCACGTTTGGATGAAAGCTGTAGCAAAATTACCAGATGATGTTGTTCTTCATCAAGCCATTCTTGCTTATGCTTCTGATATGGGGCTTTTGAGTACTTCCTTAAATCCACACCAGCTTAGTTTTGCTCAAGGTAATGTCATGAGCGCAAGTCTTGATCATGCCATGTGGTTTCATAGGCCTTTTAGAGCAGATGAATGGATGCTTTATTCTACTGACAGCCCAAGTGCTAGCAATGCAAGAGGTTTCAATAGAGGAAGTGTTTATACTGAAAAAGGAGTTTTGGTAGCCTCTGCAGTTCAAGAGGGCTTAATGAGAGTTATTAAGAGATAATTTATATCTTTACTCTAACGTAGTTGATCCCATTAAGTTTAGGTCTATCTCCCTTGCAGCAGCCCTGCCTTCGTTTATGGCCCAAACAACTAAAGATTGTCCTCTCCTGCAATCACCTGCAGCAAATACTTTAGGATTGGAAGTTTGATGGACATTATGTTCAGCCTTGTAATTACTTCTTTCATCAAGATCTACGAAAAGAGGCTCACTGACATAACTTTCAGGACCTAAGAAACCCATGGCAAGAAGAATAAGATCTGCCTCCCATTCTTTTTCGGTACCTTCTATTTCTTTAAAACTACTGTCTACCTCAACAGTCTTTATTCCTTTAAGGGTGCCGTCTTCATTTCTTAAGAATTCTTTACCTGAAATAGAATACACCCTAGGATCTTCCCCAAATAACTCAGTTGATTCCTCATGACCA
>Ga0315332_10001371_pt1 | contig 12852 bp, 8 predicted proteins | sample M110034915metaG_FD_203455 | JGI IMG/M metagenome (GOLD analysis project Ga0315332, IMG submission 203455) | Ammonia-oxidizing marine archaeal communities from Monterey Bay, California, United States - M1 100m 34915 | ecosystem: Environmental > Aquatic > Marine > Intertidal zone | place: USA...
CTTTTGATTCGTCACAAATTGCTGAAATTAAAGTCAATGGTATGTCTGTTCCTTTGAATGTGAGGAATGGAACTTGGGACGGGGATCAGGCGGAATCTGAGGTAATATTTTCTGCAGGTTCGGAATGGTCCTATCTTGATGATGGTTCAGACCAAGGAGTTTTATGGCGCGAACAAGATTTTGATGATTCTTTGTGGGCACTGGGACAGGGTGAATTCGGATACGGTGATCGTGGAGAGGATACGGTAGTCAGTTATGGGGGTGATGATGAGAATAAGCACATAACAACTTATTTCAGAAAGGACTTTGAAGTAACTAACGCTGATGCCTTTTCAAGTTTAAATCTTAGACTCGTCTACGACGATGGTGCGGCGGTGTATCTAAATGGAATAGAGATTGTCCGACAGAACCTCGAACCTGATGCTTTATACACTTCTCTGGCAACCGACACCGTGCCAAATGCGGGGTTTGAAAGTTACAATGTCCCGGTCGGAGCATTAAAAAGTGGTTCAAATACAATTGCTGTTGAAATTCATCAGAGGAGTCCCAGTAGTCGAGACATTAGTTTTAATGCGGAATTATTGGGTCTTGGTGCTGTTCCTCTCATGGTGCCTGGAATTAATCTGGTTAAGATAGAGTCATTTGATGCTGATGGATCTATTATTGATTCGAGTCAGGTCAATATATGGTATGACGATGGTGGTGTTACTGAAGTTGCTTCAATAGATAAAGATACTATCTGGACATTGGAAGGTGGTCCTTATTTGATTAATGAGGATCTGGAAGTTCCGGTCGATGTTACATTGCAGATAGATCCGGGAGTCACTGTTTATTTTGCTGAGGGAAGAAGAATGACAGTCAAGGGAAGGTTAGTCGCGGAAGGCAATGATAAAATGCCGATTGTATTTACTAATGATCCCGGATCAGATGGTGGTTGGGATGGTATTTATTTTGAGAGTACCAAGGAGGAGAGCAGAATGATATACATACTTCAGGATGGTGCTGATAGCGGGGATCAGTCCATCAGTATTTTAGAATCTAGAGTTCACCTTGAAAATGTTGAATGGGGAGGGACCGACAAAACTATTCTAGAACTAAGTAATCCTCAGATTGATGTGTTGCGTTGTGATTTCCCTTCGACTTTAGGACAAGAGGTCATACATGGAGAGGGTCTTGGGAATGACGGTTATTTCAATCTCAAAGAAAATATTTTCCGAACCTCTTCTGGGTATAATGATATTATTGATTTTTCGGGCGGGAGGAGACCAGGACCGATCATTTATGTTGTTGATAATGTTTTCTTAGGTAGCGCGGATGATTGCCTGGATCTAGATGGGGTTGATGCTCATATTGAAGGGAATCATTTTTTCAATGTACACAAAGATGACCCTGATCGTCAGAGCAGTGCGAATGCGATTGCTGCTGACAATGATTCTCACCTGACTGTCGTACGTAATTTATTTTATGATGTTGATCATGCTATTCTTCTCAAGAATGCAAGTGATGCTGTCTTTGAAAATAATACGGTAGTGGATGCAGTTGTTGCAGCCATTAGTTTTGATGAGCCTTTAGTTGGTGAGGGTGTTCCTGGGGATTTTATTTCCATCAAGGGTAATATTTTTTATAATAACGGTACTCTTTTTGCATACCAGTTCTCCTCTGAGGACGGCGAAGAAGATCCTCTAATCGAAGCTGACATGAACCTGCTTCCTGAAGAGTTCCTTGAGCTCGGCATTGGTAATATTTCAGGCGACCCGATGTTTATTGATCAAAGCGCTAGTGATTTTTCCATTAGCCGTGGTTCACCGGTGACCGGCAAAGGAATTAATGGATCTGATATGGGATATAATGTGTTTGCAGGTGCAATCGTTGCCGGGGAACCGCCTTCACTGACTAGAAAGACAGAAGCCACCCTAAGGATCCATGTCCCGGGCATTTCTGGCATTGAAGGGGAAAGTAACTTTAGTGGCGAATATCGGTGGAGGATTGATGGTAATGAATGGTCAGATCCTACTTCTGTTTCTGAACCCATTCAACTCTCAGACCTTTCAGATGGAACTCATTATGTGGAAGTTGTAGGTAGGGATTCGGCAGGGAATTGGCAGGCCGAACCGACCCGTTCACGGTCATGGAATGTTGATAAAAAATTATCTAGGCTTCTTATTAGTGAGGTCCTTGCTGACAATGGTGATGCATTTAATCATGAAGAAACTTTTCCTGATTATATTGAGCTTTGGAATGATAGTGGCACACCCCGTTTCGTTTCTGGAATGGTGATTTCTGAGAGCAAGGACATCAGTGATGGTTGGAAAATTCCTACAGGGACAGTGATTTCGCCTGGAGAGTTCCTGTTAATTTATGCCAATGATGCTGACGGTACGAGTGGACTTCATACTGGCTTTGCTCTGGACCGTGACGGGGATTCTTTATATCTCTTTGAATCGACGGAGAACGGAGGAGAATTAGTCGATAATGTACGGTTTGGATCTCAGTTGAGGGGAAGATCCATTTCACGGACTGGCCCAGATCAGCAATTTGCTTTGACTTTACCTACTCCAGGCGCAAAGAACGATGGCCCCTTGCCGGTCAGAGAACAGAAAGATCTGGTCATTAACGAATGGTTGGCGAGTAATGGTGTGGTTTTTGATAATGATTTTATAGAGATATATAATCCAAGTAATTTCCCGGTTTCCATTGGTGGGATGACCATCACTGATGATCCTAATAATATTCCTGATCTATACAGGGTCAGTGATCTTAGTTTTATAGATTCACAAGGTTATGTTAAGTTCATTGCTGATAGTGATTCTAATCAGGGCCCTTCCCACTTAAACTTCGGCCTTTCCAAACTGAATGATCAAATTGGTTTGTTTGATGATCAAGGAAATGAAATTGATCGGATTGGTTTTGTTAATGCTGAGGATGATGTTTCAATTGGTCGTTCCGTAGAGGGTGAAAGATTATTATCTTCGTTTTCTTTGCCGACTCCCGGATATTCGAATGATACAGACCTTACCGAAGAGATCCTAATTATTGAGGGTCTGAGAGTAACTGAGATAATGTATAATCCATTGTCAGGACCAGAAGGTGAGTACATTAAACTTCAGAACATTGGAGAAGTTACTTTGCGTCTTAATGATGTGAGGTTCGAGGAAGGTGTGAGATTTGCATTTCCGGATGCTCTTCTTGAACCAGGACAATCAGCATATGTGGTCAGTAAAATTGAAACTTTTACTTCTGAACGTGGAGAAAACCTCAATATCTTGGGCGAATATGAAGGAAAGCTAGACAATGGTGGTGAAAGATTGCGGTTGGAGATTGACTCCATTTCAGCAGGCATTCTCGATTTTGAATATGAAGATGAGTGGTATCCAGAAACGGATGGTACTGGTTCTTCATTGGTTATGATTGATGATTCAGTTTCCCCGTTGGAATGGGGTCTGAAGGAGAATTGGAACGCCTCGGTTGTGGCTCCTTCCGGAAGTTATTCAGAATGGGTTAAGTCTTCATTTGGGCAGGAATTCACAGGTCAGACAGGTAAGGATGATGATCCAGACAAGGATGGAATAGCCAACTTGTTGGAATTTGTCTTCGTCTTGGATCCTACAAAAGCTGATCCAGACTTCTCAATGCCGAAACTTTCAAGAGAATCTGGTGATTTGCTTCTTACCTACACAGTGACCAAATTTCTTGATGATATTAAAATAAAAGTTCAGGTGTCATATGATCTAATTGAATGGAATGACGCCGGAGAAAGCGTGTCTGTTGATATGATTGCTGAGGATGAAACGATTCGCACATACGAGGCAAAGTTAGATGGCGCCATTACTGATGGTTCTCTGAAACGGTTTATGCGTCTTCATGTTGAATAACATCAATTTTGTAAATTAATTAAATAAAATGGTGATTAAAAACATATTAGTACTTTTTATTTTTTTGGCTGAACTTTCTTTAGCTGATCAATCTAATGTCAATAAATCTGAGCCGAAATTTCGTTCTATCATTGGCAATTTTAGCTTTGAAGAAGGGCAAGGTGATACTGCGGATGATTGGACTTTTACTAGTAGACAACCTCCGATAAGGTCAGGTTCTGATGCGCATACAGGTTCTCATAGTGCGTACATTAATCTTCAGAATGAAGGGAAAACCCCAAGCGAAGCTCATATAATTAAGACAATAGATGGGAAACTAGTGAGCGGACTCAATTACGAACTTTCCTTTTTCGTGAAACAAATTAAACCGGGAACAGGCGGTTACATTCAACAGTATTTTGTGGAGTGGTGGAATGAAGATCAGCAAGCGGTTAAGGGCACTGGATTTAAGCAATTTAGCAGCAAGATAGGTGAGTGGGAAAAAATCATAGTGCCTGATCTTGATATTCCAGAAAATGTGCGCTCGGTAAAATTACTCTTTCGTTTTGTGACTGGTGCTATTGAGGGAGGTAGTGGTGAAGTATTTATCGATGACATTAAATTTAGTGCTGATGACAGTAGTGAAGCATTGGCTTCCGCGATTGAAGGTAAAGTTGATCAGGCTCAATTTGATGTGGCCTTGAGTCTGATTAATAGTTTTCTGAAAAAGTATCCAGATGATCCTAAAGTTGAGGAGATAAAGGCTCTTAAGGGTAGAGTAAATAAATTTCAGCAAGCAGATGAAATCTCGGAGTGAAAAGTTCCCCCAAATTTTTTTGAGAGAATTTCTTTTCTATAATTGAAGATCCGCTGTAATTTTTTCTTCACGTATAAAGCGTGCGTAAGGCTGCCTAACAATCCAAAAGGCATGGCGTAATTTACTTCGTCCTTGATCAATGTTCCTCCTTCCATTGGCTCAAATTGATGGAGGTGGCGCCAGAACTTGTAAGGCCCACTTATCTGCTCATCAACGAACTGCGTCATTGGTGTGACATCTTGTATTTCTGTGACCCATGCGTTCCAGATCATCGGAGCAATCTTGATCTTGTAGGTGATAATCTGACCCTCGTGCATTGGAGCAGGTGTTCCGGACGTTATGCGAAATTCAAGATTCGGAGGCGTGATCAGATTGAGGTTCTCTGGATTTGAAAAAAATTCCCATGCCTTCTCAATAGGTAATTGAATTTCCTGAGATTGGCATAATTTATGGATTTTCAATTTTAATTATAGAGGCTTGCAGTTAAATAAAAGTAGACGATTAAGAGTTAAAAACCTGCTTTTCCACTAAAGATTTCATTGCTGAGATTATTAGTGTTATTGGAAGCTTTAGTTTTTTATAGGAAAAAATAAAAGGATTTGAGCAAATAGATCTCTCTTCACATCGAATCTTATCTCTGTTATCCTTAATTATAATGAAAAGACTCATCATAACTTTTACTACTTTCATTTTTATTCCTTTTACTGCATTTGCCAAAGAATATTACGAACTTCGTACTTACAAGCTGAATTCACCAGAGAAGGCTGCGGCTTTTGATAAGATGATGGCAGCTGCGGTTCCACTATTGGCTACAACTGAATTGAAATCTATTGGTGTATTTAAGGCGAGGGGTGATAAATCAGGGGATAAGAATTGGAGATATGTTCTAAAATCATGTTCTTCTCTTGATGCTATAGCGGAGTCCAGTTCAGCCCTTGCTAATGAAGGATTTCTTGAGCAGGCCCGTGATTATTTAAGTTACGAAAAATCCGATCCTTCATTCAGTAGAATTTCGATTTCTACATTTGTTGCGTTCGATGGTTTTCCAGAGTTAATCAGTCCCGGAAAGGATGAAGGAGGGAAACGGTATTTTGAGCTGCGGACTTATGAGAGCCATAATGAATTAAAGGCATACATGAAGGTGAAAATGTTCAATGATGGTGAACTTGATATTTTTGCCGATGTTGGTCTGAAGGGGCTCTTTTTTGGGAGGGCATTGTCCGGAGAAAATTTACCCAATCTCACATATATGCTTGTATACGATAATGATGATCAGAAAAAATCAGCATGGAGCTCTTTTATTAAGTCTCCAGCTTGGGAAGCAATGAAAGCTGAAGAAATGTACAAGGATACTGTTTCCAAAATCATTTCAACGTTCCTTGTTCCGACCGCCTATTCGCAGATTCGTTAAATTATTGACTCTTTAATCGATCCAATAGGCCTCTGTACCTTTGACGGGTATCAATATTTTTTATTGCCATGGCTGCGGCCTTTTTTTGGCCGACAAGGACGACAGTTTGACTACCTCGCGTAATTGCTGTGTAGAGAAGATTTCTCTGGAGTAAAACGAAGTGTTGGGTGCTGACCGGTATGACAACACATGGGAATTCACTTCCCTGCGACTTATGTACAGTGATTGCGAATGCAGGCGCGATTTCATCAAGTTCCCCAGGTTCATAAGAAACGATTCGGTTTCCACTAAAACGTATTGTAACCCGTCCAGGGTCAGTCGATATTTCGATTATTTTACCAATGTCACCGTTCAGGGTTTCTTTTTCGTAATTATTTCTTATTTGTATGACCTTGTCACCGGTGCGGTATCGCGCACCGAAACGCTCGATTTCAAAAGTTGATTCGGTAGTCGGGTTAATGGCATCTTGTAGATTTCTATTGAGGTTTTGAGTGCCTAGACTTCCCCGGTGCATTGGGGTAATGACTTGTATTTCATCAACTGAATCGAATCCTAGTCTTTGAGGAATTTGATTGCGAACCAGTTCAATAATACGGTCCGATGTTTGTTCGGGATCCTCGCATTTAACAAAGAAAAAATCCGAATTGGGGTTCGCGGTATTTTTGTCAGCTAATTCTATTGGAATATGGCCGTCATTTATCTCATGCGCTGCTCCAATGATTCTACTTTCGGAAGATTGCCTAAAAATTGCAGTGAGTCTGGCTACAGGTATTTTATCAGATTTTATAAAATCCGAAAGGATGCTGCCCGGACCAACTGATGGGAGCTGATCCACATCACCTACTAAAATAAGATGTGCATTTTCTGGTAATGCCCGTAGAAAAGCATCCATGAGAGGCAGATCAATCATCGATGCTTCGTCCACAATAAAAAGATCACCACTTAACGGATTTTTTTCATCGTGAGCGAAACTTCCTTTTGATCCTTGGAACTCAAGTAGTCTGTGTATTGTTGATGCTTCGAGCCCGGTACTTTCTGACATTCTTTTTGCAGCACGACCAGTGGGTGCGCAGAGGATCGTCTTAACTTTCTTTGCTAATAATATAAGAAGTAGGCTTTTTAGGATTGTGGTTTTACCGACTCCGGGACCTCCAGTGATTATTAGTAATCGTTGGACTAGTGCCTCTTCGACTGCCTTCCTTTGCCCTTCAGCTAATGAGTATCCAATTTTATTTTCGCACCAATCAATCGCTTTAGAAGTTTCAATCTTAGGATGACTTGAGGCCTTTGAAATGAGGCCAATCATTCTTTTCGTAACTTCCTTTTCTGCTTTAAGGAGGTTTGGTGGAAATATTAGTGAAGCGCCTGTGACATCATCTCTTTCTGCTTTTCTTTTCGTGATAAGATTTTCCAGACAAGACTCAATTTGCTTTTGTTGAACGCCTAAGAGATCAGAAGATGATTCGATGAGTTCGTTTTCAGGCAATGCGCAATGGCCGTTATCTGTTGCGCTTTTAAGCGCGTATTCTATGCCAGCTTCAATTCTTGATTCTGCATCAGGATCCACCCCTAGCTTGGCAGCGATTGAATCGGCCGTCTTAAACCCTACTCCATGAAGGTCATTCGAAAGGCGGTATGGATTTCTGCGTAATTGATGAATACTTTCATCTCCGTAGGTCTTGTATATTCGAACGGCTCGAGCAGTACTGATTCCATGCTGATGCAAAAAGACCATAATTTGTCGTACGGATTTCTGCTTCTCCCATGAGCTCTTAATTTCTTTACGCCGTTTAGGGCCTATCCCTTCAACTTCTTCTAATTGCTTGGACCTATTATCAATAATGTTAAATACTTCTGGACCAAACTTATCTACGAGCTTCTTAGCATAAGTTGGTCCGATGCCATCTATTAGGCCGCTCCCAAGGTAACGTTCGATTCCAGTAAGATTTCCTGGTTCAGAGGTGGTGATTTCATCTGCTTTGAACTGATCCCCATACTGTTCATTTTTTATCCATTGCCCTTTAGAAGCAATTTGTTCTCCGGCATTGGGTGCAGCGCAATTCCCTACGACGGTCACAATTTTACCTTTTTTATTAGGTTTGACCCTGAGAACGCAGTAACCGTTTTCTTCGTTATGAAATGTGACACGCTCGATGGTGCCGCTGAGTGTGTTTTCTTGCACTATATTATGAGTTTGCCTGAGCTCCTTAATAAGTGGTAGCGTTTTCTATAGAGATTTGATTTGAATACCAGTAAAAAGCAATTTTTATCAAAAAAGTGTTAAGATTTGTCCTTCCACTAACGTATTTTTATTAAACAATAAAATGAACATGAGACTGACTACATTATTAATTACAATTATTTTAAGTATAGTTACTACATCTATGGCTCAGGAAGATGATCCTTTGGGCCTTTCTTCCAGTACTGTTTTAAAGAGAATATATTCTCAGTATGGGCAATATTTTGCGGATAAGATCGTTGAGTTGCGTGGAGTTAAGGGGCAGAGCCAGCCAAGAGAATGGAAGATTGTTGTGCATGACGAACGGAGTCAAAGGAGACTGAGAACTGTAATTGTATCTGGAGATAGGATAAGGGATGAAGGTGAAACCTTAGATTATTACCCGGATAATTTACCTATTGGTTTTGCATCTTCTGCAAAAATAAAAATTGATTCTGTGAAAGCTTTTAACATACTCATTGGAGAAGCCCGAGCGGCTAGAATTGGTTTTAATTACGTAGACTATAAATTGCGCAGCCTCGAGTTTGGAGATGAGCCTGTCTGGGTATTATCTGCGATGAGCACAAAGGGTATATTATTGGGTCAGGTGATCTTGTCTGCTTTTGATGCGAATGTTTTTAGGACAGTATGGTATTATAGGGGATCAAAAGGTTATGTTAAGATTGTTGATTCAGCGTTAGATGGGCTGAAAAAAACGGAACCATTAGAGGACATTGATCCTAACACTGAACCAGAACCATTGAAACAGCCACAAAGGCGAAACCCTATTCCAAAACCACCTCTTAATCCTCTTGATCCTGGAACAGAGGAGGCTGAGATTCGGCCCGTTCAGCCCAATTAATATTGGTAATTTTACTGTTTTCAGATTACATAGAATAATCTTATAGATAGTTATTTTCTGTGTTTAAAGATGTAATAAAGGGGATCAATTCCATTGTAAATCGCCTCGCTTTAGCGATTGTGATTATCATTGTTTTTGCGATTTTCATTTCACCCATTTTTTCTAGCCGTAAAAAAGTTAAGCGGGTAAAGGATGAAATGAGTAAGATTGCCAAGGCCTTGGAATCATACTATGCGGAAAAAAATGAGTGGCCATCATCGGGGCCAACTTCAGTAGCTGTTGCACTGAAGGAGTCGGTGAATACTAAAGACCCTTGGGGAACTGAGTATCGTTATTTCTTTTCAAATGATGGGTACTCTATTCAATCTGCGGGGCCAGATAAGGTATTTGCAGAAGGACACAAATCAGGAAAGGATGACCAGTGGTACTCAAAGTCGTTACGGTCTAGACGCTAAATTCTCTAATCGTAGACTAATTCATTAAGCTCTTGTCCATTCATAGGATTTATATTTTCGGTTTTTTAAACTAAATATAATGTTTTCTGTGCTTTACTACGTGGAATGAGTTTGGTGTCAAAGGCGGGTGCTACTTTTATTTTGCTGGCATGTTTTTGGCTCGAGTCATCCTTGTCAGGGCCAATTAATATACAGTTTAGACATGTTATTTCAGGGAGGCCTTTGCTCTTGGATTCTTTACGTTATCCCAAATCTGGCAATGAAATCTTTTCTGTGAAGCGTTTGAGCTATCTACTTAGCGATGTTTCTTTTCAGAAAGAGGACGGGACTTGGATCGGGCCAGTTACTGATGTGGCATGGATAGATGCGGGTAAGCGACGCGTGACTTTTTCAGTAAATGATTTACCAAAGGGGAAATATCGATCTATGAGGTTTGTATTGGGTCTGGATTCTAAAAGAAATAATTTTAATTTTGGTTCTGTCCATCCTGACCACCCTCTTAATCCATCCCTTAATAAACTGCATTGGAGTTGGCAAGGAGGTTATGTTTTCTTGGCCCTCGAAGGGCACTACAGATTATCCGGAAAAAGGCGAGGTTATTCTTTGCACTTTGCTCGCAGTCCTAATCGTAAATTTATTAATGTCCCATTAAAAATTAACCACGGACCAGCTACTGGAATCATTCTTGATTTTGATGTGACTTCGCTCCTGTCTACTCCGAGACCGATTATTTTTAGCAAAGATGGTGAGTCAACGCATTCCAGAAAAGGTGATCCGTTGGTTGATTCTATTGCTAAGAATTTGGCAGGAGCATTTCGATTCCGCGATGTCGTTTATCCAAATCAAATCAATGAGCCGAAAGTAGAAAAGAAAGAACCTCTTTATTTTCCAGATTCTGCGGAACCGTTCCCTTTCAGAATGGCTGAAACCTTCCCTGTTCCCAAATTACCTACGGATAATCCACTAATTAAAAGCCGAGTACGTCTAGGAGAAAAACTTTTTTTAGATAAGAGATTGTCTCGTAATTCTAGTATTTCATGTTCTTCATGTCATCAAAAAGACAGGGCATTTACCGATGGTTTGTCGTTAAGTGTTGGGATTGAAGACAGGAAAGGGAAGAGAAATTCAATGCCTCTTTTCAACCTTGCGTGGAAGGAAAAGTTTTTCTGGGACGGTAGATCTCCCTCTCTGCGGAATCAGGTCCTCATACCTATTTCCAGTCATGCGGAATTTGATAATTCATTAGAAAAGGCAGTTACCAATCTATCAGGAGATAGTTCTTATGTGACTCTTTTTAAGAAAGCATTTACGGGTTTGGACATTACTCCTGAAAAGATTGCTCTAGCATTGGAAAACTATTTATTAACTTTGACGTCATATGATTCGAAATTTGATCGTGCCATGGCCGGTCAGATTGAATTAAACGACAAGGAAAAAAGAGGCTTTGAATTATTCATGACCGAATATGAACCTAGGACCGGTAGGTTTGGAGCAGATTGTTTTCATTGTCATGGCGGGCCCTTATTTTCAGATCATGATTTCCATAATAATGGATTAAAATTAAAAAGTGAGGACAGTGGTATGAAGGAACTCTTTTCGACTCCTTCTCTTCGTAATGTTGAACTGACTGCTCCTTATATGCACGACGGGAGGTTTAACACTCTTGAGGAAGTTGTATCACATTATAATTCTGCGATGCATCGCACTGATTCACTCGACCCTAATCTGGCCAAGCATCCTGCTCTAGGGCTGCGCCTTGCCAAGTCAGATGAACAAGCGCTTGTGGCATTTCTCAAAACTTTGACTGATCCAAAATATAAGGATCTTCCTTGATCTGTACGATTAGAGATAAGGAATATTCATAAATTACATCATTATCACATAATCTATTTAATGATTTAATTAGCCTATGATGCAAAAAATATTTGTTATTATTGTTCTTATTTCAATCTCATTAAAAGAGCTATCCATGGCGAGCGATTGGCCTCGTTTTAGAGGAGCCAATGGTCAGGGCATCAGTTCAGAGGCAGTGACAGTTAAGTGGTCAGCAAAAAATAATATAAAATGGCAATGTAAGCTTCCTGGTCCTGGAAGTTCGAGCCCTGTAATTTCAAAAGGGAAAATATTTGTTACTTGTTTTAGTGGTGTGAATGAAAATCAACAGGACACATCTAAGCTTTTTAGACATGTTCTATGCATTGATCAAAAAGACGGTTCGATTATTTGGGAAAATAAGATTGCAGCCACTCTACCAGAAGATCCTTACCGGGGGTTTTTAACTGAGCACGGCTATGCTTCCAATACGCCTGTCATTGATGATGGTAGGCTATTTGCTTATTTGGGGAAGAGTGGCATTCATGCATATGATCTTAATGGTAAAAAACTTTGGTCTAAAAATTTAGGGACTGGATCCACGCGTCGCAAATGGGGTTCAGCTGCGAGTCCGATTGTTGTGGGTGATAATCTTGTTGTCAGCGCAGCTGAAGAATCATTGGCAGTTTATGGGCTGGACCCGAAGACGGGTAAGCAAAATTGGATATCAGAAGGTGATAGTTTGGAAATGGCGTATGCGACACCTGTTTTGATGACTTCCAAGGAAGGTAGAACTGATTTAGTTTTGCCGGTCCCTGGTGAGATCTGGGGAATGAATCCTGAATCTGGAAAGCTCAGATGGTATGCTCTAACGAACATTACCGGAAACATTTCACCGAGCCCCGTCATTGGTAATGGAACGGTGTATGTGTTTGGAGGTTATCCTAGTCTTCGTCGATGTGCTGTAAAAATTAATGGAGCCACAGGCGAAGTTTCTGAAAAAGCAACGCTCTGGGAGGATAAACAATCTACCTATGTTCCTACTCCGGTACTGGTTGATGAAAAATTATATTGGGCCAGTGATACGGGATATGCTTGTTGTGCTGATGCGAAGTCTGGAAAGATGTTGTTTAGGGAGCGTTTGGATGCTAGAGGCAAAGGCTCTAGAGGTAAACCTTTCTATGCAGGAGCGGTAGCTGCAGGTGGTAAGATTTATACAGTTAGCCGATGGGGAGGCACTTTTGTTTTTTCAGCAAAGCCAGTTTTTGAGTTGTTGGCTCATAACAGAATTGAAGGGGATGATAGCCAGTTCCATGGAACGCCGGCAATTAGTAATGGCCAGTTATTTCTGCGTTCTGATAAATTCCTTTATTGTATTTCTGAATAAAAATACAATTAAAGAGCGGGACGTATTACCTCAGTGCCG